>Ga0194061_1000376_pt1 | contig 27341 bp, 25 predicted proteins | sample SepL2221m_MetaG_FD_163423 | JGI IMG/M metagenome (GOLD analysis project Ga0194061, IMG submission 163423) | Anoxic zone freshwater microbial communities from boreal shield lake in IISD Experimental Lakes Area, Ontario, Canada - Sep2016-L224-21m | ecosystem: Environmental > Aquatic > Freshwater >... | reverse complement strand
ACGGTGAATTTCCTGGGCAAGTTTCGATCGTAAGCGGAAAACCGCCCCGAACGTGTTTGTTCGCGGTCTAAGATGGGCGATAGTACGCAGGTACTCGAATGTATGGCGTTTTTTTTGTAAAGGGTAAGTAGTATCGGCTGGACCGATTATTTCTATCGAATGAGCCTGTAATTCCATTTTTTGTCCTGCAGCCAGCGATTCGACCAGTACCCCGTCCACTTTCAAAGCGCTTCCAGTGCCGGCACGGCTGGCCTCGGCAAAGTCCGTACAATCCGATTCGATTGTTACCTGGATTCCACTAAGATTAGAACCATCGTTCAGATCGATGAAAGTTATTTGTTTAGACGATCTTAGCGAGCGGATCCAGCCGGAGATGGTGTAAGCCGTACCAGGTACGCCGTTTTCTACGATGTACTTAATGCGTTTTCCCATGTGCTGTACTCCTTTAGAATACTTTGTCGATGAATCATAGCGGCAGACTACCACCGGATGCAAGCTGCATGTTTGTTTGCGTGTATATTCTTCCAATGTTCAGATGTTCTATTAAAACCGGCCGAGCAATCTTTTAATGAAGACTAATTCCAGTGTTAATTTTAAAAATTTTCTGTTATGAGTGCAGAAGTCGATATCTATAAATTTCATTGCCATTTAAATTGTCGATTTCATACACTCTATGGTGGCAGCCTTTGACTGCAAGAAAGCCAGATCGGCAAAAGCCGATGAGAAACTGAAAGAGGAACTGTATCGCCAGATAGGCCAGCTCAAGGTTGAACTTGACTGGCTCAAAAAAAAATCTGGCCTGTAGTGCCGCTCAAAAGCGCCTGCTGATAGATACGAAGCATCCCAAGATCAGTGTTATCAGGCAGTGCCGTCTTTTGGGGCTGAGTCATTCCAGCCTGTATTATCAGCCTGTTCCTGTCTTGGCGGAGAACCTGATCCTGATGCGGCTGTTGGATGAAGAGTTCACCCGGCATCCGTTTCTGGGTGTTATCAAGCTGACGGACTGGCTCAAGAAGCAAGGGTATCCGCATGTAGGAACACGGCGCATACGCCATCTGCTGCGCTTAATGTGGCTGATGGCGCTCTACCCCGGCCCCAATCTGAGCCGCCGTGCTCCGGGCCATAAGATTTATCCGTATCTTTTGCGCAACGTGCCGATAGTACGGGCTAATCAGGTCTGGAGTGTTGATATAACCTATATTCGCCTTAAAGGTGGCTTCGTATACCTGGTCGCAATCATCGACTGGTTCAGCCGCTACGTTCTTGATTTTGGCATAAGTATCACCCTGGAAGCCGACTTCTGCATCGAAACACTTGAGCGAGCATTGATCAGGGGGAAGCCGGAAATATTCAATAGCGACCAGGGCTCACAATTCACGAGTCCGCGCCATACAAAGATTCTGGAAACCGTTGGTGTCAAGATCAGCATGGACGGCAAAGGTAGGGCACTTGACAACATCTTTGTCGAACGGCTCTGGAGATCATTGAAGTACGAGGAAGTCTACCTCAAAGACTATGAAACGGTTCAGGAAGCAAAAGATGGAATCAAAGCCTATTTCGGTTACTACAACAATGAGCGATCTCATCAGTCGCTGGACTACAAAACCCCGGCTGAGGTATACTTCAAAGGGCTACTCAAATTGGCAGATCTTTCAAAGAACAGGGGCTTTTAAACTGGGCTGAACCAAACTTAAATTCTTCATTTTTCTGTATTGACAACCGTCAGTACCTTAAAAATTATGGCGGAAGTTTTCCCTGGTGGACACGTTGAAGTCACAAAACATGTACAAAAAATCAAAATGATCTTCAACAACAAACTATCAATCTCAGAGTATGAAGCCTTTGTCAGAGGCTCAAAAACTGTTATTCATGTTGCTAAGGATAAAACTGCGGAAAGAATAGTTCCTAGTTTGATGAATCGATCTCATGGGAAAGTAACTCAGGAAGAAGCCTATAAGGCCTATCTATATTTGAGTGGCGGCGGTGTGTCATATTCTGGAGGCGATGGCAGCAGCATTGATACACCGGTACTAATTCATGCCCAATCTTCTACCATGGGCGTACCGGCTGAATATGCATTTGTTACAAAGAAATATGGAACACAAGATGAGGCATGGAAGCTTAGAACCCAATATCTCTTGAAATCTGATTATGGCAGAGATGTAGATTTACTGTTGATTGAATTACAAAACGGCAATGAAGTAAAAATTTATTTTGATATTACGGAATTCTTTGGGAAATTTTAAACAATCGATCTTTGAAGCCTCGTGGGACATTCAGAGGTCTGTCTTTAAAGATTGCAAGTTATAAGTTATTTTGGGGGTATGTGATGACGGCAGTAAGCTTAAAACAACAAAAGCAGGGCGAGTTGATTGCTTCTGAAACCATTGAGGGGGTAGCAAAAGCCATCGCCGAAAACTTTAATCCTGAAAAGATAATTCTATTCGGCTCCTACGCTTCCGGCACTCCTACCCCTGATAGCGACATTGATTTTCTTGTGGTTATGGACTCGGATCAACCGAGATATCGGAGATCTGGACCTTTACAGCTAATGTTCAAACCCTATCCGTGTGCCATGGATATTCTTGTGTACACTCCTGAAGAAGTATCGAAGTGGAATGGAGCGATCAACCACATTGTAACCATAGCTCATAAAACCGGGAGGACGCTGTATGAAAGACATTCCTGAAAATATCCCGAAATGGATACTGAAAGCTGAGCATGATCTTGTGGCTGCCAGGCAGATTATGCTACTTGAAACAGCCCCAACCGATACAGTCTGTTACCACGCCCAGCAAACCGTTGAAAAAATCCTGAAGGCCCTTTTAATCAAAAAAGGGATCGAATTCTCCAAAACACATAATCTTCTGATATTGCTGGAGCTTTTACAGGAGAGCGATTTAGACGATTATCGAGCAGCATGCGAACTACTAACCAGCTACGCCATTGAATCCCGCTATCCCGGTGATTATGTAGAGCCGAAACGGGAAGAAGCCGAGGAAGCAGTTAGCATAGCCAATGAACTATTCGAACTTGTTAAAATTAAGCTCCGTTGACATTATGCCGTCAGCACTCTTGTGACCTCGACCGTAGACCGGTTATGACTGTAATATTGAAGGGAGAAATCTGATGAAAGCTATTATTGTACTCATCGTAGCGATGGCCTGGCTACCGGTGACGTCTTCATGGGGGGCTGAGCAGGGAAGGCAGAGTGTTTTGAGCCCAGCCAGAGCTGAAGCGGCGAAAAAATATCCCCGTATCGTATTGTTTTCCGTGGCCTGGTGTCCGCACTGTCGGGAAACCAAGGAATACCTTACCAGAAACAATATTCCGTTCATAAACCGGGATGTGGAAGTCGATGCAGCGGCAATGGAAGAGTTAACCGGAAAGTACGGCAGCACCGGAGTTCCGGTACTTGTATTCGGTAGCGGGAAAAATGAGGCCGTTTTAAAAGGGTTTACGCCTGAACTGTTTCAGGAAACACTGAAAAAGTCGCAGACTGCCAGATAAGCTGTTTATTGACTGGTCAGCAAACCTTCAGCTTGAAGCCTTTTGAAAATGCGTTGTTCCATCCGTACCATCCTGCGAGCTTCCCGTTCGCCACTCCGTTCATGGTCGTAGCCGCACAGATGCAGAATCCCATGCATTACCAGAAATGTCAGACGCTCAAAAAAGGTCTGCCTGCTCTCTTGAGCCTCGTGGGCGGCCGTATCAGCCGATATGACTACATCCCCAAGAGCCAGAGGATTCACATCTCCATACTCACCTTCCTGCAGTGAAAACGAGATCACGTTGGTCGCACGGTCCTTGCCGAGATAGTTGCGGTTGATTGTGCGTATGGTCCTGTCGCCGACAATCATTAAAGACAGCTCGGTACCATCAGGACATCCCAAGTCGCTTAAGATTCTCGCAGCCACTTTTTTGAGCCGCCGGCTCTCGCAACAGTGACGCCTCTGGCGGTTGCTCAGTTGTATCCGCATCTGGGTGGACACCTCCGTTTTCTCCCTTCGTGTGATCTTTCATCTCCGATTTGCGGAGAACGGGGTTGTTACCCTTATGTACCGGCTCAGGATAATCGATGCGATGATGAAAAATACCGTTGAGAATTCGATTGAAGCTCCGTGCGATTTCGTGGAGATTTTTAAGGGTCAGTTCACATTCATCGAGCTGCCCATCAATAAAAATGTTGTTTATCAGTTTCTGAACCATACCCTGGATACGGTCTGGTGTCGGGTTAACCAGTGTGCGCGAAGCCGCTTCAACGCAGTCGGCCAGCATGACGATGCCCGCTTCGCGGGTCTGTGGTTTCGGACCTGGATATCGAAAATCGTTTTCATCGGGTGGGTGGAGGTTAGCATCTGACTGCCCTTTGGCCCGCTCATAGAAAAACTTGATCAGAGCAGTGCCGTGGTGCTGCCTGATGATATCGATAATTGGTTGACCAAGTCTCTTTTCGCGGGCGATCTCAGCCCCTTCCTTGATATGGGAGATCAGGATCAGGGCGCTCATGCTGGGTGCCAGCTTGTCGTGGCGATTTTCTTCACCCCCCTGGTTTTCGATGAAGTAGAGCGGCTTCGTTGCCTTGCCGATGTCGTGATAATAGGCCGCAACTCTGGCCAGTAAAGGATTCGCGCCAATCGATTCCGCAGCAGCTTCGACAAGATTCCCGACAACCACGCTGTGATGGTAGGTTCCGGGCGCCTTGATCATCAGTTCTCGCAGAACGGGTGAATTCAGGTTTGCGAGTTCCAGCAGCTTGATGTCGGTGGTGTATTGGAATAGAGTCTCAATGACCGGGATAAAGCTCGATACGAAACCTGCGCAGATAATGCCGCTCACAACGGCAAAGATGGCCACATACACCGTCTGAATTGTAAACAGAGATGTGCCCATGATCTGAAACGCCAGTGCCAGTGCCAGGTTTACTACCGATACTTTTATGCCGGCGGTGTATATGGTGCTGCGGCTGGCGCAGTGGCGAACGCCGTGGGCTCCGACGATACTGCCGAGTAGCGAGTAGATGATTACCAGCATATTGTTTTCAAACATGATCCCCAGAAGCGGTGCAAGAATTGCGCAATAGACGAGAGCCACTTCGGAGTTGATGAAAATTCGTATGATCATTGCGCCGGCGGCAAAAGGAAACAGGTAGAAATAGTTCATCGGATCGACAGAGGGGAATACCGATCCTATGTTGTGGGATATGAGCAGAGAGGTTTTAAAGCAGAGAAAGCTGCCGACGATCAACAGGGAGATAATCAGGATATCCTTGTTGGAGGGGTTAAATTTACGGATGTTTTTACAGGCGAAGCGATAGGGGAAATAAAAGAGCACAATGATCAGAAAAAAGGTTCCGACCGCCGTGAACAGGCTGTTCTCATTTTTTTTATCCCCGAATATAGCCTGAAGTTTGTGTGCCTGTTCCGGTGTTATTCGTTCGCCAACCCGTACTACCATTTCACCTTTCTGCAGTTTGAAACGAACAGGCCGTACCGATTCTATGGCTGATTTAGCTCGGACTTCCGTGGCTTCCTGATTGAAAAACATGTTGGGGAGCAGTATTCTGGATACGAGCGCCGCAAGATGACGGTCGTCGCCTGCTGCCCCTGTCCCCTTGAAATGCCAGTCAGCTGCAATCCGGCGGGCTTCACGAATCTCCATGAAACTTGTTGAAATATCTCCACCACCAATCAGGTGGCCGTTTGAGTCAACAATTTCAAGTCCCCTGCGGGCATCCGCCTGAAATGCTTTGCCATCAGAGACAATTTTCCGTTGATACAGATCGGTGAGTAATGGTAGTAAGCTGCTGAGAAGGATTTTCTCGTTTTTGACCCGCAGCAGCGTTTTGATTTCATCGTCACTTGCTTCCGTATCCAGAACCGGCAGCAGGGATGAACGCCACTGGGCGGCACTTTTTTCCGGTATGCTGCCTCGCTCCGACTGGATCAGGGCAAAAGCCTGGTTCAGCCTGTCAGTCACGCTGGATGAAATGCGGTCGCTGAGCGTATAGGCGACCGGAGCACTGGTACCGGCTTCTTTACGGCGCTGTTCGGTCAGTGCCCTGTCCTCGACAAGTTGATCCTGCGGTGCACGGATGTCCGAGGTGGAAATGTCGCCGGTTTTGAAAGCTGTAGTGGAGAGATTCTGACCGGGGAGTATGATCAGTGTAAGCAGGATGGCCGTTGAAAGCAGTAGAATAAACCGGTTGCGGCGGGCTGTATCAGGATTTGAGTATCTCTTGATTACTGTTTCAAGGAGATTTGACCCGAATTTGCTCAGGTGTGATAGTGTGTTCTGAGTGTGGTTGCTGTCTGGCTTTGCCAACATAAGTTTCTGTACCGCAGTTCGCTCATTCCCTGCCGGAGTTTTTTACGGTATAGTCCGAATCATTGATGGTGTCAATAAAACTATCAACCATTACAGCGGTGACTCTCGGAGCACGAATATCACTATGACAAAGCACGAACCGGATAAAGGAACTGGAGTTGCTGAAGCTGCTCGTATCTCCGCCCTGATCGTCGAGCTCAATATAGCCCGCAGGAACATCCGTGCATACCCCGCAGGGCATCCACAGATTGACCTCTCCTTGAGGAAGGCGCTGACGGCTTATTCCAAGCTTTTTGATACCCAGGACGAGGTTACACTGGCGGTAACCAGCGACTCGCTCATGTTGAGCGGTGCAGTTCTTGAAAAATCAAATCTTATATTCAGGAATTTCGCCCGGGTACTGTTTGAGCGGGGCATCGGAGCGATTTCTTTCGGTAGTGGCGTAACAAACGGAGAACTCAAAAATTTCATGACGCTGCTCGGGTTTAAACGGGAGGATATTCATCATCGCGGCGGCATAATGAAAGTGTGGGAACTGTCAGGGATAACATCACTTTCTGTTCAGCCGGTCCGTTATGATCTGCTCAGGGGAACTGACGAAGAATTTGTTGGGGATGGAGCGACTGCTGCTTCGCCGGTGAGCGTATGGGAACAGTTTGCAGCTACCATCACAGGCCATAGCGGTGAGGTGGATTTTGAATATGATGGCATCTCGCCGGAGCAGCTGGCGGATATTCTCAACCGGCAGTTTATTGAGGACGCTTTGCAGTCAGACGACTTTCATGAACCTGTCGAAGTCCTTATGCTTCACGATTCATCATTGTCGCAAAGTTCTGTTCCTTACGATAAGCTGGCTGCTTTTGCAGGTCATCTGAACCCCGAACTGCGAAGGCGTTTTCTCAGCGACTCTTTTGAATTGCTGTCCAGCGTTGATCAGCGGGGCATTGATACGTTGGTATCGTCCCTTCCGGATCAGGTCGTACTTGATACGCTGGATGATATCTCTGAGGGTGGTATGAAAGTACCGCCGGTGATCAAAGGGCTGCTCCAGCGTCTCGGACAACAAATAACCGCGCGCCGGTTGGAAGAAGAGGAGCAAGAGGCTGCCGAAAGCAGCTTTGCCGACAAAGTTAAAACCATCTTCAGAGAGCATGCCTCAGAAGAGTTCGTTCCAGAAGATTATCAGAAAAAGCTCGATACAATCATGGCCTCACAAAGTATTTCCGGTATGCAGCTCGATGGCATAGACGCCTTGCGTGCGTCGCTCGAATCGACTGCGGTAGAAAATCATATCGGTGATATTCTGATGAACCTGGTGTGGTTTGGTTTTGAATCTGACGAAGAGAGTGACGTTCTGCTCCAGAACCTGTGCGACACGTTTTTATACGTTGCGCAGACCGGTGATTATGTCCGACTGATAGGTATGTTGCAGCAGTTCGGTAATGATCACTGCCCTCCGGAGGTGCGTGAAAGGGTTACCCGGGAGTTCGCGCGGCCTGAGTTTCTGGAGGAAATTATCAACGGCTTGACTATCTGGGGCAAGTCCCGCTATGACGATATCCGATCTCTTATCAGGATAGTTGGTGAACCCTTTATCGATGTGCTTATTGAACGACTGGCGGAAGAAAAAAACATGTCCCTGCGCCGTTTTTATGTAGATTCACTGATTGAGATGGGTGAAATGGCACTGATGCCGATAGTCAGTCACTTGAACGACCGTCGCTGGTATTTTCAGCGCAATCTGCTGGCTGTGCTCGCGGCTCTCGACAATCCTGCGGCGGTTTCCTATATTCGCCCTCTGCTTGGAAACAGTGACCCGCGGGTTAGCGGGGAGGCGCTCAGGGTACTATTGCACTTTAAAGACCAGGAAACGGAAAAGCTCCTTGTGCAGGAACTTGAAAGCCAGAATCGCGAAACCCGGCTGTTGGCAGTCCAGCATGCAGGTAAGTGCCCCCACCCGGAAGTTGTCAAAAGACTCCTGACGATACTCTGCAGCAGCGGACTTTCCCAGTCAGAATATGAAATGTCAAGCACTGTTGTGCAGGCTCTGGGGGAAATCGGCAGAGCCGAGGCACTCCCTGAGCTTGCCAGGATTCTCGCTTCCCGCAGTCTGCTCCATGCCCGTAATCTTTCCCGATTGAAAGTTGATATCGTTCGTTCACTTGAGAAGTACCCTCTGCAGCTTGCCCGGCCGGTGCTTGAGCGTTTAGCAGACAGCGGTAATAAGGATGTGGCCGGTCAGGCGGCTATTTCTTTGAATTCTCTTCCAGGCCATCAGTTATGAGCAATGTGTTACATATCCTCGACTTCATACGCATACTGCTGTCGACTGTTGCCAATGCTACCTTGTACGGAACTGAACATCCCCAGGTTACCCGCCTGTCGAAGCAGGCGTTCGAGCATCTGACGTCAGCACTGGAGATCAGGCACGGATTCAGCGTTCTGATCGTTGAAAACGAACTCGTAATCGACGGGCAGCCGTGCGACGGGAATCTGTTTCTGCAGAGATTCACCCATATCCTCGCGACACGTGGCATAGGATCACTCAAATTCCTTCCGGGGATTCAGCGCTCCGAAGTTGATGCATTCGTATCAGGCCTTGCCCGCCATCAGAGTAGCGAAAGTCACGTTATGGCTTCTTCCGACCATCTCCGCCTGGGTCATGTTGACGTTCGTTCGTCATCAGACGATCAAATGGCGGCGGAGCCCGTAATTAACTCCACAGAACCTGTTGCAAGAAGTTTAAGTCTGCCTGATCTTTCCCGGCTGGAGCTGGGGCGTTTCATAGATGTCTACGAGGCGGTAAAAAATGGCCGGCACTTCAAAATAAGTGGCATAAACGAAGCTGTATCCGGATTTATCAATTTTTTTCATCAAGAGGGGAGGCCGCTGCTTGAGATAGCAATCCTCCGAGATGTTGACGAATACACCTTCACCCATTCGGCCAATGTCTGTATTCTTAACCTGGCCCAGGCCATGGCGCTGGGAATAGACGGGCCACTCCTGAATGACATCGGTCTCGCAGCAATGATGCATGATATCGGCAAACTGTACGTTCCGGAAGAGATTCTGACGAAGAAAGATAAGCTGACCGACGAAGAGTTTACTATCATGAAGCAGCACCCGGTTAAAGGAGCGCGGCATCTGCTGACCAACCCTGGGGTCCCGCGACTGGCAGTGACCGCTGCCTACGAACACCACCTGAAGTACAATTTGAGTGGCTATCCCCGCGTGTCGGTGGACTGGCAGCAAAATCTCTGCAGCCACATGACAATGATCTCGGATTTTTTTGACGCCCTGCGGACGCGCCGCTCCTATCGCGAACCGATGGAGCTCCAGGAAATATCAACAATCATGACCGGTATGATGGGAACCGACCTTCATCCGGCATTGACCGGCAATTTTCTGCAAATTATTTCCGGATTGACTTCGGCGACGAAATCCGGCTAATACTTTTTACAGCCGCATGCACTCTTCCCATTCAGGCCAATCCCTGCTACATTCACGGCACATTTTTTGGAAAGGATTACCACGTCATGAACTATATAAGTACCCGGGGTGGCATTCAGCCGATATCTTTCAAGGATGCCGTCATGATGGGATTGGCATCAGACGGAGGCCTGCTGCTGCCCCAGGCATACCCACACATTTCTCGCGAACAGCTCGAAATGTGGCGGGGATTAAGCTATCCCGAATTAGCGTTCCAGATTATTTCACGCTTCGTTGACGACATTCCTGCCAGCGACCTTAAGCTCTTGATAGACCGGTCTTATTATACCTTTACGCACCCCGAGGTTACACCGGTCGTGAAGCAGGACGGGGTCTATATCCTGGAGCTGTTTCATGGAGTGACGCTGGCATTTAAAGATGTGGCACTTCAATTTCTAGGTAACCTGTTTGAATATATACTGGCTGAACGGAAGCAGAAATTGAACATCATTGGTGCCACATCCGGTGATACCGGCAGTGCCGCCATTCATGGGGTGCGGGGTAAACGAGGTATTACCATTTTTATTCTGCATCCCCACGGCAAAACCTCCGCTGTTCAAGCGCTGCAGATGACGTCAGTTGTTGACGCTAATGTTCATAATATTGCCATTAACGGAACCTTTGATGACTGCCAGGATATGGTTAAGGAGCTGTTTGGTGATCTGAAGTTCAAGGAAGATTACTCCCTGGGGGCGATCAACTCGATTAACTGGGCTCGGGTTCTGGCTCAGGTTGTCTACTACTTCTATGCCTGGTTGCGGGTGACCGACAATGGCGACGTAAAAGTTCATTTTTCTGTTCCGACCGGCAACTTCGGAGATATTTTTGCCGGGTATGTGGCCAGACGGATGGGACTCCCGGTCGGTAAGCTGTTGCTGGCAACCAATGAAAACAATATTCTAACCCGTTTTGTCAATACCGGTGATTATTCTCTGGGTGACGTGGTTTCAACGGTTTCCCCCTCCATGGATATCCAGATCGCCTCCAATTTCGAACGCTATCTCTACCATCTTGCGGGCGAATCACCCGAGCGTGTCACGACAGCTTTTGCTGAGTTGAAATTGAAAGGTTCAATATCATTCTCGGCTGAGGAGATGCAGCAGGTGCGGCAGGATTTCTGCTCCGCATCGGTGGGGGAGTGGAGTACCCTTGAAACCATCCGCACCTTTAAACAATCTGCCGGTTATCTGCTTGACCCCCATACCGCCGTCGGTGTCAGGGCTGCTCTGGACCAGCTCCCGGCAGAAGATGCCAGGATCTGTCTGGCAACCGCACATCCGGCTAAATTTGGTGAAACTGTCGAAAAAGCGCTTGGTTGCTCTGTACCGATTCCTGCATCAGTTGAAGAACTACGGCATAAACCGACCCGCTGTGAGGTCATGGATAACGATCTTTCTCGGGTGCGTGATTTTATTGTCGCACACGCTGGCTGAATGTCGGAAAAACGGACCATAGCCAGAGCTGCCGGAATACTGGGCAGTGCCACGATGCTGTCACGTATCATGGGGATGGTCCGGGATATGGTTGTTTCCCGTCTTTTTGGTGCCGGACTGGCAACCGACGCATTTTTTGCCGCCTTCCAGATTCCCAACATGCTGCGCCGCTTCTTTGCCGAAGGGGCCCTGACAGCTGCGTTCGTTCCGATTTTTTCAGAGACGCTTTCCCGGCAGGGCGAAGAACGCTCGCGGGAAGTTGCCAACACCTGTTTCACTCTGCTTACCATTGCCACGGCTCTTGTCACTCTGGCCGGGATTATATTCTCGCCGCTGATCGTTGGACTTATGTTCCCCGGTTTCAAAGCCGATCCAGGCAAGTTTGAGCTGGCGGTGCTGCTGAACCGTCTGATGTTTCCCTATCTTTTTTTTATCAGCCTGGTGGCGCTTTGCATGGGCATTCTCAACACCCTGCGCCATTTTTTTACTCCGGCGATCTCGACAGTATTCCTCAATATTTCCATGATACTGTGCGCGCTGCTGCTGCGAGGCTATTTTGAAGCTCCCGTCACCGCCCTGGCGGTGGGGGTTCTTGCCGGTGGTTGTTTGCAGCTGCTCCTGCAACTGCCAGTACTCTGGCGCAAAGGATATGTCATCCGTCCCCGCTTTGATTTCGGCGACCAGGACGTGCGCCGGATAGCCACACTGATGCTTCCGTCGTTGTTCGGCGTCGGTGTCTATTACCTCAACATTACGGTTGGCTCAATTCTGGCTTCGTTGCTCCCTCAGGGGAGTGTTTCGTATCTCTACTATGCCCAACGTCTGTTTGAGTTCCCCCACGGCATCTTTACCGTTTCGGTGGCCCAGGCGGTGCTCCCCTCCATGAGCCGGCAAGCGGCCGAGGGCGATATGGAGGGGATGAAGGAGTCGCTGGCTTTTGGGTTGCGCTTGACCCTGTTTATTACTATTCCGGCCATGGTAGGTCTGCTGGTCTGCGCGGTCCCTATTTTCAGCCTGCTGTTCATGGGGGGAGCATTTGATTACCACAAAGTCGTCAACTCGGCGCAGGCACTGGTCTACTATTCGCTGGGTCTGACATGCGTAGCGTTTATCCGGGTGCTTGCCCCCGCGTTTTATGCGATTAAAGACACTAAAACGCCTGTCGTAACGGCATGTATAGCCTTAGTGTTAAATCTGTGCTTCAGCCTGGCACTAATGGTGCCACTCAAGCATGGGGGCCTGGCCCTGGCAACCACCCTGTCAGCGTTTGGCAATATGCTGATGCTGTTTTTCATTCTGCGCCGCAGGATCGGCTCTTTTTCGTGCAGCGGCATTTATATGAGCGGCCTGAAGGCGCTGGCGGCCTCACTGCCGATGGGGGCTCTGTCATGGCTCGCCTGTTCGTCCTACGACTGGTCGCGGATTGGATGCAAGACGGAGAAAAGCGCCCTGCTGGGAGTAGTGGTAGTTTTTTCAATACTGCTCTATTTTTTGGCAGCTCGTCTACTGCGGTCTGAAGAGGCAACCGCTTTATTCAATATGCTGAGAAGAAAAGGGGCATCAGGGGGCGTATGAACAATTTATTTGCAACGGATTATGAAACGCCGGATGGCGTTGGGCGGGTATTCGCCATCGGGGATAGGATATACAGGGTGGAGCTTCCCGCTGCAAAACGTGAGGAAGAGGGGTTGCGCTCGTCAGAACTCACCCGTAACACAGCTGTTCTGCTGCAACGTTACTTCAGTGGAGAGCAGGTGTCTTTCGACGCTATTCCAGTTAGTTTTGAAGATGTTTCTCCATTTTACATGAAGGTTCAACTCGAAGTACGTCGGATTCCGTTTGGTGCGGTTCGCAGTTACGGTGAGGTAGCCGCTCTCTGCGGCTCGCCGCGCTCTTCCCGGGCAGTGGGTGGAGCTATGGCCCACAACAGGCTGCCGATCATCGTTCCCTGCCATCGGGTGGTGGCCGGCAACGGAGCGCTGACAGGATTTTCAGGGGCGGGTGGTATACAGGCTAAATTTCGTCTGCTGCAGATGGAAGGTATAGAATTCAATGGGTTGAAGGTAGTCGTTTGCGGCGGGTTATAAACAAGGACAGCTGTCGAAAAAATATTTTGCAGTACCGAAAAATAAGCCTTGACACGCTAACTGCCCAATAACAGTGAATAAGCCGTAACTTATTGATATTTAACAGATGTGCCCGTGTCTAAAAAAAAGGCAAACCGCAAAAATCTCTTGTAGAAATGTGCCTTTCTGGTTACATCAACATTATTGTCCACAGGTTATCCACATTTTTTGTTGATAAAGAAAAGATGCTTGAAATAACAGGAAGATTCACGCGTGGAGCAGCCGGTTTAATGAAATTTATTCTAATTTTTTGGCCTGATTCCACAGTTGATCCAGTTCATCAAATGCAGCGTCCCTGATCTGTCGATTACTCAATCTCAATTCATTTTCAACGTGCTCAAAACGCTTTTGAAATCGATGTATGGTTTTGCGTAACGCATCTTCAGGATTGAGCGACAGAAAACGCCCCAAGTTGACGATGGCAAACAGGAGATCACCAAGTTCATCTTCCATGCGTCCCTGATCACCGGAAGCCCAGGCATCCTCGAATTCACGCAGCTCTTCCAGAACCTTTGCATGGACCTGATCCGAATGTTCCCAGTCAAAACCGACCCGCGCCGCCTTCTCACCAATTTTGTGAGCTTTGAGCAGTGCTGGAAGGTGCGGCGGGACTCCTTCGAGAGCCGAAGTGCGCTCGCCACTTTTTTCACCCTTTTTTATACGCTCCCAGTTTTCTACCTGGGCGTCACTGTCGCGTATCTCCACATCTCCGAAAACATGCGGATGACGGCGCACAAGTTTTTCACACAACAGGCTGATGACATCATGGATACTGAAACTGCCGGATTCCTCTGCGATAGCCGCGTGAAACACCGGCTGCAGCAGCAGATCACCAAGCTCCTCCTTGAGATGGTCGCTTGATCCGCTGTCGATGGCCTCGATGACTTCATACGTCTCTTCAATCAGATAGCGGGTCAAGCTCTGGTGAGTCTGTTCTGCGTCCCAAGGGCAGCCGCCGGGTGCGCGCAGTTTTTTCATTATGTCAACCAGCTGCCGGAAATCGTGTACAGGTTTCAAAAACGTCTCCATTCGATGTAATAGCGTTTACCTAACTTAAAGGTTTCGCTTGTAGCTGATTTGATCGCTTAATGTAAAGAACATCTTGTAAAGCGAGCGCCGTTGTTACAAAATAGCGTCCGTTTTCATATTTTGAGTCGGGGTATACGGAAGACCCGTATAAACATGGAGGTGTCAGACATGTTCAACGACATGAGACGTTTATTGATTTCGGTTGCGGTCATGGCCAGCTGCTTCTGTGGCTGTACTCGGGAATCTCCGAAATCTCCGGATAAATCTGGTAAGGGGCCGGTTTCCAGTATAGTTTCCGCCCGACAGCAGGGGGCAACCCAATCGGGTGAGGCGCTGTTCAAACAGTTCTGCGCCAGTTGCCATCCTGACGGCGGTAACGTCTCCGACCAGAGAAGGACTCTATATGCTTCCTCGCTACGGGATAACAGGATATATTCTGTTGACGACATCATCAGGATCATGCGCAACCCCATATCCCGGATGATCAGGTTTGATGCATCAACGTTATCTGACGCAGATGCGGTAGCTATTGCTGAATATGTACTCAATTCCTTCAAGTGATGCCTGAAGTTGATGGTTGATGCAGCGTAGTTTCTGATGGCATGGCCTACTAAATCCTGACGGGGGTTACAGATGTCGAAGAGAATGAAAATATGCATCAATACCGGTGGCGGAGATGCACCGGGGCTGAACGCGGTTATCGAGGCCGTAACAATGGCAGCCTACAACCGCCAGTGGGAGGTCTATGGCATCAAATGCGGCTATACCGGCCTGCTCAACACCGAGGAGATCGTCAACCTGACGCCGGAAAAGGTGGATGGCATTGCCAGTGTTGGGGGAACTATCCTCGGTACCACAAACAAAGGCAACCCGTTCATGATGCCAATCTGCAATGCGGCCGGCGAATGGGAACAACGCGACCTGTCGGAGAGGGTCATGGACAATTTCAAGCGACTGCGCTTTGATGCTCTGGTGGCGGTCGGAGGTGACGGCAGCCTTGAAATCGCCCACCGTTTTGCCGAAAAGGGGATGCCGGTGGTCGGAGTCCCTAAAACCATCGACAACGATATGGGTGGCACCGTCATTACTTTTGGCTTTGATACGGCCGTCAGCATTGCAACCGAGGCGATCGACCGTTTGCATTCAACCGCCAAGTCACACGACCGCGTTATGGTAGTAGAGGTGATGGGGCGCAATGCCGGTTTCATTGCTCTGAACAGCGGCATTTCCGGTAATGCCGATGTCATTTTGATTCCGGAGATTCCGTTTGATATTGACAAGGTCTGCGACAAGCTGATGGACAGCGAGTTGCACGGCCATAAATATGCCATTGTCGTCGTGGCCGAAGGTGCGCTCCCCAAAGGTGGGGACGTGATCAGCAAGGGAAGCGGTGAAACCGGCCGCCAGCATGTGGTTCTGGGGGGGATCGCCGAGTACGTGGCCAAAGAGATTTCCCAGCGCACCGGCAAAGACACGCGCTCGATGGTGCTGGGGCATCTTCAGCGGGGTGGTTCTCCGACGACCTTTGACCGCCTGCTCTCCTTACGATTTGGCGCTGCGGCAGTGAGAGCCATTGAGACCGGAACCTTTGACCATATGGTGGCGCTCCATTCACCCGATATCGTGCTGGTTCCGCTGAGTGAAGCTCTGGGCATCCAGAAGCGGGTACGCACCGATGGCGATACGGTGCTGACGGCCCGTGATCTGGGAATCTGTTTCGGCGACTGAAATCTTCAAGGAAGTATGAATGTCCGGAACAGTAGATAAGATTCTTACTGCTCTTTCAGCCCGTACCAGCCAGGATTTCTTTTCGTATTCACGGTCGCTGGTACAACGGAGGATTGATGAGCGCATTGCCCTGCTGGGGTACGCCTCTCCGGAAGATTACGCCAACTGTCTGGAAGACGATCCCGACGAGGCCGAGCAGCTGGTCAGGATGCTGTTGATTAGATACAGCCGCTTCTTTCGCCATCCGCTGCAGTTTCAGCTGCTCAAGGAGCTGCTACTCCCCCCTGCGCTGGCGGAGACGGGAGGAATCTACCGGGTCTGGTCCGCTGCCTGTGCTGCAGGTGAAGAGGCTTTTTCTCTGGCTATCATTCTGGACGAGGCTTCACGCGCCGTTCATGCAACCCGGATGGTGGCTTTGTTTGCGACGGATATCGCTGAAGATGCTCTTCAGGAGGGGCGCTCCGCGTTCTACCTGGCAGAGCGTTTGGCTGACGTGTCACTCGGTCGTCTGAATACCTATTTCAACCCGGAAAACGGTGGTTACCGGGTCTGCGATGATTTGCGCCGGCAGGTATCTTTTTCCAGGCACAATCTGCTTGACAGGAATAGTTTTGCCCCGCCAGAATCTGTGTTCGGCGGATTTGACCTGATTCTCTGCCGCAATTTTCTCATGTACCTGTCCGAGGAGGCCTACGTGCGTGTTTTTGACAATCTGTACCGGGCGCTCAATCCCGGGGGAATACTTATGCTGGGCCGCGCTGAGTCAGTGCCGGAGGCCTACCATGATGTCATGGTCAGACTGTATGACTTTGGCGGGCTGTACCGGAAAACGGTGGTGCGATGACGGTGCGTGGAATTAAGTATCTTGCGCTGGTGCTGCTTTCCGTCTGCTCACTGTCAGGTTGTAAGAATTCTGAACAGCAAACTTCGAAAGAGGGGACACCCGGCGATCTGTCCAGGGATTCCCGCTATTCAGCCTACCGCTTTGATAAAACTGCCGGAGGAGTTGATATCGGCGTCCAGCCGCTGTCCCTGCCGGAGAGTCCCCTTGGAGAACTCCTGATACGTGACGCAGTGCTTGCCAGAGAGTTTGCCGCAACCGGTGCCAGGTATCAGATTCATAACTTTTTCAAGGGGCCGGAACTCAATTTTTTCCTCTCCCGCGGTGATCTTGAAGCGGGCATTTCCGGAGACATCCCCACACTGACCATGGCGGCCAGAGGAGACATCGTCATAGTAGCAATGGCCAAACAGGGATATTCCTCCATCATTTCCCGTCAGGCCATGCTTACCAGGGACCTGAAAGGGAAACGGATTGCTACGGTGCCCGGCTCTACGGCGCACTTCGTCCTCTTGAATGCGCTGGCTAACGACGGGCTGAGCGAAAAAGACGTCACTATTGTTCCCATGGAAAACCATGAACTGCCGGCGGCGCTGGCAGACAGGAAGGTTGATGCGATCAGTACGCGTGAACCGGCTACCACGATAGCCCTGGCTGGAAAACAGGGGTTTCATCTGATCCATCGGGGCATCAACATGAGCTTCTTCTATTTCCGTAAGGATTTTGTCACGTCGCACCCGGAACTGGCCCGTCAAATTCTGGCTGCAGTAGTTCGGGCCTGCATCTGGATGCGCTCTCCGGGAAACCTTGCTCTGGCTTCCCGCTGGAGTATTGAGTCGGCCTCCCGTTTTCAGGGTTCACCGTACCCTTTGAATCCCGATCGATTTTCGGCCATTGTCAAGAACGATCTGCTCAATATTCCTGCTATTCCCCTGTTCGACGAGCGGATGCTGCGTATCAATGACCTGATGTGGCGTGAATTTGAATTTATCAAGAAAAATGGTATGATACCAGCGGCAGTATCGTGGGATAAAATTCGCAGTTCATTTGACGCTACGTTGCTGCGTCAGGTGCTGGAGGATCCAAAGCGATACGGAGTGGACAGATTTGAATACCGGATGAAGATTGTTCCGGTACGGGAGACGGTACCATGAAATCGTTGACACTCTTGAAAACCTTGCGGGGGCGCCTGGCGTTCTGGTTTACGGCAATCTGTCTCGTGCCGATGACGATTGTCACCACAGGTATTTACCTGCGGATTACCAACGATACCCGCGAGATGATTTTCGATAAACTGAATGCCACGACAGCGATGCGTCTGGAACAGATCGACACGCTGCTGGAGGACATGGCCGGCGATGCCGCTTCTCTCGCTTCCGGCCGTTCCGTTGAGGATACGGCGCAGGTACTTGAACGGGGTGTCCGGAGTGACGTTTCTGCAGCACGTGCATCCTTGCACACCTATCTGAAAGATCATGACAGGACGGCAGAGCTGGCCATTGTTTCCCAGGAGGGAACCATTCTGCTCTCGAGCAACAACGCCCGAACGGGAACGCCTTTGTTCAGGCCGGCCACAGTCGTTGCTGCCCTCAGGGATCACACGGCTGCTTTCGGCGAAGTGTACCTCAATCCCGATGATCATCAGCCCAGCATGGATATTGCTGTGCCGATACGCACCACTGGAGGCCGTACGGCACTGGTGCTGCGTGTGGACATGCGCCATTCGGTGTACTCGATTCTTGAAAACCGCACCGGCCTGGGGAGTACGGGGGAGTCGTTGCTGGTCAACCGCGACGTGCTGGCAATCAGCGATCTGCGCTGGCAGTCGGGCGCGCTGCTCAAAACCACCCTCAAGGGGCGTCCCGCTCAGCTTTCTGCTCAGGGGCAGAGCGGAATTGCAGAAACCACCGACTACCGCGGCGAGAAAGTGCTTGCGTCCTACGCATATATACCTCGAACCGGTTGGGGGCTGGTCAACAAACAGGACAGTGCCGAAGTGATGGCGCCGCTGCAAAGTCTCCTGTATGTTACGTACGGACTCGGCTCGCTGGTATCGCTACTTGCCTGTCTGTTTGCCTTTACCCTGGCGCGCTCGATCACCAATCCGCTCACCCGGCTCTCCCGTGCAGTGGCGGAGATCGGTTCCGGTGATTACGCTGCCCGTACCGAAGCCGACGGTACCCAGGAGCTCCGCTCGCTTTCGGAATCATTCAACTCCATGGCTGCGGCGTTACAGATCAAGATGGATTCCCGCATCTGGGTTACCCGAATTTCTGACCAGCTGATGAGTATTACCAGGCTGGAGGCTTTTTTTACCTCTCTGCTGCCCATTTTTATGAAAGCAACCGGTGCGCGGATGGCAGTAGCCTTTATGGAGGAGGGAACCAGTGATTCCTTCGTACCGGTACATTCGATTGGGGCTGATCCGGCGTATATGCGGCGTTTCAACCGCCGCCACCTGGAAGGTGAACTTGGTGTTCTGCTGACGGCTGACGGCATTGCCGGCTATTCGCCGCAGCAGGGTGACCACTGTCTGACCTTTGTCACGTCATTCGGCGAAATCATGCCCTGTGAAATTGTAACGCTGCCGATCGTCAGCGGCGGCTCAGTCCGCGCATTTATATCCCTGGCGGCCGAGGCACCGTTTATCGAATCGTCCCGCGAGGTGATGGATCAGATACTGTTGCCGCTTTCGGCCGGTTTTTCGCGAGTTGTGGCCGGCGAGGACGTGCGTCGTCTGGCAACCGAGCTGTCGGATAAAAACGCCGAACTGACCCAGCAGTCTGAGGAGCTTCGCCAGCAGACCGTCGAGCTGGGACAGCAGTCTGAAGAGCTCTACCGCCGCAACCGTTCCCTCGATCAGCAGAAGATGCAACTTGAAGAAGCGACCAGGCTTAAGAGTGAATTCCTTTCCAACATGAGTCATGAACTGCGTACACCGCTCAATTCGGTGCTGGCGCTTTCACGGGTACTTTCGGTTCAGGCCGGTCCGCGTCTTAGTGACGATGAGCGCGGTTATCTTTCAATCATCGAGCGTAACGGCCGCAATCTGCTTTCGCTGATCAACGATATCCTCGATCTGGCAAAAATAGAATCCGGTAGGCAGGAACTTGCCATTGAAACCCTGTCAGTCGAGTCGCTGGCCCGCGAAGTCATCGACGGTGTGATGCAACTGGCCAGGGATAAAGGGATTACGCTCAGTCTCGACGTTCGCGGCTCTGTCCCACAGGTGTCGACAGACCGAAAGCGCCTGCGTCAGATCCTGCTGAATCTGGTGGGGAATGCCGTAAAATTCACCGTTGAAGGCGGTGTTACCGTCAGCCTGCAGCATCAGTCCGGACTGTTGGAAGTGGCAGTTTCAGACACCGGTATTGGTATTGAGGCAGAGCACCTGAAAACGATTTTCGAGGAATTTCGTCAGGTGGACGGCAGTACGTCGCGTTCCTTTGAAGGGACCGGGCTCGGATTGGCAATAGTTCGTAAAGCCGCCCGTCTGCTTGGAGGAGACGTTGATGTCACCAGTCAGGCAGGCACAGGCTCCACATTTACGGTACGACTGCCACTTGACTGCCGTGGTGCGGAAAGCGGTCTTCCGCAGCCCGTCACCTATGTCGAAGCGATCCCTGATAAATCACCGTTACCGCGGCGCCGCTGCGTACTGGTGGTTGATGACGACCCGCAGACCGTCTCCATGGTGACTGGACATCTGGCCCAGGCAGGTTTTGAAACCATTACCGCATTAAACGGCAAGGACGCACTGCAGTTGGCACGGGTTCACAAACCCTTTGCCATCTCGCTGGATGTTGTCATGCCTGAGATGGATGGTTGGGAGGTTATGCGCCATCTGAAGGATGACCCGCTTACGAGTTCGATCCCGGTCATCATCGTCTCCTTCAACGGCGACCGTGAAACCGGCGTTGCTCTCGGGGCGGTCGGTATCGTCACCAAGCCGGTCGTGAAAGATGACCTGCTGCGGGAATTCCGGAAGATTGCCGTTTCTGGGTTGCACAGTGTTCTGGTAGTGGATGATGAGGAGCATTACCGCTTCACGATTGCCGCCATGCTCAAGGAGTCAGGGCTTGATGTGCTGCTGGCCGAGAACGGGGAGCGGGCCCTCGAACTGGCTCGGAAACACCACCCCGACCTGGTCAGCCTCGATCTGATGATGCCGGGTATGGATGGAACTGCTGTTCTCGATCAACTCCGTTCCGATCCGGAAACGGCATCCATCCCGGTGATTATCATCACATCCAAAGATCTTGATAAGAAGGAGAGAGCCCACCTTTCGTCAGGGGTCAGCACCATCCTTTCCAAAGGGGAGCTGAGCCGTGATTATCTGCTGCAGGAACTGGAGAGGAGCCTTCGCGATATCGGCTGGCGGATGCCATCGCCACGTACCTCCGGCCGTTCGCGTCTGCTGGTCGTTGAAGACAGCGATGCTGCCGAGATTCAGGTCCGCTTTGCTCTTGAAACAGCCGATTTTGTTGTGGACAGTGTCTCCAATGGTGCGGCGGCCATCGACTATCTGCACACCCACGTTCCCGATGGCGTTATACTTGATTTGATGATGCCGGGAATCGATGGCTTTGCCGTTCTGTCGGACATCCGCTCATCACCGATCACGACTCGAGTGCCGGTATTGATCATGACGGCAAAAACTCTCACACCAGGCGATATGGAGCGTCTCAGCCGCTATGGCGTTCGCTGTATCGTCCAGAAGGGGGACGTAGATCAGAACGAACTGGTGTCCAGAGTGCATGAGATGCTCGGCGTCGATCAGGTTTTCCGTTCACTCTCTTCCGGTGTTTCACCGGCACGTCGCTCCGGCGAGTATCGCGGCAGCGGTTCAATTCTGGTGGTGGAGGACAATCCGGACAACATGGCTTCGATCAAGGCGGTGCTGGGGAATCGCTACTCGCTGATCGAGGCTGCTGACGGCGAGCGTGGTCTGCAGTTGGCGCTGGATGCACTGCCCTCACTTATTCTGCTTGACATGCAGTTGCCCCGAATGGACGGTATGGCCGTGCTCAGGGAACTGAAAAAGAATTCCGTCACGTCATCAATACCTGTGGTGGCCCTGACCGCCAGCGCCATGGGGGGGGATCGCGAACGTTTTCTTGAGTCCGGCTGCACCGATTACCTTTCTAAACCTTACGATATTGCTGACCTGGAAGCGCTGGTTCGCCGCTTCACGGCAGGCAATCCGGATACACCGTCATGAGACTGCTCGCCATAGACGACAACCACGATAATCTGCTTACGCTCGCTGCGCTGCTCTCTGCATTTCTACCGGAAGCGTCCCTTACCACGGCACTTTCCGGTCGAGAGGGAATTCAGATGGTCCGCACGAATCAGCCGGATATGATTCTACTGGACATCCTGATGCCGGAAATGGACGGTTACGAAGTCGCCCGCATCCTCAAAGGTGACGTCGACACACAGCATATCCCGATTATCATGTTGACAGCTCTACACAGTAACGATTCCAGCAGCAAGGTCAAGGGGCTCGAATCCGGTGCCGATGCGTTTCTGGCAAAGCCGATCGACGAGGCTGAACTGGTCGCCCAGGTCAAGACGATGATGCGCATCAAGCGCACCGAAGATACGCTGAGGAGCGAACGGGACAGTCTTGAGTATCAGATTGCCTACAGGATTCAGCAGCTGCAGGAAAAGCAGCTGATGAACCAGCTGCTCCTCGACGCGCTGCCACACCATGCTTATCTGATCAACAGTGACCGGGTGATACTGGCAACTAACCGCATTGCTGCCGATGACGGCGCCAGGATAGGCGAATACTGCTGGTGCGGCATCCACAAGATGTCCGCTATCACAGAAGTACAGAAACTTCATTTCACCGATACGGGTGAACCGCTTCCCGATACCCGATGCCACTTCTGCCACCTTGATGAGGCCATGGAACAACAGAAGACCGTCACGGCAGATGTGAAACGGGATGGCAGGATTTTTCACGTCTGGTGGATTCCGGTAGACCGCAAGGTACATCTCCATTACGTTATGGATGTCACCGAACGGTATCAGGCTGAAGATGAGCGTCGCAGGCTTGAGCAACAGTTCCATCATGCCCAGAAACTTGAGAGCCTCGGAGTTTTGGCAGGCGGCATCGCCCACGATTTTAATAATATTCTCACCTTCATCCTCGGGCAGTGCTACATGGCCAGAGAGACCGCCTCCACGGACCATGATTACAAGGCATCATTTCAGCAGGTTGAAACTGCTGCCAATCGTGCCGCCGACCTCTGCCAGCAGATGCTGACATATGCCGGTAAGAGTCCGTTGGTTCAGACCAGGATCAACCTGATTTCTTTGGTGGGTGAACTGGTCAAGATGCTGAAGTCTGCCATAGGAAAAAATGTTGTCATCGAGCTTAGCTGCGACGATGACGTCCCTGAAGTTTTAGGTGATACCGGAAAAATTCAGCAGATTATCATGAATCTGATTATCAATGCAGCTGAGGCGATCGGTGATGCACAGGGCACCATCAGGGTCGTCCTCACCAGGAAACTGTTTACGCAGGGAAGTCCAGAAAAGGATACTTTTGGCACCATTGTGAATGGGGGCTGTCACGCCTGTCTTGAAGTTACCGACGACGGCTGCGGGATGGACCAGGAGACCCAGAAACGGGTGTTTGAACCGTTCTACACGACTAAATTTACCGGGCGCGGGTTAGGTATGTCGGCTATTCAGGGTATTGTAAAAGCCCACGAAGGTCTTTTGTATCTGACAAGTGCGGCAGGGGTCGGTACGACATTCAAAGTTTCTTTCCCACAGGCCCAATCTGACGTCGAACAAGTACCAGCTTCCGATGAACCGACTGTTTCAGAGAATTCAGGAGGCACAGTCCTGCTGGTGGACGATGAAGAGATGCTACTGGATATGGGAGCCGACCTGCTGGAAACCTTCGGGTTCAATGCGATCACCGCCCGAAACGGTCGGGAGGCGATTCAAATCTGCACCGATCGACTGAGCAGTATCGATGTCGTTCTGCTTGACATGATCATGCCGGTAATGGGAGGGATTGAAGCCTACCACGAACTGCGCAGGATTTCGACCAACCTTCCGATCATTATTTGCAGTGGTTATGGTGTGGAAACGGTGGAGGACATTATCAAGAACGACCCCTATGCCGGGTTTGTTCACAAGCCGTACAAACCTGCAGAACTGCGCAACGTGATGCTCAGGATGAAAAGATCAGTTCTATGATTCTGCTTTCGGTTGAAACATCCTGCGATGAAACTGCAGCAGCAGTTGTCAGGGACGGTCGCAATATTCTCTCCTCGGTGGTTTCCTCCCAGATTGCCATTCATGCCGAATATGGCGGCGTGGTGCCTGAAATAGCCTCCCGCAAGCATCTGGAGATGATTTCACCGGTCATCTCCCAGGCACTCCGCGAGGCGAATATGGGCATGGAGCATCTGGAAGGAGTTGCAGCCACCCGCGGTCCCGGTCTTTCCGGTGCTCTGCTGGTAGGTTTTTCCGCCGCCAAGGCGATTGCAGCGGCCCGCTCGATCCCTTTTGTCGGAGTACACCACATCGAAGGTCATCTCTTAGCTCCTTTTCTCGAAAAGCCGGTCGAATTCCCGTTTCTGGCGCTGGTGGTTTCAGGGGGGCATACCCACCTCTACCATGTCGAAGGTTTCGGGTGCTATACCACGCTCGGCAGAACGATTGATGACGCAGCCGGCGAGGCCTACGACAAGAGTGCCAAGATCATGGGTATCCCGTATCCCGGCGGAGCCGAAATTGACCGGCTGGCGCAAAGCGGCGACCCGGCCGCCGTGGCTCTGCCGCGCCCTCTGCTGCACGACGGAACGCTCAATTTCAGTTTCAGCGGCCTTAAAACCGCAATGATGCAGTACGTTGCCCGGAATCCGACATCGCGTACCGGTCAGGCGTGTAACGACCTGTGTGCATCGTTCCAGCAGGCGGTCTGTGATGTCCTCGCGGCAAAAACCGGGGCGGCGATCAGGTCCACATCAGCGCGGCGACTGGTGGTGGCCGGCGGTGTGGCCTGTAACAGCGGTCTGCGCAGCCGCATGGCAGCTCTCTGTTCATCGTTGCAGGTTGAACTCTTTATCCCACCCCCCCTGCTTTGTGGCGACAATGCTGCCATGCTGGCAGTTCCCGGGGATTATTACCTTTCGAATGGCATGGCGTCATCAAATACCATGGATGTGACCGCCAGTTGGGAAATGGACAGCATCAGGGAGATAGCGGCGTGAAAGCGCGTTCCCCTCTCAAATCGCTCGGTCAGAATTTCCTGATTGACCGGAACTGCATTGACAGAATCATCCAGGCGGCTGATATCAAAACCGGGCAGCCGGTGCTGGAAATCGGGCCGGGTCGCGGCGCACTGACCCCGCACCTGGCAGAAAGGGCGGGACGCCTGCTGCTGATTGAGTTTGATCACGCCCTGGCTGCCTGGCACCGTGAAACATTTTGTGATGACCCACGTGTTGCGGTTATCGATGCAGATGTGCTGAAGGTTGATCTATTGAATGAAATGCCTGAAGATCCACAGGGATGGAATGTGGTTGCCAATCTTCCCTACAATATCTCGACCGAAGTGCTGTTTCGTCTGCTGCCGCTGCATGGTCGGCTAGCTCGTATGACGCTGATGCTGCAGAAAGAGGTGGGTGATCGTCTGGCGGCCCCTCCGAACTGTTCGGAATACGGTGTGACGACGGTTCTGCTGGGCCTCTGGTTTGACATACGCCGTGTTTGTGTCGTCCCTCCCGGTTGCTTCCATCCACGCCCCAAGATTGATTCGGCGGTGATCAGTTTTATCCCGCTGGCGGAACCGCGGGTTGATGTGGGTGATGAGACAATCTTCAGGCAGGTTGTCAAGGCTGCTTTTGCCATGCGGCGCAAAACGCTGCTCAACTGCCTGAAATCGTCTGAAATCCTGAAGGGGACCGATATGAATGCCATGCTTGATGAGTGCGGCATTGATGGCGGGCGGCGGGGGGAAACGCTTGATCTGGATGAATTCGGGCGCATGTCGCGCTGGATCAGCCGGTTATCAGCTGCAGGTGCACCATGATTATTGAAATCAATCCCGAATATCCGCAGCCTCACAAGATCGACCGGGTTGTCGACAGTCTGCGTAACGGCGGCGTTATAGCCTATCCGACCGATACGACCTACGGTATCGGCTGTTCGATTTTCTGTAAGAAAAGTATCGAAAAGATTTATCAGCTGAAAGCACGCGACCGCCGCAAGCCGTTTTCTTTCATCTGCTCCACTCTTGCTGAAGTTTCACACTATGCCAGGGTCAGCAATTCGGCATTCAAGATCCTGAAACGGACGCTTCCCGGCCCGTACACGTTTGTTCTTGAAGCGACGCGGGAAGTGCCTGATCTGCTGCTGACGAGACAGAAAACGGTCGGCATCAGAATACCCGACAACCCGATTTGCAATGCGCTGGTAACTGCGCTTGGCAATCCGATTATCACTACCAGCGCCAACTTCTCAGGTGAAGAGCCGGTCGGTGACCCGCGGGAAATTGCCGGGACGTTCGGCAGGCATCTCGATTTTGTCATTGACGGAGGCATACTGGCAACCGATGTCAGTTCGGTGATCAGTCTGTTGGAAGATCGGCCTGAAGTCTTGCGCAACGGTCTCGGGGATACATCATGGTGCGTGTAAATTGTGCTGCAGGTGACGTGGTGAACCATGCGTAAACGGACGGTGCGAAACGGAATGCTGCTGGTGATGGCCGCTCTGATTCTGATCATCCTGGCCAGTTTTTACCATGCCGGAGTGACGGAGTTTTTCGATATGCCGCGGACGTCGGAAATTCGCGTCTACAAGATAGGGATTTTCTGGGCTGCTGCGCTGGGTGGTTATGGTGTCGTGCTGGCTGCTTTCGGTTTTGTCCTCCCTGCCGACAAACGCGACGCTGCGGTACGGATTCTGCCGGTTTTTTTAGCCATATCAGTGCTGGTGGGACTTTTTTTCTACCTGCTGTCCGCATCGTTTGATGCGCCGGATCGCCGCGAGTATCAGCGATTGAGACCGGGAGAAACCATAACGATATGAAGCATAAGAGTGACGCGGACAGAGAGTTTCATGCTGCGTGATACCTGCCCCAAATGCTGCCGTCGTCTACCGGAACCTGCCGAAAGGCATTTACCATCGGCTCCCTGCTGATGATGTCGGCGATGGTCTGGGGCGCCTGGCTGCTCTGGAGAGGGTACCATTTGCGAGATACGTCAACATAATACCTGATTCGTTCTAATTCGCCGCTTTTTTTGTAAATGACTTATTGTGTCTGAACTTTAGACTTCTGTAGTGTTCTTTGAAAATTTTGCACTGCCAAAAAAAGTGCAAATAAATCGATAAAATAGC
>Ga0194061_1000374_pt1 | contig 27531 bp, 14 predicted proteins | sample SepL2221m_MetaG_FD_163423 | JGI IMG/M metagenome (GOLD analysis project Ga0194061, IMG submission 163423) | Anoxic zone freshwater microbial communities from boreal shield lake in IISD Experimental Lakes Area, Ontario, Canada - Sep2016-L224-21m | ecosystem: Environmental > Aquatic > Freshwater >... | reverse complement strand
TTCAAGCCCTTCAAAGTGGATCATCTGCTGGAGCACATGCGTAAAGCGCTGGCCCATCCCAAGACTGGTTAAGTGGCCCCCGACGCAAGCAGGCGCCGCAGATATCCCCCCTCGCGCGTCACCGCCGTTTCCGGTTCCGTGCCCATCCACTCCACACTGAGGTAATCCTTGAATCCACAGCGCTGCAACTGGGCCAAAATCTCGTGGTATTTCATCACCCCATCGGCCAAAGCGGCGATCTTGCCATCCACCCCCAAATTCGTGGCGTGAACGTGCATAATATGGGGCCACAGCCGGGCCAAGGCGCCCAGATAATCGGTGCGAAAAGTCGAGGGCTGGTAAATCAATGCGAAATTGGGACGGTTCACCCGTGTGACCAGTTCCAGACTGGCGGGCACGGTATCCATGAGATTGCGGGGATGGGTTTCGGCCGCCAGTTTGATACCCCAGACCCGGGCTTCATCCGCCAACTCCTGCAGCGCAGCCACGGTTGTCTGCCACTGCTCTGCAGTCGCCTCTAACGATCCCACCTTGCCGGTAAAGATACGCAACGCACCGGCGCCCATTTCCCGGGCGACCGACAACACCTGCCGGCCGTGGGCCAGACTCTCCCGGGCCGTTGCTGCACTGCCGGTGAAGTCGTAATAACTCGACACCATCGGCACGGTCAGCCGCAATTGACGGAGTTGCGCCACCAAGGCCGCCCGTTGGGCGAAATCGTGTTTTTCGATATGTGTGTACCACAATTCCACACCATCAAATCCCGCTGTCGGCAACAGCGGTATGATGGTTTCGATGGCGCGTTCAACCACACGTTGCGCCCCCCACTTGTCGCGTTGGAAGGCGATACTACAAAAACATAGTTGCATACCCGCAGTTCCTGCCGTCTTGGTTGGTGTTTAACGCAATTCTTCGCGCAGTTGCTCCGCAGCCTTCAAAATTGGATCTTGCTTTTCGCGGGCCAATTGGATCGCGCGTTCCACCGCCCCTTTGGCTTCGACCAACCGGCTCGCCTTGCGGTGAACCTGAGCGATATGATAGTAGGCAATGGGCAGCGGTTCGCCGTCCACCGCCTGAGCCAGTGCCGTCAGTGCCGCACGACTGTCGCCCATCAGGAAACGCACCCAGCCAATGGTATCCCAGACGTTGGCTTCGCTGGTCCCCATCACCTGACCGGAGCGTTCGACAGCCAGACGTTCGGCCCGATCCACCAATTCCTTGGCGTCACGCGGCCGTTTGAGATCATCCGCCAGCAGGTAGGCGGCATTGTTCAAAGACTCCACATCATTGGGCTCCAGAATCAGCAGTTCCTGATAATAATCCATCGCCCGGCCATAATCCTTGGCCTGATAGTAACCCGAAGCCAGAACCCGCAGGATCTGCGCCTTGGACGCAATCAGGGTCGGTTCTTTAAGCAGCGGTTCCGCAATGGCAACCGCATCCTTCATCTGTCCGGCCGTCATCAGCGACTGGGCATATGCCAAACGCAGTAGTGCATCGGGATGCGTCTTGATGCGCTCGCGCAGGAATGCCAAAGCTTTATTGGGTTCCACTGCGGCCATCAGCGCCCGGGCACTGCCCAGTTGGCCGTTGGGATCTTTTTCCATCAAATCCATGGACTGGGCAAAATCGGCCAAAGCCGCGTCCACCTTTTTTAAGGCCGCCTGCGCACTGCCCCGCCGCAGATACAAATCCGCCATTTTGTTTTGGGCTAAAAGTTCTGTGGTAATGTCCACCACCAATTGATACTCTTTGGCCTGCAACAACGTATTGGTGTACACCATGCCAATGGGAACATTTTGCTGGCTTTCGGCGTAGAGCTTTTTGTGAACCTCCACAGCCTGGCTGATGCGTCCCTGCTGGGCCAACAAATTGCCCAGAATAATCCGCCATACCGCCTGGTTGGGATAGCGCCGGATCGAATCGGCGAGTAGATTCTGCAAGGCATCAAACGGCCGCACAGCGCGGACGCGGATAGCCGTGGGTTCGGTCGAATCTGGTGGGAACCGATTCACAAAACCGGCCAACATGAATAAATACTCGGAGAGTTCTGACCGGGCGACCTGCAAATCGGGTTGGAAACCCAGGACCGCCTGATATTCCAGAATCGCTTCCGAGAATTGACGGGTGGTCCGATAGGCCCGGGCCAGCGTCAATCGCGCCCGCAGCGCCTCGGGACGAACCATCCGGATCCGCTGCAAATCGCCGATGGCTTTTTCCGGATCGCGCAGCATGCTGTAGTTGGTCAAGGCCCGATAGAACAGGGCATCGGTATTGCTGGGATTGTCTTCAATCACGGTTTCAAAGGCCTTGATGGCCTCCTGCGGCTTTTTCTGTTGCAGGAACGCAAAGCCACGCAACACCAAGCCTTCGGGATCGCGGGGGCGGTCGCGCAACACTTTCTCGGTCAGCCAGATATCTGCCGTATCAATTTTGTTCTGCCGAATCAGGGTTTCAATATACCGACGGGTAATCCGGATATCCTTCTGGGGTTCCTGGTTGTAAATTCCAAAATACACCGCTTCCGCCTGGGGCATATCTTCCGTTTCGAAATACAAATCCCCCAGACGACGCATGGCCTCGGTTCCATCTGTGCCTTGGAGTTGAATCGCCGACTTGTACACCGACACCGCTTCATTCACCTGACTCAGCGAACGATGCATATCGCCGGTATAGAGCAGCGCCCGGACCCGGATTTTCTTATCGGGATTACCGGAGAACGGTTCGTAAATCTTGAAGGCATCGTTGATCTTGCCATCATCACGCAACAAGCGCGCCACGGCATTGGCGACTTCCAGATCTTCGGGCCGGCTCTGCGCCACCCGGCGCAACAGCGTAAGCGCTTTGGTCGGTTCTTTTTGCCGGACATACAGCAACGCCAGGCGCTGTATATTATCCATATCATTGGGGGTCTTGCCCATCACGGCCTCGCGCCGTTCAATCGCCGCCCGCGGATCCCCCAGCAGGTCTTCAAAGGAACGCAACTGCGGATCGTTGGGCGCGATAATCTGCGCCTGCCGCAGGTAATTCTGGGCGTATTGCAATTTGGCCGATTCGGGGCTGCTGGCATACAACTGAATCAGCAGACGCATGGCCGCCAAATTGTCGGGACGCTGTTCCACCGCCCGGGTCAGCGAGGCAATGGCTTCCCCGGTTTGTTCGGCTTCAAATTGCGCCTGGCCCAGATAGGTCCAACCCGGCGAGTATTCGGGGCGAATGACCAAGCCCTCGCGGAATAACTGAATGGCCATCGTACGGTTACCCTTGGCCAGTTCCCACCGGCCCAGGAAAAATTTACCACTCACCCCGTCGGCATTCATCGCTTCCGCGCGTTTGGCATATTTTTCAACCATGGGTAGATCATTCTTGCGCAGGGCCGCGATAAAAATCCGCTCGACCACCACATCGGAGTCGGGTTTAATGCGTTCCGCTTCCAATAAAGCCTGCAGTTCTTCGGTCACATTACGCTGACCCGCCCAATAATCCGCATAGGTCCGGGCCCGTTCAAACGGGTCATCAATGCGATCAATAATCAGTTTCTGCAATTCCAGTTCCGACACATTGGGATTTTTGGCCCGCTCGGCCAGTACTTGTAATTGGGTGCTTTTGGGATTGGCTTTCTGGGCCACCTCCAACAGCTGCATGGCTTCCGGAGTGCGCTGCAGCCGGAGCAGCGCGATACACGCCAGACTGACCACATTCTCGTCGGTGGCATCTTTCTGCAGGAGCGGATTAACCGTATCCAAGGCCTTCTGGTAGGCTGAAGTATTCAAATACACGCGGGCCAACAACAAGCGCGTGGACGGCGCGTCCACCTGCTTGAGCAGTTCCTCCGCTTCGGCGGTCTGGTTCATGGCCAATAGGGCGGTGGCCTTCAGGCGGATGGATTCTTCATACATCGGACGATTGGCCGGATCCCCCTGCAAATCCAAAATCACCGGGTCAATCGAATGAATTGCTTCGTTATAACGGGCCACCCGCAGGTACAATTCCGCCCGCCGGATACGGAACGCCGGCACCTTGGTGTGCTGGCTGATGATATCATCGAGGAGCTTGATGGTCAGCCCCGTCTCGCCGACCCGGGCATAACATTCCGCCAGCAGGACCTTGCTCTGCGCCCAGAGCGGATTGGTGGCCGGACCGGCGGAGAATACCAAATCCGCCTTTTTCAAATTACTGACCGCACCCTGATAATCCCCGGTCAAAAACTTGTAGCGTCCATCCAGAAAGGCCATGCCGGCCTCGGTGGGCTGCATATCGCGGAACCGCTCGATGTAGCGCTTGACCTGCTTGATGGCTTCTTTACCGGCCGCAGTATCCGGTCCTTTGGAATCAGCCAAATCCATGTAGGCCTGGCTGATCCAGAACATGGCTTCACGCTGGATATTCTCGCGTCGCACATACTCGACCCCCACCAACTTCTGTTCGTCATCCACCACCGCACGCAACGAAATAATCGCCTTCTCGGGTTCGCGGCTAATACGATAAAATTCCGCCAGCCGATACTTGTAGATAAGCTTCACGGGATCATTGGCGACCAACGCTTCCAAAGCCTGGCGCATCCCTTCGGGATTGCGTCTCGCCGAGGTCACATCCACCGCAATTTCCAGCACATCGCTGTTTTTCGGATGGGCCTCCATAGCGGCTTTCAGTACTTTTTCGGCTTCGGAAAGCCGCTGGGTTTCCAACAAATAACGCACCATCGCCACTTTGGCTTTAGGCTTGTCCGGATAGCGGTCAATATACTGTTCCAGCAAATCGCGGGCTTTGGTTTCCCATTTGGTTCGCTCTTCCCCGGCATTACGCCGGATAGCGTCCTCGGCGGCCAGCATGCAATAATTCTTGTATGTGATCAGCACCAGCACATCATCGGGAGCCAATTCCCGGGCCTGTTTCAGATCATTTTCCAACAGTGTACGCCGTTCCGGGATCAGATCGGCCAGCCGGCCGCGCCCCATGAGCGATTCCGCCCGTTTGTGATAACCCAGCACATCATTGGGCCGGATCCGAATCAATTGACCCGCCAATTCCTCCACTCGTTCCCAATCTTTGGCATTGCGCCGTTCCGTGGCGATTTTATACGTTTCATTCAGCATCCGCTCAAACGCTTCGGGTTGATCGGGACGAAGGGCACTGGCCTGCTGCCACCAGTTCTGGGCCTCTTCATAACGGCGCATGTCCCCGGCGGCATTGGCAATGAGCAAATCACCCAGTTCAATGCAAATATCCGCTGCCACCGGCTTGCCGGACTTCCGGGCCAACATCGCGGCCCGGCGCATCATATCCAGCGCCGAAGTAATGTCATTGGCCTTGACCATGGCTCGGGCCTGATCGCGCAGCGCCGTGGGATTTTTACCCATGTTGGTCAACATCAAAATGGTCACCACCACCACCAGCACCACCACGGCGACCGTGGCCACCAGACCGACGAGAAATTTTTTATTCAAACGTTTCTGCATGTTTTCACTCCACCTTGCGTGCTTGCGTCCTCAGTTTGTGGGCCCGGTTCTCGTTTCAACTCTTCAGTGTTGCGGTCGTGGGCATACACAAAACGACCTGTTTGATTAATTTACGTACAAAAGCATCCAATACCGGCTTCGCCTCGTCGCGCGTGGTCGGTTCCATAAGCGTGACTTCGATCTTGGTATGATAGGCAAATCGCCCGGAACGCCAGATTTTCCCGGTCACTTTATTACGATGATCCACGAAATCACCATTGACCAAAAAAGTGTAGGCCACCACAATGGGTTTGTCCGATTCCCGCCGCGCCCCGGGCATTGCCTCCCCGGTACTGCCCGGCTTGAATTGCAGTATCCGCATCGGCACATCAACTTTGCTGCCATCGGCCAATTCCACATCATTCACCAGCATCGGATCATCCGCCACCCGTTCCATGCCCTGCCCGGCCCAGCAGATGTCCGGCACGTGTGGTGAACTGCGATCGCCCTGGCCGTAATAGTTGATATTCACCGCCAGTTTGGCCCCGGGCTCCCGGGCCTGCAGGCGGCTGTTGTTGTAGTTGCGCAACAGATATTCATCCGTGCCCAATTGGGCCCGGACCTCTTTGGGCAGTATCTCATCCACGCTGTCGGCCACGTATAAATTGGGCAGTTCGCCCAGCGTCCGCGGGATACTTTTCAATCCCCGGGCCGGGGCGATCGGTTCCCGCACCACCACAATCCCAAACAGCCGGGGCGACAACTCAATGAGCACCGCTCCGACCAGCAAAATCGCCAGTACAATCGCGATACGGGTGATAACGGACGCGCCGGTCGCGGTTTTACTCATCGTGGTTTTACCTCCGCGACGGGCTCTTCGATAAACAGTTGATTCAGAATCCAACTCACCCCCCAGAGCAGTAACGCTGCCACCGGCAGCATCAACAATCCAATATTCTCGTGCGTCGAGCCACGGGCATATTTGGGATCCACCCACACAAACAGTAACGCGATGATAAATACCCGCAGTACATTACAGATAATCGCCACCGGTACGGCCATCAAGACCACGATCACTTTTTGCCACATCGGCCGATCGCTGGTATACGCCATCGCCACCGACAACGCCACAAAGGCCAGCAACAACCGCATCCCCGAACACGCCTCGGCCACATTCAGCGATTCCATTTTTCCGTTGGCCGTCTCGATCAAAATCTGGGTTGAAGAATGCACCGAGCCAATCCCGACCAGCGGCAACAAATTGGAAGCGGTAATCGCAGACAGATTCTGCAGTGGCGTGGTCATCTGCGCGTAAAATACATGCGGTGGGACGATCATAAACGGAAGAAAGCAGATTGGTAACCACAAAATCCGCAAAAAGTCCCAGCCCAACAGGAATAAGACCAGGCCCAACAGCGTCACCGGCATGCTTAACTGAGAAACGTGAAACAACCCCATATGCTGGGCAAAGGTTAAAAAGAGAATATGAACCAAGGCCCCCAGCAGCAGCACCGGCAACCCCACCCATGATCCGTTTACTGGCAGTTTCTTGAGCACATCCCATTTCAGCCATACCATCCACAAACTGACCACGGGAATCGCAAAGCCGTGACTCCACCCTGAGTCCCCCTGCCATTGCGCGATCAGCGTCAGAATGTCCACGCGGTAAAACAGCAACCACAAGACCGCGACCACACCAACCCATACCAAATCTTTACACCCGCGCGCAGCCCGTATCGGATTGAGCTCTGGGGGGGAGATTTGTGTGGCCTCAGACATAGTCAATGCAGCTTTCGTAAGTGAGAACGCTCAACATCAGCCGCCAACTCAACACCCCAACCGCACATGCTGGGATATTACTCCCATTATCCTAGCATGTGGACTGGACTATATTTTAAACGCACCAAAGCAACTTATTTCCCCGAATAGTTGCGGTCATACACAGTACCCCAGCCATACGTGGCCCGATACGCGTTCCGTGTAACGGCCAGGAATGGTGCCAACATATCGGTTCCCACATTGATGGTGTCATTCGCCTTCAGGAAGATGTCCGGCTGTTCGCCGTTGAAGATTTTCTGCAGATTAACCTGCACAATGGCTTCCTGATCGTTGCCGATCCGGCGGACCAATTCGCAGCGCCGCGGGATTGCCAAACCATCCAGATTACCCGCTGCCGCAATCGCCTGCCGCAGGGTTACTTTGCGTCCGGTCAGCGTATAAACACCCGGCCGGGTGACGTGGCCCATGATGTAAAATTCCGCTGCTTCAATGCTCGGATAATGGATGATGTCGCCCGGTTTGATCACGATGTTGTATTTGGTCTGCCCTTCACGCAGCTTCATAATCGGAATCCGAATCACGCGGGCATTTTCTTCACTGGGGGCCGCCGCCACAACCTGGGTTTGTCCGTTGCTGGTCTTGACCGCAGTCCACTTGCCATCCACAAATACATGGTTGGTGTTGGGTTGGGTTCCCGCGGCAATGGCTTCCAATTCTTTGTTGACATCAATGGCGGGCAGCGTGGCCGGTACCACCGGCTGGGTCGCGGCAGCCTCCGGCACCACAGTCGTGGTGACCGGGGTTTCGGGAGTTGTCGGCTTGGCGGTGCCTTTACCTTGTTCGGCAATGGCATTAAGTTCGCGTTCCAAATCCGGACTCGTGGCCAAAGCCAGCGCCGCACCGGTATTCATGTTCGTCGCCTGCACAACCTGCTTATCCGAACTCGGCAAGAGCGCCCCGGGTGTGGTGCTCGGGTTCGTGCTGGGCTTGGTGCCGGGCTCGGTAGCGGGCTTGGGTGCTTCCAGACTCTTTTCGAGATCTTCCAACGCCTTCAGCGATGGGCTGGTTTCCGGCGTGGTTGAATTTTTCGGATTGGTCGGCGTCACGGGGTCGGCATTGGGAATCACACCCACCTTGGCTGGACCCGTGGCCACTGCCGCATTCTTGGGTGCCCGAATGATATATACATACTCGGCGGTAGAATTCGACAGTACATTCAAATCGCCGGGCAAAGCAATCGCATCCAACAGACGGAACTCACCGCCGGGGATGGAGTACGTTCCGGGCCGATTCACCGCACCAATAATGCTGTAGACACGCTGGCGACTGTTAGTGACCGTCACCGCAATCTGCGGCCCCATCTGACCGTTACCGGCCGGGGGCAAAATCCGCCGCTCCACCAAATCCTGCGCCAACTTCTGCTCCAATTCCGTGGGAGTTAAACCCGCGGCTTTCACCGAACCCATGTTCTGCATGGTGATAAAGCCCAAGTCGTTAATCTGGCGTTCCACCAGAAATTCCATGCCCGGAGCCAACAATTCATACACCGAAATGCGAATCACATCCCCGCTACCCAAGGGATATTCCTTGGATTCCACCACCAAGTCTGCCGCCGTGGGATCCGCCGCCATGGACCACTTTGCCATAGGCTCATCCACTGCATCAATCTGATCCAGAATCGGCCAACGCACCGGCTTGACTTCACCGGCCCCGAACGGATTGTCTTTATCAAAACGCCCCACTTCATTGGGCGACAGCAGCGAATTACGCAGATTCAGATAGTCGCCGATGGTCTCGCAACCCGCCAAACCTGCCATACTGATTGCCAGCGTTAATCCCACCAATACCCGACGGGCCATGCCTTGCGACCGAGTATGAGTCTGGTCATGATTCTGCTTCGTCATTACGTTGCTCCAAAATAGGCCCTGATAAATTACGCGGACGAATAAACTTGCGTCCATAAGTTGTCTATTCTACCGTCTGTTAGCACTACGTCCAGCGGAGATGAGCCATAAATCTCCCCTGCTGGCGCCTCGATAAGCTGCCATGTTTTAACCCTATCATGCCCAACATGCAACCTTAACCTGGCAGGTTTATCAGCCCAACCTGCCCTGCCGACCAAAAAATAGGCTGATTTGTCTTGGTTCACACCACCCGGGCAGTTATATTGCGTATATCAAGTCGTTTTCTGCCTCGAACGTTGGTGAAGAGGTTTTTTTATAATTTCATATTCCTCCGGAGGTGGCCATGTCCATTCTTGTTTATTGTGCCGGTGGGCACGCGCGGGTGCTCTTGGAACTGCTCGAACGGGCTGGAATGGGCCCTGTTGCGGGCTTTGTGGACGATAATCCCGACCTCCAAGGTAAAAAAGTTGGCGGTTTCCAAGTTATGGGACCCACCAGTCGGGCGTTAACTTATGCCAAGACTTACCACCTTCACCGCGCCATCGTGGCCATCACCGACAACCGTAAACGCCGGGAGTTTACCGAATCCGCCCATCAAGCGAACCTCCGCCTCCCTATTTTGATCCACCCAACCGCGATTGTGTCACCGGAAGCGAAAATTGGTGATGCCTCGGTAGTCATGGCGGGCGCCGTCGTTGGCCCTGGCGTCCATACCGGCATGGGGGCCATCATCAATACCGGCGCTATTGTGGACCATGACTGCCAACTGGGCGATTATGTCCATATTGCACCCGGCGCCATACTCACCGGCGGGGTCTGCGTGAGTGACGATGTTTTTATCGGTGCGGGTGCGATTCTGGTCCAACAGGTATGTATCGGTGTGGGTGCTATTGTCGGTGCGGGTGCCACCGTCATCCGTGACGTTCCCTCCTATGCCACCGTAGTTGGGACCCCGGCCCGGATCATCAAACAGGGCCAACCAGTCGAAATACAGGTGGCAACCCAGACTTGATTCGTATTTACGATATTCCTTAGTCTACGTCAGCCCCCGAACGCCGGGGGCTTTTTCGTAAATCAGTACATCGTCGCAACATACAATGGGTATGATCGTTAAGCTTATGGTCCCGCAAACGATGGAGTACGCTTGACGACCCAAATCGAAAATCTCACCGATGCGACCACGGTTGTTTACCGTCAATTGGATGTTCTCGGTGGTCTTTATCGCCGGGCACTGATCGCCCGGGGATTGGCCAAATTCATACTATTAGCCGTCGGGGGTAGCCTGCCGGTTGTTCTGGTTTGTGGAATGTTCCCCCTCCCGATTGCCGCACGACTTACGGCCTTGGTCGTGGTCCTTAGTCTGTGGGCCATAAGTTATCTACGCTATCTGCATGGTCCGCTGTTCCGCAGTCTACCCACCACCGAAATTGCCCGTTGGATCGAGTTGGAATGTACCCGCAACAATTTCGCGCTCGACAATGTGATGATCAATACCGTCCTGCTCTCCCGCAACGACGCCCCCACAGACAACCCCACCGCGCAACGCTGGATCGCAGCGTCACTGGAACAGATCGCCCTGCTGCTTGGACGGGTGGATTTGGCGGCCAATATCCGCTGGCGTCATTACCTGCGTCCGTGGCGCTGGTGCGGAGTTCTGCTCATGGTCCTGTTGGCCGTGGGCTGGTCGGCCCCGTACGCGCTGCGCCATGGCTTATTGGTCCTACTACAACCCTGGTCCTTTATACCCCGTACGGGCCATATCGTGATCGAATCCGTTCGCCCCGGCAACGACAGCGTCTACCTCGGTCAAAGTGTTCATTTCTCGGTACGGGTGCGCCGCGCCGATGACGAGCTCCCCACCGCCACCTTGCATCTGCGCTATGCGTCCGGCAAAGAAGTGGCGGAACCCATGGCAATTTATGGCGATGCCGCCAGTGAGTACCGTTACCAGTTGCCTGCGGTTGCCGAGAGTCTCGAATACTATGTGGTGGTGGGCGACAGCTATACCACGAAATATTCCATCACAGCGCTGACGCAGATCAAATTCGACTCATTAGTGTGGCAACTCACCCCCCCCGCGTATACCCAACTGCCGGCACAAACGCTGACCTGGACTGATGCCGAAGCCACGCTCCCACCCAAGTCCATCACGGTGCCCTTGGGCAGCCAGATCGGAATTACAGCCACACTGGATCAGCATGTGGCCAAGATGCTTTGGATTCAAAACGATTCCCCGCTGCCCTTACAGAATACCGAACAGCGCTCGTTCTCGGGCCAGCTCAATATCCTGCAAGACACTGTCGGGGCCTTGTTGATGGTGGATACCAGTGGCCGGCCCCTCAAACGCAGTCCCGACCCCGCCACCAGTCCCGGCTACCAATTCATCGCCAATCCCGATCGGGCTCCCGGGGTGCTGATTGCCCAGCCGGGCCGCGATGTCACGGTGCCCCCGGATAGCCGGTTGGAGTTACTGGCCCATGCCCAGGATGACTTTGGACTGGCTGGCGCCCGTCTGGAAATTGCGTCGGGTAGCGATGGGCCATTTCGTGTGATTCATAACTGGCCACTGACCTCGGATCAAGCCAAAGCGCCCAAAACCGCGCAGTTGCGCTACACTCTCGATCTGCCCGCCAAGTCCTATCGCGTGGGCGATACGCTGCGTTATCGCATCGTGGTCTCGGATCAACGCAATATCCCTCAGGCCACGCCACCCTTGGGTGCACAGGAAGGCACCAGTACGATTTTCACCGTCACCGTCGCCGATTCCCAACAACAAAAACAGATTGCCACCCAGGCGTGGGATGAACTGCGCAAGCAACTCACCGCCCTGCTCCAGCGTCAGGTCACCACTCATCAACAGGCCTTAACCATGCAGAAAGTGACCAAAATCGACACCTTGAAACCGTTGGCCCTGGACGTCTTGGCCCAGCAGCGCGGCATCTACAAACAACTCGACAAAATCGTCACCACCACCGCCTTCGATGGCTCCATGAAAATGGTGCAACGCTCATTGCAGATACTCTTACAGGATGATGCCCTCAAGGCCAACGAGGTCGCCACCGACCTCACTCAAGTGGGCGATATCCGTACCCTCCCGGCAGTGGGCAACCGGCTGTTCACCCATCAGCGCCGCATCATTGATGTGCTCGAAAGCCTCCTCGCCATCGCGACCAGCGCCTCCAAGACCACCGTCGCACCCGACACCACCACCGGCGGTGATATTCCCAACAGCGCCAAAGAAGCCTGGAAGAAACTCGCCGAACAACTGCAGGAGTTCAAAAAAGAACAAAAGATGGTCATGGAGGTCACCGCCGACCTGGCCAAAAAGCCCAAAGATCAATACGACAACCTGGACGCGAAAAAACTCGAGAATATCCTGGCCATCGAAGACAAATGGGAAAAATTCCTCAATCAGGCCATGGTGGATCTGAGTAAAATCGCCGAACAGGACCAGTCCAATGCCGCCCTGCTGGAAGAACTCATCCAGATGAAGGTGGAACTGGCCATGTCCAAAGATGCTCTGGCCAAAAAAGCCCAGGAAATCGCCACGCCCATGGAAGCCAATGGGCTGGAGTCCGCCGAAAAACTGACCGAGCATATCGAACGCTGGCTGCAACATGCCCCCGACCGTACCCAATGGCAGATGGAAGAACCCGTCGGCCAGAACGACCAGAATATGGCCGAACTGCCCAAGCAGTTGCAGGATATGGTCAGCGACCTGATGGACAATGAAGAAGACGTCACCAAGGCCATGGAAGACATGGGCAGCAAATTCGCCGACTCGCTCAACAAAGGTGCCGGCTGGGATGCCGCCGATGGTCCGATGAGCAATATGTCCGCCCAGGGGGTCACCGGCAACCAATTGCCCAATAACAATGAAATTCAAGGCCGCAGCGGAGAAGGCCGCGAAGGCCGGGCCAGCGGGGAAATGGTCGGCGCCGAAGCCGAAGGCAAAGGCGGACGCCGGACCCCCACCCGGATGACCAATGAACCCTTCGCCCCCGGGACCGTTCAGGACAAGAGCAAAGAACCCGCTGGCGGGGCCACCGGCGGCGGTAAACGCGGTGGCTTCAGCGGTGAAGGCCTGGAAGGGCCCGCCCCCGAAGGCCAGCAACAGGAACTCCAGCGTATGGCTGGCAAGCAGGCTGCCCTGCGGAATGAAGCCGAACGTCTGGCCCTCAAGAGCCGGGCCGTGGGCTTTAATAACTTCAAACTCATTGAATCCGCGGTATACATGCAAAAAGCCGAAGGCTCGCTCAAACAGAACCAATACCAGAACGCGCTGCGTTACCAGCAGGAAGCCGTGGAAAGCCTCAATACCGCTAAGGTCCTCGCCGGGGGATACATGCACGTGGTGCTGGACACCCGGCCCCAGGGCCCGGAAAAGCAGACACGCGACCAGGACAGCACCCTTAGCGGTCCGATGCCCAAGGGGTTTTCGGATGCCGTTAAAGCGTACTTTAGCCGTCTGAACCAGCCCAATCCCTGATCGTGGATAGGACAAAATTTTTTACCACGGCGTGTTTCTTCTTGCTTACGTGCATTTTTGCCCGATAATATCTGACGTGTCAGGATTCTGACACCCTCACTACCCTGCGGTAAAAAGGGACTTTTCCGAAAGGGATGCTCATGCGACGTGGATTCTTGACGTGGTTGGCGTTGGGTTTAATGACCTGCGCCGGGATGCAGATGCTCGGATGCAAATCAGATCAGGCCACCATCATTGATGGTTTGACGGACGAAGATGTGGATCGGCCTTTGGCCCCCGGCGAGTGGGGTCTGGTAAAACTTGATCCCAAGGATTATCCCGACATGCGCTCGGCCTTCAATGACAAGGAAGGTCTGGAACGTGCGGTGGATAAATCGCTGCAATACATGCACGCGCCGTCCAGTCATCGTTTCTTCCCCAGCGGCCCGATCACCCACAGCCAGGTGGTCGCCTCGTTGGAAGATATCAAGAAGCTGCTGAACACGCTGCCCAATGGTGATGCGTTTCAACAGCAATTGTTGGCGCGGTATGATGTCTACGAATCCAAGGGCTACAACCGCAAGGGCGACGTTTGGTTCACCGCGTACTACACACCCATCTACTACGGCAGCAAAGTGCCAACGCCGGAATATCGTTATCCGGTTTACAGTCGTCCCAATGATCTGATCAGCGATTCGGTCACTGGTGAAATCAAAGGCCAACGCCTGCCCGATGGCAGTATGCGGCCGTATCCCACCCGTAAAGAAATCGTCGCCGGCAATCTGTTGCGCGGCCTCGAACTCGCTTACTTCAAAGATCCGCTGGAGCCCTACATCATCCAGGTCCAAGGTTCCGCCAAAGTGATCCAGCCCGATGGTAAAGAATTGTTTATCGGCTACGCCGGTAAGAACGGCGGCGAGTATCGCGGTCTGGGCGCGGAGTTGGTCAAAGATGGCAAGATTGAAAAGAAGAAACTTTCCTTCCCCGCCGTCATCAACTACTTCAAGCAGCATCCCGCCGAACTCAACGACTACGTGATGCGTAATGATTCGTTCGCGTTCCTCAAGGAATACGATCCCAAGGAATGGCCCAGTGGTTCCCTGGGCGTGCAAGTGACACCGCAACGCAGTTTGGCCACGGACAAGAGTATTTTCCCGCGGGCCGCGCTAACCTTCATCACGGCGGAGAAACCCGATCAAACGGGTGCCGTGACCCCGTATCGTGGCTTCCTGCTTGATCAGGATACCGGCGGCGCTATTCGGGCGGCCGGCCGGGCTGACATCTATTTGGGAATCGGCGAAAAGGCCGGGCTGGATGCCGGCAAGGTCTACAACAAGGGCCATCTGTACTATCTGTTCCTCAAGTCGGGCCAGTTCAGCGAAACACCCGTACTGACTCCGGTCGTACCGCCGGCGAATCTGGGCAAGGAAACCCCCAAGACCCCCAAGATCACCACGACCAAGCCCGGGGTCAAGCCGAGTAATCCCGCCACGCATACTCCCATGCGTCCGGGCGACACGGAAATTTTCCCGAATTCGAATAAGTAAGATTCACCGCTTTTAGCCCATTTAACCCATGCCCATCCTCGTGATGGGCATTTTTCTGCGCCTTACCACTGCGTTTTGATTGACTTATTTGGGATTTTTAGTATCCTCTTGGACTTCGCAGGGTCCGTAGCTCAATTGGTTAGAGCACCGGCTTGTCACGCCGGTGGTTGCGGGTTCGAGCCCCGTCGGGCCCGGTCGAATTTGAAGGTCCACGAGTAACACACTCGTGGACCTTTTTCATTGGCACCGTGCGTAAGTCCCTTCGCCACCGTGTCCGCTGACTGCCCCGATTCACAGTCCCATACGTAAAAATTTATGGCCCCCTCCCCAGCGCCGCGCCAGACGAAATCCACCCCACTGGCGTACCCAGCGCAAAAATAAAACGGGGCAGGTCTTTGCAGACCTGCCCCGCTCATTTTACGTCATGGAGACGAAGCGGATATTAATACCGCTTGCTGCCACCGCGGCCACCACCACCACCACCGCCACCGCCAAAACCGCCACGGGGGCGTTCTTCGCGGGGCTTGGCTTCGTTAACGGTCAGAGGACGACCGTCATTCTGCTGGCCATGCAGGGCGGCAATGGCGTTCTGGGCTTCCGAATCGGTGCCCATCTCGACAAAACCAAAACCCTTGGAACGGCCAGTGTCGCGGTCTTGGATGACCTGCGCGCTGACCACGGTGCCATGCTCGCCAAACATCGTCTCGAGCTGCGAGCTATTTACGTTATAGCTCAAATTTCCGACATACAACTTCTTGCCCATGGTTGACTCCTTAATGAATCGGGGCACGACCTGTTCTTTTACTTTCACGGTCTATGTGAAAGGGGCCCTACATTCCGACCCGAGAAGCGGAAGGCTTCTGAAGAACAAGAGCGGGACACTAACAGTGCACGCAACCGATTCGTTCCGGCAGCCATACCAACAGAGGATTATGGTAACCGATGGACTTGTGATTGCCTAGCGAAAAATATTAATATTTATTTTTCTTGAAAATCCCCCACGCGTCCCACCTTACGTTCAATCCAACAAAATTTCTTTTTTAGGTGTAATGCATCACCTAACTTGCCGTATTTGCGTAAGTTGCGTAGTATAATCATAAACAGACAGGATGTCTGCCAAAGGTTTCGGTTGTAGGCCCAAAAAATCCCGCCCGCAACCCCATCGCGACGCTTTCAGGAGGATGCTCCGATGTCTTCATTCATGCCCAAACCCTTGCTCCGATTGCCTATTTCCGACTGGAATGACATTGCCCGACGCCCCGAAGATCGTAAATCTGGCACCACCCGGGATATTGATTGCCCCTTCTGTGGCCATGCCACACGCGTCCCCATGCGGGCACTGAACACCCGCTGCCCCCGCTGCCACAAACACCTCCGCCTGGAAGATATTGTCGTCCGCGGGGACTCACCGCAAACGCGAATTACTACCTGCGGTACCATCATGGTTGAACCCAACGCCCGCTTTGCCGGTACCCTCCAGGCCGCCACCATTCTGATCGCCGGGCGGGTCATGGGCACCGTCATCGGCACCCAGCGGGTCGAAGTCGCCCGCACGGGCAAGATTGCCGGCACCATCGCCACCCGGCAACTGCTCGCAGACGACCAAGCCCTCATTGATGGCCAAATCAACATCCTGAATCCTGATGGCTCCATCACCACGCTGGCCACCGGCCACGACCACAATCCCCCCAAATATCTCCCCGGCAACCCGGGCTGATTATTCCATGGTCGTCATCTGCTGCTTGCCCTGTTCGCACAAGGTCTCCAGAGCGACTTTAACATCGGTATCCGAGGCTTCGTTGGCGATGGTCACCTCCAGATGTTCCGCCGCCAGAGTGATGGTGACAAAACCAAAGCTACCGGCCGCATTCGATAATTGCTGCCCCAACTTCATTAACAACCAGTATTCCCGCGCCTCCCAGGCCATCCGCATGGCCTCGAGCTTCTTAGGGATGGACCCCAGGAACAGCATGCGTTCCTGCTGATACACCAAACCATGTGCGGTGCCCGGCAACTCCTCATCATCCGGTTCCGGCGTCGGTTCCGCGGGTGGCGCCAGCGGCGGTGTCGGTTGGCTCCAAAGCTGGGTCAGGAGATTCACCAGCCGCTCAAAATCAATCGGCTTGGTCACCACTTCATTACAACCCGCCTTCAGACATTGCGCGCGATCCTCGGGCCGGGCATGCGCGGTTACCGCGATAATCGGTTGGCGAAAAGCCAACTGCCGCAAGCGCCGGGTGGCCGTGATACCATCGAGTTCCGGCATTTGGATATCCATCAATACCGCATCCAAATCCGGGATCTGTTGCGCGGTTTCCACCGCCTTCAGCCCATCTTCTACCAGCGTAATCTTGGCGCCCTGTTTCTCCAGCATGATGCGGAGCAACCGTTGATTATCCATCCCATCCTCGGCCAGCAGGACATGCTTGCCCACCAGCAGTGCGGGGCGCGGCGGAACTAACGGCGTCGGCGCGGCATCGGACCCCGCCTCAGTCCGTGGTGGCACAGCTTGTCCCGCCCCCACCGGCAAAGTAACCACGATGGTCGTGCCTACCTCCAATTCGCTCTGGATGGTAAAGCTGCCCAGTAATAACTCGGTCAAGCGTTTGGCAATGGACAGCCCCAATCCGGTGCCGCCATAACGCCGGGTACTGGAGGCATCTGCCTGGGTAAAGGGCCGGCCCAACTGTTGCACCAATTCAGCACTCATCCCGATACCGGTATCCTGAATTTCCATCGTTAGTTGGGCCGGGTCTTGCTCGCCCTGATAATGCAGCTTGAGCAGCACGCGGCCCTGCGGGGTGAATTTCACCGCATTATCCAACAGGTTGATCAGAATCTGCCGCAGCCGGGTGGGGTCCGTGGCAATTTCTGCGGGCATGTCGGTGGCGCCTTCCACCTCGATATTGACCGGCTTGTTATTCCCCCGGTCCCGGATAATCGCCAGCACGTCCGCCACAACCGGTTGTAGTGCAAAGGTCACAATCTCAATATCCAGCCGACCGGCTTCGATCTTGGAAATATCCAGAATATCATTGATGATGGCCAGCAGATGTTGCCCGTTGCGCCGGATGGTCTGGATAAAATCATGCTGCAAAGCCGGAGGCACATCGGTATCCAGCAGCAAATCGGCAAAGCCCAGAATCGAGGTCATCGGGGTGCGGATTTCATGGCTCATATTGGCCAGGAATTGGCTCTTGGACTCATTGGCCTCATCCGCCCGTTGCCGGGCCTCCTGCAGAATCTGTTCGCCGCGTTTGCGCTCGTCAATATCAATCGTGGTCCCAATGAAACCCGCAAACGTGCCATCGGGATTGAACCGCGGCGTGCCCGTATCCAGCACCCAACGGAAGCCCAATTCATGCTGATGCAGCCGATATTCCACACTGATATTGTGCCGCGCCGCGTTGGCCTCCCGGAAGGCCATCACCACGCGTTCCTGATCCTCGGGATGAATTCCTTCGACCCAGCCATAGCCCAATTCCTGATTCAAACTGCGCCCGGTGAATTTCAGCCAACCTTGGTTCAGGTAAATACATTCCCCGAGCATATTGGCCATCCAGATCATCACCGGGGCATCGTCCGCCATCCGGCGGAACCGCCCTTCGGTTTCGCGCAACTGGTTGTCCGTTTCCTTGCGCGCGGTGATATCTTGGGCATACCCGTACCAGACCACGCTGCCATCCGCCTGCTTGCGCGGGGTGGAGTAGGAACTGAACCACAACGTCTGCCCCGAGGCGGGATAGACCATCCGGAAATCACATTGTTGCGGACTGAGTTGTTGGTAAGACCGTTGGATCGACCCCAACAGGGCCTCCTGATCTTCGGGATGGACATGGGCGAACAGCCGGCGTGCATCCTGATAGAGATCGTTGGCCGTCAGCCCCAGTGCTTCTTTGGTGCGGGCTTCATCACTGATGTACAGGAAACGCATCGCCCCGTCGCTGTGCATCAGGAACTCGTAGAACACCCCCGGCACGCGCTGGGCAATCTGGGTGAACCGGGCCAGCAGTTCATCCCGTTGCCGTTGCAACTGCATCGCCGAGGTCACATCCTGACAGTAACCGTACCAGATAATGCTGCCATCAGTTTGCTGTCGGGGCATGCTCGTGGCCGACATCCAGCGCACCCCGGCGGTCGGATGATTGGCCCGGAAATTACACTCCCAAGGCGTCAAAGCGTTCATGGACTCCACAATGGACTGCTTCATCGGCCCCACATCCTGGGGCGCGACTCTCTGGAACAGCACATCGGCATCCACGCTCCCGCCCGTCACTTTGATCCCGAATAGTTCCTCCGCCTTTTCGCTCAGATACGGGAATACCGCCCGGCCATCGGGGAACATCTGGAACTGATACAATACCCCCGGCACGCGCTGGGAAATATTGGTCATCCGGGTAAGTAACTCATCGCGTTGTTGCTGCATACGCTTGGCTTCGGTCCGGTCGGTGGCCACGGCGATATAACGCTGCATCTGCCCATAGGCGTCGTAGGCGGGCACAATCGTCAAATCCACCCAGAATATCTGCCCGGCCTTGGTGCGATTGCACAGTTCGCCCTGCCAGGTACGTCCCGCCTGGAGAGTTTCATACATCTGCCGGAAGTATTCCGGCGCGTGCATCCCGGAATTGATGATCCGATGGGTCTGCCCGAGCAATTCTGCACGCTGGTAACCGGTTACCCGGCAGAACGCATCGTTGATCTCCAGAATCACCCCTTGGCGGTCTGTGATGGAAACCAGCGCATGCTGATCCATGGCGTTGCGGGTGCTATGCAGATCGGCCAGATGCTTGAGATTCTGCCGATTTTGCACCAGCGCACGCCAGGTCAACATCACCGTGGCCCAGGCCGAGACCAGCCCCACCGCCAGAAATATCACACTCAGTATGAACTCATCACGGATTTCCTTGCTGATGCGTTGCGCCCGGCGCAACAGGCTGGCCGATTCCTGACTGCTGATCTGCACAATATTGGTGTCCAGAATCAGCGTCTGCTGGGTGAATTTGTTGATATTGGAATTTTCCAGCAAGGGTACCTGCCCGGCGGCCAGTTCCCGAATGGTGTCGGTGGCGATCTGCCAGGCCGTCAGCCGTTGCAAATCCCGTAGCGCCAGCGTGGCATCTTCCCCCATCTGCATCAGCGGTGACCGCGCGTAGGCATCCATCTCCATGGCATAGTGCATCAATTCTATCCGCCATTCGACGCTGGGCACGTGCTTGAGCGTGAAGATGGCACTGCCCAGGGTGCGGAAAGCGTCTACATTTTCCTGCAGTTGCATGAGCAGATAAACTTTGGTCAGGACCTGCCCATGCCCTCGGTCCGACAACACCAGCGCCGCCGCCGCGACCGTGGCCATGTGATTATCCAGCACCTCCCGATAACTGCCAAAGATGGCCAGAACATCATTGCTGGTGGCGACCCGCTGGCGCAACTGCGGCAGTCGTTTCGCTTCGCTTAAACAGACTTGTTTGGTATTTTCAGTGATCCGGGCCGGGCTCAGTGCCGTCGCCAAGTTCACATACGCGGCATCAGTACGCTGCCATTGGGCCCTAAACTCAGCCTGCGCCGACTCCCCGCCCAATCCGGCCTGACACGCCAACGCCCGCTCCAACTGAATCTGATGGATGGTATTGGATAACTCCTTGACCATATCCGTATTGGCTTTGAGAATCTGGTTGACCTCGTTGCGCTGGACATTCCCCTGCGCCAGCATCCACCCCAGAAACAACAGTACCACACTGGTGATCAGGACCAGCGCGCTGCTGATCCAGATCTGCCGTTGCGGAATGAATTCGGGGAGTTTGAACATAGCGCCGATCCGGAACTGGTGTCCTGATACTCCGTCAAAGAGTTGGTGGCCCGCGCGTTAGACCGACCCATGATTGGCCCGACGCGCCAGCCCAGGCCGGAACCGGCGACGCCCTAGGGCGCCAATCAGGTTTCAAGCGTCTCTCATCTTATCCGCCCGCGGGGACCCCGCAAAGCTGAAAATATTATTTTGTCGCCGGCTTGGTCACTGTCACCACGGGATTGGTTAGATATTTATTAGCAACTGAAACTACTTGTGTTAGCGTTACCTTGCGAATATTGTCGGCAAAGCGGTCTTCCTCTTCATATCCAAGACCTAAGGCCTCAGCAAACGCCCGTTGTTGGGCCTGTTTCGCCATAGTCTCGGCCCCCTGCTTCTGGCCGGCGATCGTGGTTTCTTTCGCCAGCTCAAACTGGGCCTGCGAAAATTTACCCGCCTGCACATCCGCGACAATCTTCCCGATCTCAGTCTGAATCTTATCGGTTTTGTCAGCTTCTCCCAAGGCAATAATCCCAAACAGGCCCGGCAAGACCCCAAACTGTCCCGTCGCCTGAACCGTATACACCAACCCCTGACCACGCAACGACTCATGCAACATCGAACCACCCGGCGAATTGTACCCGCCCAGCATGGTCTTCAGCACGGTCATGGCGAAGCGCTCTTCGTTGGTCGCGGTCATCCCCGGGCCATAACCGATGAATACCGCGCCGGTCTTCTTGCGCGTGGTCTGCTCAAACACCCCCGCCGGCCCGGCCACACTCTTGGTCGCCAACGTCGTGGGCAAAGCCTTGAAGCCGCTCAAACTTTGGTTGAACTGTTCCACCCACGTGGGCTCGTAATCGCCCATGATGGCCACCACAGTCCCCCGGCTCTGCCGGAAGTAGGTTTCATAATGCGTCTGCAAATCCTTGGCCGTCAGTTTGCCATACACTTCCGGCGTACCGTTCGGGTGCATCTGATACGGCGATTCGGCATAAAACTTCTTGCGCAGAAAGCTCATCGCCTCACCGGCCCAATCCTCGGTGATCCGCCCCGCCGCCGCCCGCAAGCCGGGCTGAATCTTTTCATAATCGCTCGGCTCAAACTTCGGCTGGGTCAGCACATCCGCCAACAGCGCCAGCGCCGGCTGGGCGTGTTCCTTCAACACGGTCATACTGACCGAGTAATAATTGTTGCCCGAGCCGATGCTGATGCGGGTGCCGGTGGTATCCATGAACTCCGCAATCCGGGCGTAGTCATAGTGCGCTGAACCGCGCAGCATCAGTTGCGTCATGGCCACACCGATGCCGTTATTGGCCGGGGTCTCTGCCAACAACCCGCCGGGAATCATCATATAGAGCGACACCAGCGGGGCCGCGTTATTCCGCTGCTGCAACAATGTGATACCATTTTCCAGCCGTTGCCGGTTCAAGGGTTCCTGAATCCACCCCGCTGCGGCGACATTATCTTTGCCCAATACCGACTCATTCACATCCTTGGGCAGTAGCACCGTGGTCAGCAAACCTTCGGTCCGCAAATACTTGCGGGCCACGGCCTGCACCTGTTCCGGTGTGACCTTTTTCAACCGTTCCAGATAAAGCTGCGAATAACCGATATCCCCGGTGCTCATGTAATTGCGGGCTGCAGAACTGGCCAACTGTTCCGCCGTCTGCCGGCCCAGCACCAAACCCGCACGGGTTAGATTGATCGCTTTCTGGATCAGCTTGGGCTCCACGCCCTGTTGGATCAATTTGTCAACTTCTGCCAGCACGATCGCCCGCACCGCCGGGAAATTTTCCGGCTTGGTCAGTTGCACCGACACATCAAACGCCCCCGCCGCGTAATTGGGCGTATCGCTGTAGGCTTCCACACTGGTCACCAACTGCGTCTTATCCTTTAGCGCCAACGCCAACGGGGACGAATCGCCATCGCCCAGCACAGTGGCCAGCACGTCCAGCGCATACATATCCGGATGGAACAAATCCACCGTGGGGAATTGCCACAACACCCGGGCCTGCTTTACATCGGCATGCCCCACCGTCGTACGCGGCGCGATTGCCACTGGTTCCGCTGGCAGATTGATCACCGGGCTGCGCGCGGGCGGATTCTGCCCGAAACGCTCCTGAATCATTTTCTCTGCCTGGGCAATATCCAGATTCCCCGCCAGCGAGACAATCATCCGCTCGGGGATATATATCTGGCCGTAATAATCCCGGCAGTCCTGCGCCGTCAATCCCTGAAATACCGGCTTGTAGCCGATCACCGGATGCCGCGCGGGATGAATCAAATAACGATTGGTGCTAGCCAGCTTGTCAAAGACCCGACTCGCTTCCGACTCACCCATTTCAAGTTCGCGCTGCACCACCTGATATTCGCGATCAAATTCAGTCTGGGTGAATTTCGCGTTCATCGTCCAGTCCGCCAACAGGTCCAGCGCCACCGGCCAGTTATCTGTGGTGGTATTGATGAAGTAGCAGGTATGATCCACTGTGGTGTAGGCATTGGAGTCATGCCCGATTTTGAGCAGCAATTGCGCGCCGGTCTTTTCATCGCGTTTGTCCGTGGTTCCCCCCGATACCAGATGCTCCAGCACATGACTGACACCCGACCCCATCAGCTTGCCTTCGGTCATCGAGCCCGCGCGGATATATACCCGTGTCGCCACCGACGGTGAGGTCTTGTTCACCTGAATAATCGCCGTCAGCCCATTGGCCAACTGGAACACTTTACGGTTCGGTTCCTCTACCAGCCGCGCGGCAATTGTGCCATACGCCGCTGGCGCAGTGGTCGGCATGGTGGCCTGCGCCCCCACACTCCCCGCCAGAATACTACTCAGCATCACCAACACACCCAGCGTACGACGTACCATCATGACATAAACTCCTATTTGCTGATTCTAGGCCAATGGGCCCGTAAGTCTGGTCCGGATCAAAGATTAATACCCGCCCGCAGCCGGTTCAGTGTCCGCTCCCGGCCCAACAACGCAATGGTTTCCAGTAACGGCGGCGATACCGTCCGACCGCTCAGGGCCACGCGCACCGCTTGGGCCGCCGCGCCCTTCTTTTCGCCCAGCGACAACACCCGCTCCATCGGTTCATGCAGCCCCGCCAGCGTCCAGTCTGTCACCGGTTCCAACACCGCCAGCGTCTGGGTCAGGAATTCCTGCCCCTGATTGTTGCGGATATGTTTTTCCACTGCCTTGGTATCGTAGACCGGCGTATCAATAAAGAAAAAATCGCTATTTTCCGCCATCTCGGCCAGCGACACCATGCGTTCCTGATACATCGCCAGCAGCGCCCGCCGGGTAGTAGCATCGGCATTTTTCAGCGGATAATCGGTCACCGCATTGAACTGCGCCAGCACCTCTTCCAGCCGTTCGATACTACTCTGGCGGATATATTCGCCGTTCATCCACGCCAATTTTTTGCGGTCGAATTTGCCCGAGGTTTTCTGCACCCCGTCAAAGCCGAACAATTCCACCATCTGTTCCCGGCTGACAATCTCGCGGTTTTCCCCCGGCGCCCAGCCCACCAACGCGATAAAGTTCAGCAGTGCCTCGGGCATATAACCCGACTTGCGGAAGTCCTGCACTTCGATTTCCGGCACCTTCACTCCGATCGCCGTGGCCAGCCGCGTGGCCAGCGCGGCATCCTCGTTCTTGCGTGCCATGAAGTCGGCGATTTCCTGCGTGGTGATCCCCACCAGCGCCGCCACATCCTGATACGTCTTGTCGCCGGTCTTCTGGGCATGCGCCTGCAGACCCGCCCGCGCCGCTTTGGCTTTATCACGCTTGGACATCTTGGTGGCGTCCATATTCTGCACCACCGGCAGATGCGCATGCGCCGGCGGCGTCCAGCCCAGCGCCTCATACAGCCCGATATGCTTGAACGTGTTCATCAGATGTTCCTGCGCCCGCAGCACATGCGTCACACCCATCAGATGATCATCCACAATCACCGCGAAGTGATACGTGGGGAACCCGTCCGACTTGCGCACCACAATATCGTCATGCTCTTCCGCCTTGACGGTAACATCCCCAAGAATTTCATCATGCAGCGTGATATCCCGATACGGCATGGCAAAACGCAACACCGACGCCACTCCCGCCTGCGCTTCCAGCACGCGCCCGGGCATATCCTTGCGATAACGGAACGGCCGCTTCTCGCGTTCCGCGGCCTTGCGCAATTCCGCCAACTGGGCTGGTGATTCATACGCCTCATACACATGCCCACCGGCGCGCAACTGCTCCAAATACCCGTTATACAGGTCCAGCCGCATGGACTGGAAATATTCATTCTTCGCGCCGCCCACCACCGGGCCTTCATCCCATTGCAGCCCCAGCCACAGCATATCTTCCAGAATCCCGCGCGCCGATTCCGCCGTGGACCGCACCTGATCGGTATCTTCGATCCGGAGCACAAAGGTTCCCTTGGTCTTGCGCGCATATAGCCAGTTATACAAAGCCGTCCGCGCTCCGCCCACATGCAGGAACCCCGTTGGCGAAGGAGCAAATCGTGTCTTTACCATAATTCATTTATCCCATCTGTAATAAATACTCTCAAACCCGCACTCAGCCCGGCAAGGCCTGACTCGGATACCTGGCCACCTGAACTTCCGTTGCCCCCGGCGACGAGCCGCGCAGCACCTGCGGCACAATTCCGGTCTGCTGCTGATATGCTTGTACAAGCTCCCCCATCGCCGCCGCACACGCCGGCGTATCCTGACACAACACCGCCACCGTCCCACCGGAACCGCCGCCGGTAATCTTGGCCCCGTAGAAGCCCTGTTTGGGCCCACGGGCCATCACCAAACGCACCAGCAGATCAGTTTCCGCACAACCCAGCTTGGCATTATTGCCATACGACTCATGCGCTGCCAGCATCAACGCCCCCGCCTGCGTCAGATTCTCGACGCTGCCCGCCTTGGTATCCATAAGCAGCGCCACAAAATCCCGCACCCGCTGCGCTTCCAATACATGATGGTCCGCCGCCGCCTGCACATGATAAACCCGGTTGGGGTCCACACTGGTAACCTTGTCCACCGTTGGGCCGTACTGATCCAGATAATCCTGCCCGCGCATTTCCACCGGCAGCAAGGCCCGTATCCGCTGCCGGTACGCTTCCGCCGGCACATTGGCCAAATACCCCTGCAACGGATCATGGTCCACACCCAAATCCTTCAGCAGCCGGAGCAGGATACCATGGGCCATAAACGCCGCCACGCGCGTATCGCGATACGCCGACCCGCCCACAGAATGCTTCACGCCGGAGTTAATCCCCAGCATCGTCACCCCCGCCGGCAGGGCACTATACCCCTCGATGGTGTGCGGCTGACAATGCAGCAGTAATAATTGGTTTTCCTTGCCCAGTGCGGAAGTCACCTGATCCATCACCCCGCACGGCGCCCCCACCACTTCATTTTCCACCCGCTGGGCCAGCACGGCCAGTTCCAGCGGGTCCAGCACAATGTGATACGCCGCGACAATCGCCGACAGCGCCGCCACTTCCAGCGCCGCCGAACTCGACACCCCGCCCCCCAGTGGCACGGTGGAATAAATCGCGATATTCGCCCCCAGTGCCTGAGGCGACAAATGCCGATACTTGCGTAAAATGTAATACGCCCCCGCCACATAACCCGCCCAATGATTCGCCCCGGTAAACAGCTTGCGCACATCCGCCAGCGGCAGCAGCGACGCCGTACCGGAAAAATCCCCCAGCGCCATCTGGAACCGCCCCGCGGCCCCCGACTGGTTGTAACTATGAATCATCAGCGTATGGTCATCCCGTTGCTGCAGCGCACACGCCGCAGCCTCGGCCAGTGGCATCTCACACACCAACGACCCCGTGTAATCCGCAATCCCCCCCATCACATCCAACCGCCCCGGCGCCCGGGCAATAAACACCTCGCGCCCCTGCGGCTGAATCACCGCCTGTTGATCCGCACGCAAACATGCCAACAACTCGGCAACCGGAGCAAGGGTATCGGCCTTAGGCAAGGGCATAGTAACATCCTTCAAATAGGTCCCAAACGACGGGACGACAAGCCCATTATTTTACGCCAAAGCATGTTTTAGGGTAAGTCTAGCCCTCCCAAGCCCCAATTATTCGGGTTTATCCCGGCATTTGGATGAACTGTTGCGCTCTGATGAATGGTGATAGCCTGCATCGCGGTTAGTCGGTAATCCATACTTTTCGCCCAAACGTATCTTCCCCACACACCAGTTCACCCCCCCAGAAAATACTCATAATTTACTCTCCACCCCTGTAATATCCCCACCCCCATGACGTTATACTTGCTTGTACGACACTGGTGCAGTAGTGTCGCCGTGCCCTTATGCCTATTTTTATTCAAGAGCTCTGCATGTTAAAGCCCCGATCCGCCCATAACGCCTTGCAGTTCACCCTTGCCACCACGGCAGTTATCCTCGCGCTGGGGTTGCCCACACCCCTGCACGCGCAAACTACTCCCGACAGCCTCGCGGCTACCGTCACCGCCAGTGGCATCACCACCGGCCTGTGTGTGGTACTCCCCACCCAACCCGGCGCCGCACTGGGCACCCTGGCCCAAGATGGCAAGTTCGTCGTCCAAGGCCTGGCCCTGAGCGACG
>Ga0194061_1000373_pt1 | contig 27532 bp, 17 predicted proteins | sample SepL2221m_MetaG_FD_163423 | JGI IMG/M metagenome (GOLD analysis project Ga0194061, IMG submission 163423) | Anoxic zone freshwater microbial communities from boreal shield lake in IISD Experimental Lakes Area, Ontario, Canada - Sep2016-L224-21m | ecosystem: Environmental > Aquatic > Freshwater >... | reverse complement strand
TCTAAGTGCTGCTCCTGATCTTTGCCCACTGGTACTTTCACAGCCCTGTGAATCAAAATATCTGCAGCCATTAATACTGGATAAGTTAATAATCCGGCGTTCACGTTTTCCGGACTTAATCTAACTTTCTCTTTAAATGTAGTGGTTTTCTCTAACTCTCCTTTATACGCCATGGTATTCAGGTATAAATAGAGTTCTGCAATTTCGGGCACATCGCTTTGCACATAAAGCGCTACTTTTTCGGGATCTAAACCGCAGGCAATATTTTCTGCAATTACTCTATGAACACTATTCCTAAGCTCACTTGTATCGGGATGGGTAGTTAAACTATGCCAATTAGCCACAAAGAAATAGCAGTTGAATTCGTCCTGCATTCTTACATAATTGCGCATTGCACCAAAATAATTACCCAGGTGCAGAAAGCCTGTTGGCCTTATCCCACTTAAAACTACCTCTTTTGCCATTCGACGAAGATAAGAAATGCTCGATAAGTTTCTCTCACGAACTAAAGACAGCTTGTAGTAACATTGCAATATATTTTTAATGGAATATTATCAGTCAGAATAATTACATATTACAATCGCCTATCGAATACCTGAAAGGGGTAGGGCCATTGCGTGCAGATATGCTAAAAAAAGAGTTGGAAATCTTTACTTTCGGTGACTTGCTGAATCATTTCCCCAATCGGCATATCGATAAGACGAAAGTCAATAAAATCAAGGACATTACTCCTGAAACTGATTATATCCAAGTGGTAGGAAAGCTCTTGTATTTCGAAACCGTGGGTGAGAAACGTGGGAAGCGTTTGGTGGCTCAGTTAAAAGACGACACGGGAACCCTGGAGCTGGCTTGGTTTCAGGGAATCAGCTGGGTACACAAAAACCTGGTGGAAGGAAGTACTTATTTAGTTTTCGGGAAAACAGGATTTTTTAACGGGAAGCCCCAGATCGTGCATCCTGAAATTGAATCCTATATGCCTTCAAAAGCAGATGGCAGTAGCTTTTTAGAACCCGTATATCCGAGCACAGAGAAATTAAAAGCCCGGGGATTAAATGGCAGACAAATTGGTAAGCTTACCTATGCGCTTATTTCTATCATGCATCCGGATGAGCTCATCGAAAATATCCCGGAACCCATTTGTAAGGCATTGCATTTAATGGACAGATATGAAGCCCATTGTCAGATCCATTTTCCAAAGTCAGCACAGGGATATCAAAAAGCAATGCAGCGATTAAAATTCGAAGAATTATTTATTGCACAAGTAAGATTGAATTTAATACGACTAGAACGGCATAGAGTTAGTAAATCTGTAGTGTTCGAGAAAGTAGGAGACATATTCAATACTTTTTATTCCAAATACTTACCCTTTGAATTAACGGGTGCACAGAAAAGAGTTTTAAAAGAAATCAGAAATGATACAGGGCGCGGACACCAGATGAACCGCCTATTACAGGGTGATGTGGGAAGTGGAAAAACAATTGTGGCATTACTGAGTATGTTACTTGCGGCTGACAATGGATTTCAAAGTTGTTTGATGGCTCCTACAGAAATTTTAGCACAACAACATTATACAGGACTTAGTGAATTGCTGAAAGAAATGCCAGTAGAAATTGCATTACTAACAGGTAGTACTAAAATAAAAGAAAGGAGAAGAATTTTACAAGGATTACTAGATGATACCATCCATTTTGTAGTGGGTACGCATGCTGTAATTGAAGACATCGTGCAATTTAAAAATCTGGGACTTGTGATAGTGGATGAACAACATCGATTTGGTGTAGCACAAAGGGCTAAACTCTGGTCGAAAGCAGTATTGCCACCGCATGTATTGGTAATGACGGCAACACCAATTCCCCGCACATTGGCGATGACTGCCTATGGTGATTTGGATTATAGTGTTATGGATGAATTGCCACCAGGAAGAATTCCAATTACCACCGTTCACCGATTTGAAACTGCAAGAGCATCGGTGATGGATTTCGTAAAAACCGAACTGGTAAAGGGCAGACAGATTTATTTTATATACCCATTGATTGAAGAAAGTGAGAAGCTTAGTTATGAAGATTTGATGCAGGGATATGAACAAGTAAAATCTTATTTCCCGGAACCCAAATACCGCATTAGCATGGTACATGGTAGACAGCCAAGTGAGCAAAAAGAAACGAATATGAAACGATTCGTTAGTGGGGATACACAGATTATGGTAAGTACCACGGTCATAGAAGTAGGTGTAAATGTTCCCAATGCCTCTGTGATGGTGGTTGAAAGTGCTGAAAAATTTGGTCTTTCCCAGCTCCATCAGCTTCGAGGAAGGGTAGGAAGGGGTACTGAAAAAAGTTTTTGCATATTATTAACTAGTGTCCGAGCAAGCAATGAAGCCCGAGAACGTATCAAGATAATGTGTGCCACCAATGATGGTTTCAAAATAGCAGAGAAAGACTTGGAATTGCGGGGTCCCGGTGATATTGAGGGTACACGTCAGAGTGGTGCTTTGAACTTTAAGTTGGCTAGTATTGTTAATGATAAAGCATTGTTGGAAAAAGCAAAGGAAATGGCAGAAAAGCTGGTAGCGGAAGATGCAGACCTAATAATGGCAAAGAATTTGCAATTGAAAAATTACCTTCAATCACAGAAGGGGAAAAATGGGTGGAGTAAGATATCTTAACTTTTAAAATTAAGTTCTTGAAAGCAATGGCTAGAATTATCACATTATTCCTGTTTTCTTTCATCTTTAGTAAATCTATTGCTCAAGGTTATTTAGAATTTGTTGAGAATAAGGGACAGTGGGATCAACAAATTCAATTTAAAGGGAATCTTACCACTGGTGCGTTTGCATTAAAGGCAGATGGGGGGTATAAAATACTATTGTATAATCCCGCCGACTTAACAGACCATGCGGGTCATGCTACTAATTTAGTAAGTACTGGTGGATCGAATATCAAAAAAGCTCAATCCATTTCTAATAAAACAAGCGCTAATCTTTCTAATACTACCAATAATAATTTGAGGGGGCATGTGTACGAAATAAATTTCCTCAATGCTAACCCTTCACCCATCGCTGTTCCAGATAAACCCATCAAAACCTATAATAACTATTTTATCGGAAATGATCCAAAAAAATGGGCTTCGCATTGTCAGGTATTTAATGCAGTAACCTATCAAGATATCTACCCTAAAATTGATGTACGTTATTATAGTGATCAGGGAAAATTGAAGTACGATTTTATTGTACACCCCGGGGGAGATCCGAATCAGATTGCACTTTATTTTACCGGGGCAGATGGTTTGAAAATAAACGAAGGTAATCTGGTTATCAAAAATACGGCTCAGGATATCACCGAATTAAAACCTACTACTTATCAAATAACAAGTATTGGTAAAAAAGAGATTTCGAGCAGTTACGATTTAAAAGGAAATATCGTTCGGTTTCAATTAAACGAACCTGTGAATCCTAGAGAGACATTGGTGATAGATCCATTAATTTTTTCAACTTTTACAGGAAGTATTGCAGATAATTGGGGGTATACGGCTACCTATGATAATAAAGGAAATTTTTATGCTGGCGGAACTGTGTTTGACCAGGGTTTTCCCGTGAGTGTGGGGGCATTTCAATCTGCATTCAAAGGCCCCAAGGGAGGGACAGATATTGCGATCATGAAATTTAATGCTTCAGGATCTGACCGTGTGTATGCCACTTATATTGGTGGTTCAACGGGAAGTGAACAACCGCATAGCCTTGTGGTGGATGCGAATAATAATTTAGTGATTGCAGGAAGAACCAATTCAGTTGATTACCCGGGGAATAGATTAGGCACTGGTGGTAAATGGGATATTGTACTTACAAAATTAAATGGGGATGGTTCTAATTTGATCGGTTCCCGAATTATTGGAGGGGCAGAAAATGATGGCGTTAATATTCGAGAAAAATCAGAATGTAATGCTTCGGTTGGACCTTGTTATGAATCAATCCTTCGAAATTATGGAGATGATGCCCGCAGTGAAGTGATTGTTGATGCAGCAGATAATATTTATCTGACTGCCTCTACACAATCAACAAATTTTCCAGTAGCAAATGCAGCTTTTCCAAATCTTTCTCCAAGTGCAGGCACAAGATCTCAGGATGCAGTGGTATTAAAATTCAATCCTAATTTAACTACGGCTTTATTTAGTACTTATTTAGGTGGATCAAATGATGATGCAGGTTTTGTATTGGCATTAAATCCCTCTAATAACGATATTTATGTAGGTGGTGCTACTGCCAGCACCGATTTTCCGGGAGATAAAACTGGAACTGTGGGTGCTACTTATAATGGCGATTTGGCGGATGGTTTTATTGCCATTTTCAGTAACGCTGGTGTTCTCAAAAAATCCAGTTTTTTCGGATCATCAGGTGTAGATATTATTTATGGAATTCAATTTGATAAATTTTCGTTTCCATATATCATGGGAACAACCACTGGTAATATTGCAACAACTCCAGGGGTGTATGCTGAAATCGGAGGTAAACAATTTATCACTAAACTAAATCAGAATTTAAGCAGTATCATTTTCTCTACAAATTTTGGAACCAATTCAAGCATACCGAATATTTCACCTACTGCTTTCTTGATTGACCGTTGCGAAAACATGTATGTTTCAGGTTGGGGTGGGGATGCGAATAAAAGAGAAAACTATGTTCCCTCAGCTGGAACAAAAGGAATGACTGCAGTACCAGGACCAGATCAGGTATCCCTGACAACTGATGGAAGTGATTTCTATTTTATCGTATTAGCAAAAGATGCCAGTACCATTAAGTACGGCAGTTTTTATGGTCAGGTAGGAGGCACTTTCCCAGATCATGTGGATGGTGGTACCAGTCGCTTTGATCGTAATGGAATTATTTATCAATCGGTTTGTGCCAATTGTGGGGGAGGTACTAAATTTCCTACTACGGCTGGAGCATGGAGTGTAAATAACGGATCTCAAAGTGGCGGATTTACAGGTTGTAATTTGGCGGCTATTAAAATTGCTTTCAATTTAGCAGGTGTAGGTACTGATCTGGTAACTTCTATTAACGGACGTGTGGGAGATACAACAGGTTGCGTTCCACTTACGGTGGTATTTGAAGATTCATTAGCCATGGGTAAGACCTATATCTGGGATTATAATGATGGCTCTAAAAGAGATACAACACTGGCACCTAAAACCTCACATGTATTTAACAATGTGGGATTTTATCGAGTGAAATTAATTTCAATTGATTCTACCAGTTGCAATATTGCAGATTCTTCAATTGTAAATATTAGAGTAAGAAATGATGCTGCGATTTTGAATTTTAAACCTACTAAAGTGGGGGCATGTAATTCATTGACGTACGATTTTAGTAATCTTTCGATACCACCTTCAAGCCCTGCTAAACCTTTTGCAGCCAATTCATTCTTATGGATTTTTGGAGATGGAACCACTAAAATTGCTGGAACACAAACGGTAACACATACCTATGCCACTGCAGGAACATACGATGTAAAACTTATTTTAACCGATACAAACTATTGTAACAAATTTGATTCCCTTGCATTACAATTGCATATTGCTGCCAATGTAAAAGCACAATTTCAAACACCTGCTGTAGGTTGTGTTCCATATAATGCGTTGTTTAATAATACTTCTTTAGGTGGATTAAATTTTATCTGGGATTTTGGTGATGGTTCGCCTACATCAACGCTTACAAACCCAACACATATTTACGCAACTGTGGGAACTTATCAAGTGATGTTGATTGCGAATGATCCTAGTACCTGTAACTTAACTGATACAACGAAATTTAGTCTGAGTGTAATTTCTAAGCCGACAGCAGGCTATTTTTATTCACCACAACCCACCATTCCAAATACAGCGGTTGTATTCAATAATATTAGTATTGGGGGCGTACTTTATAAATGGGTCTTTGGTGATGGCGATTCTGTTGTTACTACAAAAAAAGATACTACAATTTCTCATATTTATCCTGCAACAGGGGTTTATAATGCTTGTCAGGTTGTGTTTAATGCAGGTGGATGTAGTGATACAACCTGTCAGCAAATTTCTGTAACCATTAACCCTGGATGTGATGTACCAAATGCATTTACCCCAAATGGAGATGGAACCAACGATCGGGTTTTTGTGAGAGGTTATGGCATTGCACAAATGACTTGGCGCATTTATGATCGATGGGGAAATATGGTATATGCAAGTGCCGATCCCTCACAGGGTTGGGATGGTACTTTTAACGGAAAATTATTGGCACAAGATGTGTATCATTACACATTGCAAGTTGTGTTTAGTGATAAGGTATCTTTTGTGAAAAAAGGCGACATAACTTTATTGAGGTGATCTAAGAAATATGGAAAAATTTATAAGAATCATTGTTAGTTGCTTTGTTTTTTTAACGCTTCAGGCGAATGGACAAGACTTACATTTTTCTCAATATTTCAATGCGCCCTTATTGGTAAATCCTGCAAACACAGGATTTAATCCTGATTATAGTTATCGTATCGGTGGAAACTATAGAACACAATGGGCAAATGTGGGAACGCCATACAATACCATGGGTATTTGGGGTGATTGTAAAGTGTTAGAAGATAAATTTGAGAATGGTTGGTTGGGCATTGGTGGATCGGTGTTAAAAGATGTGGCAGGAGCTGGTAGTTTAACCAAAACTGGTGCTTATGGATCCATCGCTTATCATCAGATGCTGGGCTATAATAGTTTATTGAGTGGGGGATTTACGCTTGGTTATGTGCAAAGCAGAATTGATATTTCTAAATTAAATTTCGATAGCCAATGGAATGGAAAATTTTTCGACATTACCATTCCCTCCAATGAACCATTTGCCTATAGTGCGGTAGGTTATCTCGATTTACATGTGGGATTAAACTATGCATATTTCGCTTCCGATAATGTGTACATGAATGCAGGAATTAGTCTATCGCATGTAAACAGACCACAAGAAAGTTTTTTCAGCTCTTCAGTAGTAGATAATCGATTAAATCGAAGGTATACAGCATTCGCAAATGCAAGTATTAAAATTCAAAATCTTTGGATTGTAAATCCCAATATTTATATCAGTAAAATGGGCGCTAGTTGGGAAACTGTTTTAGGCATTAATGCGAATCGAAACTTGAGCGGCGATGGTGAACAGCAATTGATTGTTGGTTTATACTATCGAAATCACGACGCATTAATTCCTATGTTGGGATATCAATTAAACGATTTGAAATTTACAGTCAATTACGACGCCACAGTTTCTAGTTTAGGTAATTTAAATGGCACAAGAGGTGCCTATGAATTGTCGATCGTTAAAAGCGGTGTATTCAGCACCAGTTCAAGTGCCATCAAGTGCCCTACCGTTAAGTTCTAGTATTTAATACATTCCCCGATCTTATTTTGATTTTTTCTAGGGTAAGCGAGCTAGTATGCTGCTTAATTTTTATCTTGCAGCTCATCAATTGCGAGTTATGAAATATTTACCATTAGATCCAGCCATTTTTATTGAAAATAGAAAGCGCTTTATTAAAGAAATGAAGCCTAATAGTGTTGCCATTTTTGTAAGCAACGATGAATGGCCTTCGAATGGAGATGCACTGCATGCATTTAAACAAAATACCGATTTATATTGGCTTACCGGAGTTGAGCAGGAAGATACCATGGTGATCTTATTTCCAGATTGCCCCGATCCTAAATTTAAAGAAGTGCTGGTATTGGTACGCCCCAATGAATTGAAGGAAAAATGGAACGGGAAAAGATTACGTTCTCATGAAGCAACCGGGATTTCTGGTATCAAATCAATTGTTTGGTTAGATAGCATTGATGCGTTGTTGCAGACATGGGTTCATTTAGCTGATACTATTTATTTGGATTCAAATGAAAATGACAGAAAGGATTCTCTTATTCAATCAAGAGATTACCGGTTTATCTCAGAAATGAAAAGCCGATACCCATTGCATAATTATGCAAGAGCTGCAAAGATCATGAAAGAGCTTCGGGGTATTAAAACCAAAGGGGAAGTGGCCGTTTTGCAAAAAGCAATCGACATCACCGACAATACTTTTCGCAAACTGTTGAAATTTATTAAACCTGGTGTGATGGAATATGAAATTGAAGCTGAAATATTTCATAGTTTTTTAAGTCAGCGTTCAGCTGGTCCTGCCTATGGAAGTATTATTGCAAGCGGCGATAACGCACGCATTTTGCATTATGTATCCAATAATCAGGAATGCAAATCAGGAGATCTGATCTTGATGGATTTTGGAGCTGAATATGGAGGATATTGTGCAGACCTTACCAGAACCATTCCCGTAAATGGCAAGTTCACGGCTCGTCAGAAAGAAGTGTATAATGCTTGTTTAAATATTCATAATTTTTGCAAGGGTATTTTAAAACCAGGTATCAGTATTGTTGATTATACTGATAAAGTAGGTGATGAAGCAACGAGTCAATTTTTAAAGATTGGGTTGATTTCAAAAGCTGACGTGAAAAATGAGGATAAAGAAAATAGGGCTTACCGCAAGTATTTATATCATGGCATTTCACACCATTTGGGAATAGATGTACACGATCTTGGAACCAGAACTGCACCTATCAAAGCGGGTATGGTATTTACTATCGAGCCAGGGATTTATATTGAAGAAGAAAAGATGGGAATTCGAATCGAAAACAATTATTGGATTACCAAAAATGGCAATCAGGATCTGATGAAAAATATTCCAATCACAGTAGCCGAAATTGAAAGACTGATGAAAAAATCATAGAACCTGAAAATGAAAAAACAAATCCCTAATCTTTTTACACTTGCCAATCTTTTTTTTGGTTGCATGGCAATTGTATCGATCATGCAATCGGGTTTATCTGTTAGTTATGATGCCAATGGTGAAAACCTCGTAGAAATTCCAGAAAGAATTTATATGGCTAGCATCTTTATAGCTATTGCTGCAGTTGTTGATTTCTTTGATGGCTTTGTGGCAAGGTTATTAAAAGTGCCTTCTGAATTAGGCAAACAATTAGATTCCTTAGCTGATGTAGTAAGTTTTGGAGTGGCTCCAGGGATGATTATTTATCAATTTCTTCGTTTGAGTTTTTCTCAGTTAGAAGGGGGATTGGAAATTAGTAGTTTGTTTTTATTACCTGCATTTATTGTTCCCTGTGCTGGAGCCTACCGGCTTGCCAGATTCAATCTCGATACCGAGCAAAGCTATGGATTTAAGGGAGTGCCAATTCCAGCAATCGGCATTTGGATTGCATCTTTCCCATTAGTTTATTGGTTCACAAAAGATATTTGGGTAATACATTTATTACGCAGTTATTGGTTTTGGTATGCTGTAATTATCATCTCCAGCTATTTAATGATTTCCACCCTTCCCATGATGGCGCTGAAGTTTAAGCAATTTTCTCTGAAAGCCTTATTGCCATTCATTTTAATAGGGGTTGTGGGCATTGTTTCGGCATTCCTTTTTGGATGGCTAGCCGTTACACTTAGTTTTATAGCTTATACAATTCTATCTTTGTACTATAAATAACTTAACTCTACTTGTATGATTTATAATGTTCAGATCAAAGTAATGCCACTGAAAGACTTGTTAGACCCTCAGGGGAAAGCTGTAATGGGTGGATTAAAAAACCTTGGAATAACAAGCGTTTCTGATGTTCGTGTGGGCAAACACATTACATTGGCAGTGGAAGCTGCAAGCGAAGATGCTGCAAAGCAGGTTGCACAAGAAACCTGTCAGAAATTATTGGCTAATCCGGTGATGGAATTTTTTGAAATAGAAATGGTCAACTAGATTCATTTCTATGCTCTACCTCGTACCAACACCCTTGGGTAATTTAAAAGACATTACACTACGCTCCATTGAAGTTTTGCAGCAGGTAGACGTGATACTATGTGAGGATACGCGCACATCTTCTAAATTATTGAATCACTATCAGATCAATAAACCCTTATCGCCCTACCATCAGCACAATGAGCACAAAATTGTGCAGCATATCGTGGATCAATTGGTAGCAGGAAAAACAATGGCTTTAATTACAGATGCAGGAACCCCGGGAATATCCGATCCTGCTTTTTTGTTAGTAAGGGAATGTATTAAAAATGATGTGGTAGTAAACTGTTTGCCAGGAGCAGCAGCATTTGTACCAGCACTTGTTAATAGTGGTATACCCACCAACCGATTTGTTTTTGAAGGTTTTTTGCCGATGAAAAAAGGTAGAATGACAATGCTGAAACAATTAGCGAATGAAGAACGGACGATGATTATTTATGAAAGTCCGATGCGATTGGTAAAAACTTTAGAAGAATTAGCCGTTTATTTTGGAGCTGATCGTCTCTGTTGTGTTAGCCGTGAACTTACCAAAATGTTTGAAGAAAATAAACGCGGAACACTACAAGAAGTAGCTGCATATTTTAAAGAAAAGACTGTAAAAGGCGAAATCGTTGTAGTAATAGCGGGTAAGGAATAATTAATTTCCCAAACAATTCCTATCTTAACCATCCAACTTATATACATGAGAAAATATCTTTCCTTTTTGATCTGTAATTCTATTGCCTTTTTAGCAACTGCTCAGAAAGCTGCACCAAGCCCTACTATCGCAGAATTAATTCCTGCTGGGGTTGAAGTAACCATCACACATAATAGTGTTACTGTTGATGGAAAAAAAATCGATTATACTGCAAGTACCGGGTATCTAAATTTAAAAAATGATACAGGAAAACTTATTGCTAAAGTATTTTTTACTTATTATAAAAAGGATGGGGAAGAAGCAGGGAAGCGCCCTGTAACATTTACTTTTAATGGTGGTCCGGGCTCATCTTCTGTATGGTTGCATATGGGAGGCATTGGCCCCAAGCGGGTATTATTAAAAGACGATGGATTGGCACCGCCGCCACCTTATCAATATATCAATAATGAGTTTACCTGGTTAAGCAAATCAGACCTTGTTTTTATCGATCCTGTGTCAACTGGATTTAGCAGGGCTGCTCCGGGAGAATCGCCAAAACAATTTCATGGATATGAAGAAGACATTTCATCCATGGGTTCTTTTATTCGTCATTTCTTATCACGCTACGAACGTTGGGGTTCTCCTAAATATTTAGCTGGTGAAAGTTATGGTACTACAAGAGCTGCAGGGTTGAGTAAATTTCTTCAAGACCGTTACCGCATTTATTTAAATGGTATTTTCTTAATTTCTGCTGTACTGAATTTTGGCACCAATGATTATTATGTGGGTAACGATTTACCCCGTGCTTTATATATTCCTTCTTATACAGCTGCTGCATGGTATCATAAAAAATTAGCACCTGCATTACAACAAGACCTTCAAAAAACTTTGAAAGAATCTGAACAATTTGCAATTGGAGAATATGCAACAGCATTATTAAAAGGTGGATGGATAACTGATGCTGAAAAAGATGCAATCGCTACAAAAATGAGCTATTATACAGGTCTTAGTAAAGAACTGATCTTGCAAAGTAATTTAAGGGTTGGTGAAGGCCGGTTCTGGAAAGAATTGCGTAGATCGGAAGGCTTAACAATTGGTCGTTTAGATGCAAGGTTTACCGGACGTGATTTAGATGACGCTGGTGAGACTGTTAGCTTTGATCCTTCTTTCGCAAATATTGATGGATCTTTTACAGCTGCTATTAACGACTATTTTCAAAAAGAACTGAATTTTAAAGAAGAAAAAGGCTACAATATTTTTGGAGATGTGTATCCATGGAATTATAATAATGTGCAGAATCAATATTTAAATGTGGCAGAAAGTTTGAGGGATGCCATGTCGAAAAACCCTGCCTTGAAAGTATATGTGGGTTGTGGATTTTACGATTTTGCTACTCCTTATTTTACGGCACAATATGATATCGAACATATGTTTTTAAGACCAGAGCAACGTAAGAATGTACAAGTGCATACTTATGAAGCAGGTCACATGTATTATATCAACAAACCTTCCTTGGCTCAGTTTAAAAAAGATGTAGATGCTTTTTATAATTGGAGTAATAATGTAAAATAAAGTGTATCATTTTTCTTAAAATAGTTTTATGCGTAAACTGGCTTTTTTATCAATCAGTATTTTTGGAATTTTTTCTTTCAGCAAAATACAAGCACAGCCCGAACGTTGGCAACAACATATCAAGTACCAGATTAATGTAAACATGAATGTGGGTACCAATCAATTTATTGGGACAGAGAAAATAGAGTATATCAATAATTCTCCCGATACTTTACAGAAAGTTTTTATACACCTGTATTGGAATGCATTTCAGCCCAATAGTAGCATGGATATTAGGAGTAGAGAACTTGGAAAGACAATATTAACGAACAGAAGAGGAGACCAGGTGCCAGATTGGGATCCAAGGGTTCAAGATCGAATCAGTAAATTAACCGATAAAGAAATCGGATACCAAAGCGTAAAGAGTATCAAGATCAATGGTAAGGAGCAACAACTTATTGAGCACGAGACTATATTGGAAGTGCGACTGGATAAAGCATTAGCTCCTAAATCAAAAACGATTTTAGATATCAATTTTGAAGCACAGGTTCCTTTGCAAGTGCGCAGAAGTGGGAGAGACAATGCAGAAGGTATCCGATATAGTATGAGTCAGTGGTATCCTAAAATGGTAGAGTACGATTATCAGGGCTGGAATGCGAATCCATATATTGCCAGAGAATTCTACGGTGTCTGGGGTGATTATGACGTAAAGATCACTATTGATAAATCTTATTTAATTGCGGCAACGGGTGTATTGCAAAATGCCAATCAGATTGGATTTGGTTATGAAGCATCAGACGTTAAAGTGCCTACTCCAACTGGAAATACACTTACCTGGAATTTTACAGGCTCAAATATTCATGATTTTGTTTGGGCAGCAGATCCAACCTATAAACATTTATCAAAGAAAACAGAAAGTGGCGTTGTGTTGAATGTGTTTTTTAAACCCGTAAATCCAAAAGCAGATAGTACTTGGTATAATGTTTTATGGACTGCAGAAAAAGTGTTGCCTTTTATGGAAAAGAAGTTTGGTAAATATCCGTACCCACAATATTCTTTCATACAGGGAGGAGATGGTGGAATGGAATATGCCATGGCTACATTATTAAAGAGCTCTGGATTAGGCACCGTGATTCACGAATGGATGCATAGTTGGTATCAACATATTATGGGTACCAATGAAAGTTTGTTTCCCTGGATGGATGAAGGATTTACAGATTATGCAACTGGTGAAGTATCGGATTATTATTTTACCAACTGGGCATCAAAATCACCCTTTTCAAGTGATGCCACTAAAGCTTCTATAGTAAGAATGAATGAAGCGAATAAAACTAAAATGCCATTACATCAAAATGGTAGTTATGAAAGTTACTTTGGTTTAGTGCGTTCAGGGTTAGAAGAACCTATGAGCACACATTCTGACCATTATAACACTAACCTGGCCTACGGTTCGGCATCCTATAGTAAAGGCGCCACTTTTATGGGTCAGCTGGGTTATATTATTAGCGATAGCCTAAGAGATAAAGTATTATTGAACTATTATGATCAATGGCATTTTAAACATCCCAATGCCAATGATTTTATTCGAGTGGCGGAAAAAACAAGTGGACTTGCATTGCAATGGTATAAAGAATATTGGGTGAATAGCACCAAGACAATAGATTATGCTGTGGGTGATATTAGTGCTAAAGACGACAAAACTTTTATTACTATCAAACGAGTGGGTAAAATGCCGATGCCTGTGGAAGTATTATTAACTTTTAAAGACGGCAGTAAAGAATTGCATTATATCCCATTGGATTTGATGTTTGGAGTTAAGCCAGTTGAAAATAAAGAGATCCCAAGGATTGATCATACAGAATGGCAATGGGTTAGCCCTGAATATAGTATGTCTACTACAAGGCCTATAAAAGATTTGAAATCGATAGAGATAGATCCGTCACAAAGAATGGCGGATGTAAATAAGTCGAATAATAAATTGGTGATTCCTGATTAAGAAAAAGATATGTTAACCCTAGGCTTCAGCCTAGGGAATTGGCATAAAATATAAATTGGGCTTTAGCCCATATGCTATGACTCATCTAAATAGATCTTTTTTTTAATTGTATTCGCCCACCTTAAGGGCTAAAGCCCTGAATTCAACCTGATTTAAACCCCCACCCTGAAGGGCGGGGTTAACATAATTACCCTTATTTTTTTATTTTTTTTCCGCGTGTATGATGAACTTTTCTTTGAAATATTCTTCTTCAAAGAATTTATATATGGGAATCATTTTTGGGCGCAATCCGCTTTCGGAAATTTCCTGGTGCAGGTCTCCGCCTTTTAAGCAAATTAAACCATTAGGAACTTCCTCTTGGTTTCCTTTTTTAATTAAAGGGCCAGCCCAGGTCCACAAATCTTTCAAAGGTGCAACAGCACGAGATACGGCGAAGTCGAACTTTCTATTTTTAATTTCTTCTGCTCTGGTATGTTGCGTAGTAATATTTTTAATTCCCGCACCTTCGCAAACGGCCTCCACCACTTTTAATTTTTTGGCGATACTATCTACCAAATGAAACTGTGTTTCCGGGAAAAATATAGCAAGTGGAACTCCCGGGAATCCGCCACCACAGCCAATATCAATGATTTGCGTACCTGGTTTAAAATTAACAATGGCAGCAATACTCAGCGAATGAAGTACATGGTGTAAATAAATACTCTCAATATCTTTTCTGGAAATAACATTGATTTTAGCATTCCATTCTTTATATAGTTCTTCCAGAGCAGCAAACTGATTAATTTGTGCGGGTGTAAAATCTGAAAAATATTTCAGAACTAATCCCAGTTTTTGCGGGGTGCTTTCCATATGGCAGGTATCGTAAAAATGTAAAAAAAGAACATCCAGATATCAAAAAATAAAAACCAGGGCCAGAGGTCCTTTTCATTTAATTTCTTCATGGATTTGTAGAGTACAACTGCTTGAATCAAAAAACGAAAACCAAAAACCGATAAGGCCATCCACCAGTTAAAAAATAGGATGGAAAGTGCCAGCAAGGGATATAGCCAAAACAAACTGAAAGAATATAATCCCAGTAAAAATTTATGACCTGCCTTATAATATTTTGCAGTAGTATAGTGACGGTATTTTTGTCTCATCCAAGCCTTCCAGCTATGTTTTGGAGTGCTAAGTGTATGGGCTTCCGGATCGATCACAATTCTTGTATTTTTTCTATTAGCCACTTGATTGATGAACAGATCATCATCGCCACTAGGAATTTGATTGATCGAAGAGAACCCTTTATTTCGAAGAAACACTTCTTTTTTATAACTCAAATTTCTACCTACTCCCATGTAAGGAATACCTGCCAGTGCATAGGAAAGATATTGCAGCGCAGTATGAAATGTTTCAAAGCGAATTATTTTATTGAGAATCCCCGGTTTTTTATGATAGGCTCCATAACCCAAAACAATTTCAGTTTCATCAGCATAGGCATCCTGCATTTTCTGGATCCAAAATTCAGAAGCAGGAACACAGTCTGCATCGGTAAGTAAAACAATCTCATACTTAGCACTCCGAATACCCATCGAAAGTGGGAATTTTTTTCCACTTATCATTTTAGCTTCCTGGGTGAGTTCTACATGATTAATATTCTTGAAAGTCTTTTTAAATTCATCGATTAAGTAGCGACTTTCATCTGTTGAATTATCATTCACCAATACCAATTCGTGTGAGGTCTTATAGTGCTGAACCAAAGTGCCAGGCAAATTTCGCATCAGATTATCTGCCTCATCTCTGGCGCAAATAATTACAGATACAGGGTGTTCAATATTATCACCATCATCTTTTGGCTTATAAAATGCTAGTCTTCTGAAAAAGAAAAGATAATATAGAATCTGGATAGCTATCACAGCACAAAAGCAATAAAACACAATAGTCCATATTATGGGCGGTATCATCATCCTGCAAAAGTAATAGTTATGAGCCCTTCGAGCGTCTGGCTTGTGGTTATGTGGAAAAAAGATGACATTTGCCAAATGGCTGCATTATCATTTACCCTCGAGGCTACACAAGGAAAAGCGAGAGCGGGTACTATTCAAACAGATCATGGAAATATTCAAACTCCCATTTTTATGCCGGTTGGTACTGTGGGATCTGTAAAAGCTGTAAATCAACAACAGTTAAAAAACGATATCAAAGCAAAGATCATATTAGGAAATACCTATCATTTATATCTACGTCCGGGAACCGATGTATTGGAAGCTGCTGGTGGTTTGCACAAATTCATGGGTTGGGATTTGCCTATATTAACTGATAGTGGAGGGTATCAGGTATTTTCTCTTGCCGCTAATCGTAAGATCAAAGAAGAAGGTGTTGTTTTTCAATCGCATATTGATGGAAGTAAGCATTTGTTTTCTCCAGAATCGGTGATGGACATTCAGCGCAATATTGGCGCAGATATCGTGATGGCTTTTGACGAATGTCCACCGTATCCAAGCGACTATGCCTATGCCAGGAAAAGTATGGATCTTACACATCGTTGGCTTACCAGGTGTTTTAAAAGATTAGACGAAACACCTGATAAATACGGGTATACCCAAAACCTTTTCCCAATTGTACAAGGCAGTACCTATGCGGATTTGCGTAAAGCTTCTTGTGAATTTGTGGCATCAAAAAATGCTACAGGAAATGCCATTGGCGGGTTGAGTGTGGGTGAACCAGAAGAAATGATGTATGAGTTCACAGATTTATGTTGCAATATTTTACCTGCAGAAAAACCCAGATATTTAATGGGTGTTGGAACGCCTTGGAATTTGTTAGAATGTATTGATCTTGGGATTGATATGTTTGATTGTGTAATGCCAACACGTAATGGAAGAAATGGCATGCTATTTACTACTCAGGGGGTGATAAATATTCGTAATAAAAAATGGGCCACCGACTTCTCGTCAATCGACCCGGAATTGCCATCAGAGATGAGTCAATATTATTCCAAAGCCTATCTGCGTCATCTGTTTGTGTCTCAAGAAATTTTGGGATTGCAATTAGCAAGCATTCATAATTTATCATTCTATTTATGGTTGATGGGAGAAGCGAGATGCAATATTGTTGCTAATACTTTCGTTTCTTGGAAACAACAGATGTTGCCCATTTTAAAGCAGCGTTTATAATCATTCAAAATTTAGAATAGGTTTTTACCGATGTGGATAAATCTTATCCGCAATTCTATTTATGCACGATATACTATAGTTGCGGTTTTTAAGTTGCATAATTGATAAATTACAGCGGCTTACTAATCCGTTATCTATGAAGTCCTTAAAAAATAGCATCCATTTCTATGGATGTTATTTTGTTTTAAGGCAATTAACATCCTTTTTGCTTACACATGCTTCCGAGCCTTTATCTTTGTTAATAGCGTATGAAGAAGATTGATTGGTACATACTTAAAAAATTTCTGACCACTTTCTTTTTTGCCATATTCCTATTTACTGTAATTGCAGTGGTAGTGGATGTGAGTGAAAAAACGGATGATTTTGTGAAATCCCAGCTGGGATTCACCAAGATTATCACGCAATATTATTATGGCTTTATACCGCATATCGTAGCACTTTTATTTCCACTTTTTGTATTTATTGCAGTCATATTTTTTACCAGTAAGATGGCAGGGAAAAGTGAGATCATCGCTATTCTTGCAAGTGGTACTAGTTACAGCAGGTGGTTAAGGCCGTACTGGATTGGGGGGGTATTATTGGCTTCTTTTCTCTGGGTTTCTAATCAGTATATTGTTCCTAAAGCCAATCAGATTAGAGGCAATTTTGAAGCAAAATATATCGACGGAAATTCTTCTTATGATGCGCTTCTTTTAAGGAGTAACAATATCTATCGAAGAATAGACAGTTTTACATATTGTGGGATATACGGATACGATACATTAACGAAAAGGGGAGGACCTTTTTTTCTATATAAAGTAAAAGGGAACTTAATTGTAGAGAATTTGCGTGCGGATGAAATTTATTGGGATACTACAAAAAGTTGGAAGCTGTTAGAAGTAATCAGTAGAAAATTTGAGGGTATAAAAGAAGTACAATTTAGAGACACTAATCAGCACCGAAATTTCAATTTCAGGCCAACTGATCTAAATCGTGATAAATACACAAAAGACAAATTAACCTCTCCACAATTAGATGATTTTATTAGACTTGAGGAACTAAGAGGTTCAGAAGGCATTAATGAATTAAAGATCGAAAGATATCGGCGTGATGCTACTTGTATTACCGTTTTATTGCTCACTTTGATTGGGGCAATTGTTGCGGGTAAAAAAGTGAGGGGCGGCAGTGGCGTTCACTTAGCAGTTGGTTTTGTAATTGCAGCATTATTTATAGTTGTGAATCAATTTTCTACTATATTTTCTACCAAGGGTAATTTGCATCCAATGATTGCAGCTTGGATACCGAATATGATATTTCTGGTAGTAATGATAGTTTTGTACAAGAAAGCTCCCAAATAATTGCTAAAATAGAGTTGTTATCACTTTAAATCTTTTGTTGCAGACTGCAACTTGTATTACCTTTAAAGGCCGATAATTTGGCATTTTTTGAACGAAAGAGCAAGCATTTTTTGTTTGTATAAAAACGATAGTCTACATGGAATTCATCAAAGAGCGGTTCAGGCTAAAAGCAGAAATTGCAAGTGCTGAACTTAAGGTGTTGTTGAAAGAGAACGGAAATCGCAAGATTGGGGAAGTAACGCTTTCACAAGCTTATCAAGGTATGCGTGGAATTACGGGTTTGGTTACCGAAACTAGTTTATTGGACTCTGAAGAAGGGATTCGATTTAGAGGATATACCATTCCTGAGTTACAACAGAAACTCCCCAAAGCCCCAAAGGGAGATGAGCCTTTACCAGAAGGTCTTTTTTATCTGATGTTATTGGGTGAATTACCAAATCAAGGGGATACTGAGAACATTACAAGTTTATGGCAAAGAAGAAGCCATGTTCCTAATTACGTGTTTGATACGATCGATGCATTGCCTTTAAGTACACATCCGATGACCATGTTTGTGATTGGCGTGATGGCCTTACAAACAGAAAGTAATTTCGCAAAGGAATATGCTAAGGGGCTTAATAAGAAAGATTATTGGAGCTTTGTATATGATGATGCAATGGATTTAATTGCACGATTGCCAAGGATTGCTGCTTATATCTATCGCAGAAAATATAAGAATAATGAACATATTCAACCCAATGGTTTATTGGATTGGGCTGGAAATCTGGCGCATATGATGGGATTTGATGATGAAAGCTTTAAGGAATTAATGCGATTATATATGACCATTCACGCAGACCATGAAGGTGGTAACGTTTCGGCACATACTACGCATTTGGTGGGCTCTGCATTAAGCGACCCTTATTTGAGTTATGCAGCGGGCATGAATGGTTTGGCAGGTCCTTTACATGGATTGGCAAATCAGGAAGTGATTAAGTGGATTTATGAAATGCAGGAAACCCTGCAAACAAAAGAACCCTCTAAAGAACAAATTGCTGAATATGTTCAACAAACATTAACTGCCGGTAAAGTTGTTCCGGGATATGGACACGCAGTTTTACGCAAAACAGATCCTCGCTTTACTGCACAAATGGAATTTGGAAAAAAACATATGCCCGATGACGCGTTAGTAAATACTGTCTGGAATATTTATGAAACAGTACCACCAATTCTTCAGTCCTTAGGCAAAATAAAAAACCCTTGGCCAAACGTTGATGCACATAGTGGTGCTTTATTAGTGCACTATGGTTTAGTAGAATATGAATTCTATACTGTTCTATTTGGAGTTAGTCGTGCTTTGGGTGTTCTTGCTAGTCTTTGTTGGGATAGGGCTTTAGGTCAGCCTTTAGAGCGTCCTAAATCTGTAACAACAGAAGCTGTAAAACTCTGGTTGCAAGGGAAAGAGGAAATCTGGGAATAATAACATTTAGTTAAATAATTTTAAATTCTTTGGGTCCGCCATCTTTTTATGGCGGACTTTTTTTATTTTCATGCGTTATCAATTGTTATCCCCATTCTTCTAAAACTGCCCTTGCAGTAGCTTTTCTTAAGTTTATCTAATTTATTTTTAAAAATCAATCACAAATCAGAGGGTTTTTGTATCTGTATTTTATATTGGGATTTGTACTTTAAAAACAATGTATGGCAATAACAGGAACCGAAAGGGAATCAAGGGGCTTTAGTGGGTTAAATACCTATAGTGGTCAGTGGACGGAGAATGAGATCATCCATCTACTAAAGCGTACGATGTTTGGTGCAAAAAAGCAGGATGTAGATCATTTCAAAACAATGACTCTGGCTGATGCCATTATTGAGTTATTAAATCCAGTAGCACTTTTACCAGCACCCCCGCTTAAAGATTATACATTGGATGCCACTGTTCAAAAGCCTGATTCAAGTATTGCACTTGGGGATACCTGGGTTAATGATGCGAATTCAGATGGCACTGTAAACTATTATAGAAGGGTGGCATTTAAAAAATGGTGGATGGGCCTGATGATAAACCAGGATAGGAGTGTGCGTGAGAAGATGACTCTTTTTTTACACAATCATTTTTCAACTGAAAGCAACACCGTAGACTATGCAAATTATGTGTATAATCACCACGCATTATTAAGAACAAATGCGCTTGGAAATTTTAAAACATTAACTAAGAATATCACCCTGGACCCAGGAATGTTGGTGTATTTAAATGGTCAGGTAAATACAGCATCTGCTCCTGACGAAAATTATGGTAGAGAGTTACAGGAACTTTTCTGTTGTGGCAAAGGAACGGATTCTCAATATACAGAGAGTGATGTAAAAATGGCTGCAAAAGTATTAACTGGATGGAGAAACGATGGTGCCAAATTCAGTTCTTATTTTACAGCTTCCCGTCATGATACAACAACCAAGCAATTTTCGTCTTTTTATCAGAATAAAACTATCGTAGGTAGAACTGGTGCAACTGCCGGAGATCTGGAGATCAATGATTTAATGGATATGATTTTTGCAACCAATGAAGTTGCAAAATATGTTTGTAGAAGAATCTATCGTTGGTTTGTGTATTATGAAATCGATGCAGCTATCGAAGCAAATATCATTACGCCATTAGCAAATATTTTCAGAACAAATAATTATGAACTAAAGCCTGTTTTATCAGCGCTGTTGAATAGCGAACACTTTTTTGATCCTGCAATAATGGGTGCACAAATTAAGAGTCCAGTTGATTTAGTAGTTGGAATGTGCAGAGAACTAAATGTTCAATTTCAACCCGATACAGATTATGTAAGCAATTATGGGTTATGGAATTTTTTAGTAAATACGGTATCAAACATGCAACAGAATATTGGGGATCCACCAGACGTGAGCGGATGGAAATCTTATTATCAATCTCCCCAATTTTATGAAATATGGATCAATAGTGATACCTATCCTAAAAGAGTTCAGTTTACAGATTACTTATGTGTAAACGGATATACTTTTAATGGGAAAAAAATATTAGTTGATGGCATTGCATTTGCAGAAACACTTAGTAATCCCGGAGATCCCAATGTATTATTGAATGATGTTTTGAAATATTTATATCGAATTGATTTGTCAGCTTCATCAAAAGCACAAATTAAGAAAGATATATTATTAGCTGGTCAGTCAACTGATGGTTATTGGACCGACATCTGGAATTTATATATTAGTCAACCAACCAATACAGCAAATTCAACTTTAGTTAGAAACAGATTAAGAGATCTGTTGAAATACTGTATGGACTTATCTGAATTTCAATTAATCTAATTGCAAGTACACTGAAAACGATTTCATGAAAAGAAGAGATTTTTTAAAAAATACATTACCCGTTGGTATTATGTTGCCATCCATAGTGAATGGAATGTCGATCAAAGCATTTGGCTCCACTTCACCTTTATTGGCATCTTTATTAATGCCAACAACAGAAACAGATCATGTATTGGTTCTTGTACAATTAACTGGAGGTAATGATGGTGTGAATACCGTAATTCCGTTGGAATTTTATGGTAATTATGTGAATGCAAGAACCAATATTGCAATTGAAGAATCAAAAGTTTTATCTCTAACTGGCACAAAGAAAGTAGGGTTGCATCCTTCCATGACTGGAATGCAAACGATGTTCAATGAAGGGAAACTTAAATTGATTAATAGTGTGGGTTATCCGCAGCCCAGCTTTTCGCATTTTCGTGCCACAGATATTTGGATGACGGCTGCAGATAGTAATCAGCAATTGGATAGTGGATGGACTGGAAGATATTTGAATTATGAGTATCCGAATTTCCCCAATGGTTATCCCAATAGCAGCATGACGGATCCGTTGAGTATTCAAATTGGTTCTGTTACTTCACTCGCATTGCAAGGTCCTGCAGTAAGTATGGGGATGAGTATTACCAATCCGAATAGTTTTTATAATTTAATAAATGGATTACAGGATCCAGCGCCAAATACCTATGCTGGAAAAGAATTAACATTTCTAAGAAGCATGGCGCAACAAACGCAGCAGTATGCTACTGTTGTTAAAGCTGCTGCAGCTAATGTAACACAACAGGCCCCTTATCCAGCAAAAAATAATTTAGCGGATCAGTTGAAAATTGTGGCACGATTAATTAAAGGAGGATTGAAGACTCGGATCTATATGGTTTCTTATGGAGGGTTTGATACCCATTTTAATCAAGCTGATACAACTGATACAACTATAGGAAATCATGCCAATTTGTTGAAAAACGTAAGTGAAGCCATCAAAGCTTTTCAGGATGATCTTAAATTTTTAAGTATTGAAGATCGAGTAATAGGAATGACGTTTTCAGAATTTGGAAGGCGCGTAAAGAGTAATGCAAGTGGCGGTACTGATCATGGAGCTGCTGCACCCATGTTTGTGTTTGGGAAAAATATTTTGCCTGGTGTGTTGGGTGATACTCCCAATATCCCGGTAAAAGCAACTGATAATGATAATGTTCCTTTTCAGTATGATTTTAGAAGTGTATATGCTTCCATACTTACGCATTGGCTTTGTGTAAAAGAGGCTGATTTACAGCAGGTGCTTTTGAAAAATTTTCAACTTTTACCAATCGTAAATTCTGCCACCTGTAAAGTCGTTAATCCAAATCAAAGTGGTAGTTTATTGATCTCTAATTATCCAAATCCATTTACAAATAGTACCACGGTGCAATTTACAACTGCAGGAGGGCATACGCTGGTACAAATAATGGATGTAATGGGGAGGGTAATTAAGGTATTAGTTGATATTGAATACCCTGCTCCAGGAAATTATAGGGTGCCCTTTGAAACAGCCAATCTAGCTGCTGGGGTTTATTATGCACGCTTTCAAAACTTAACAGTGCAGCAAGTACATACTATGGTGAAAGCAAATTAATAAATTGGACATTTAATTGATTTGCCATTTGCATATTTTTTTAATTTATAGGTTAAGGATACTTCACCACTTCTGAAGTATTGTGATTCCGTTTTTTTGTTTATGTTGATATCATATGAAATACCCAGCATAATTCGATTGTAATCGATACCTACATATGGAATGATGGCATCGTTCCATCGAATCCAAGAACCCAGATATAATTCGATGTATTGGTTTGGATTTGGTTGCATAAAATAACTATACACAGCACCCAGTAAAATTTCATTTTGTGTTTGTTGTTGTTGGTATTGAAAACTTGCATGTATAGTTGAATTATAACTTAAAGGCAAATAGCCACCGCCATGAATATTAAATCTTGGGCTTAAATTATTTTCTTGATCATTAAATTGCATGGCAGGTGAAAAAGTATGAAAATAAGAAGTGCCCAGATAAAACAAATTAAATTCTGTTGTTGAAAACGTATAAATAAGTCCCGCATGAAAGTCTACAAATGATTTGGATAAATTTCTACCTAATAAAAGTTCAGTGGAAGGCATGGTAAAACCATCAGGTGTTAATTGGTCTTCAAAATATGCCACGTTAGGGTTAAAGCGATAATTGATATAACTCGCTTGCAAGCCTGCACTTATTGAGCTAAAGCCCTGACCATCTAAGCTCTTTTTATAAGCTACTGAAAAAGCAACATCGTTTTCAGTCAATAATCCATTTCCAGTTCTGTCACTCATTGCAACAATACCAATTCCCATTCGATCATAACTAGGAATTTTTTTTTCAAATATGGGGGCATCTAAAGAAACAGTATATGTTTTATATGCATTATTGATAGAAGGCCATTGATTTCTGTAATTTGAATTGGCTCTGAAATCGCCATCGAAATTGCCAGTATTAGCAGGATTGAGCGTTAAGGGTGATGCAAAAAATTGTGAAAAGTGGGGGTCCTGGGAAAAACAAATCCCACTTATAAAAAATGAGATAATCAGAACTATAAAATATTTAATCATTCTTATCTTATTAATGAAATGCTGCCATTATATATCTTACTCGTACCATCACTAAAATCTACTACTACAGTATAAACATAAGTTCCCATTTCTGCATTTTTTCCATTGGTTGTACCATCCCATCCACTATTACGATCATTGGGTAAAACATTGTACTTCTCAAATACCTTTCTGCCCCACCTATTGTATATTAAAAATGATTTTACTCTATCTACATTTTTACCTGCAATAACATAAAAACGATCATTTAATCCATCCCCATTTGGCGTAAATACATTTGGCAAGGCAAGCGAGTTTTGGAAATAAACGTTTACTGTAATTCCTACTGTATCAATGCAATCGTATTTTGTAGATGCTTTTAATAGGTAAGAGGTACTTGCATAAGTATTTAATATGGTATTTAAACAGGTATCACAACTCAACCCATAACTAGGGGTCCATTTTAAATAGGTTATAGAATCGCCTACATGATCTACCACAATTGGTATTTCTTGACTTCGATATAAATCAAAACTATGAATGGGAGTGCTAATATGAAAAGGAATATAACCAACACTGGCCTGATTATTTTTCCATTTTTGTTCAAATTGACTTTTATCTTGATTTATAGTATAAGAAACTAGCCCTGATGCAGGTTTTTTTATGACTTGTTTAATTGTAGTACACGAATCTGTGAAAGCTGTTGAGGTTGGTAATATAAAAGTTCCAATTAAATTGGTTCCATTTCCAAGTGAATCAACAGCATCATAATATTTTACCTGTGTTGGTTTCTTAAAGGCAGTGTAATGATTACCTAAACAAACTGTGGATGTAATAAGAACGCTATCATTATAATAACAGTCAATTCTATTATTTACTATGCTGATATCAATTGGAAAAATATTGATTCGGGTAAATGTAGAATCGAAGCAATCATAATTTGTTTTTACTAAACTTTTGATAGTTGTAGTATCAGTAATTGTAACAGATGGGTTTAAACAATTTGTACAACTTAAAGAACTATTGCTTTGCCATTGAATTGTTTTAATAGATTCACCTGAAGAACTTATTTTTAAGTTGATAAGATCGTTTATGTATACCGTGGTATCAGTTGAAGGCGACACTTGATATTTTAATCGAAAGTTTTTGTATTCTGAATCGTTATTGAAATTATCTTTTTCAACACCAGGGTTATCTTCATTCACAAAAGCTGAAATGCTATCTAATTTTGGACTACTAGTTGCAATAATGGTTGAATAACCTTGATCGCATTTGCCTAAAATATCATTGGTGGTATAAAATATATTATTTAATGTAGGCATCAGCTTATTGTAGGGTATTTGGTCATGAAATCTAACTGAAGTCCCTTTAGGAATAGTATCATAACCATAATTGTGAATCGTAAAATTCACCTTGATGCTATCATTCTTGTAACAGTTAACAGCCCAGACAGTAATAGCTGCATCTTGCCTGGGATCATTCACTTGAAGTGAATAGGTTTTAGAAGTGCTTACACAAGCGCCTTTGGAAGCAATTAAATAAATTTTATAAGTTCCACTTTTATCAAAAGAATTTAAATAGTCCTTTGCAGTAGAAACTAAAGTATAATTTAAACCTGTATAATCACTTGCAAACCATTGATAGGTATCCGCATTATAAGAGGTATTCACAAATGTTACGGTATCTTGATATACATTGGTTGCTGAAGCAACAACCCTTTTATCGGGAGAAAAGCGGGAATCAACTCCACAATTGACAATTACATTTCCTGTATAAGATGCGAAACAAGATTTGGTTGGATTGTATGCTAATAATTTTACAGTATAAGTACCCGCAGTTGGAAAAGACTGTTGAAAATCTGTGGTTTTGACCTGTAGCGTACCGTTTAAATACCATTCGTAATCTGAAGAGCCCGATGATGTATTTATAAAATCTACAGTAGAACCAATAATCGGGTATGGGTTACTGTTCCAATTAAAACTTGACTGAATATTGTCAGCACAAGGCTGAGAGCAGGCATCGCTTGTCAATAGACTGCCTCCAGAAAAAATGCTAATAAAATCTTGCATACGTTGTGCTTGTCCAAGTGTAAACATACTCGGGCATGAAGTATAATCCATAAAATTTGTCACATTGTCTGGCACATCTTTTAAAAAGGGTCCGGATATTGTATCTGTTTTACAAGTGTTAGCAGCTGGAGAACAGCTCCCAGGTTTATTTGTACCATCTGGTGGTGTATCACAAACCTGATCTCCATCAGTTGTGCAATCGTTATTGCGACAGTCCATACCAGTAAAAGTGTGGAGTAGTGATAAATAATGACCAAGTTCGTGTGCCACTAATGGAGCAGATAAACCTGATACAACAGCTCCAACACCTGCTGATGCATAACCAGCATATGGTGTTCTTGTCCAAATACCACAAGAAAATATAGATGGAGCAATTTCACCTTGAATGCTATTGACAAGCCAAACATTTGCATACTTTGTTGGATCCCAATTTGACAAAATTGGTAATTGACTAGCTTCTAAATCAACGTCAATATTTTGATAGTAAGATTTAATTCTATCTATACCATTTGTTTTTCCACCATCGGGTGTTTTCTTGGCCATACAAAATTGTATATGCGTATCAACACCTGATGGATCTGTAGCGTAAACATTTCGATGAGCAAAGGCATCATTTAATTGCACTAGAGCATCGTAAATCATCTGGTCAGTGATACCATCTGGATTATTATTGACGATATGGAACACAATGGGGATAGTGATATTAATTAAAGGTGCAGGGGGAGGAGCATTGAGTATGATGATTTTACTATCATTAACGGAAGTGACTTTATTTTGAATCAGCTTATTTTGTCTTGTTTGTGCTAACTGTCTTAATTGTAAGTTTTGCATTTTCTCCATTTTTGCAAAAACGGGATCCTTGCGTAAAATTTCAGTAAAACTTTCAGATCCACAGCCTTTCGATGATGAAGCTATATGAATAGAATCCTGGCTACAAATACTGGTAACCGCAAATAAGAAAATAAGAAATAAAATGGTAGGTATTTTCATCTTTATCGAAAATAATATATTTTCCCTTAAATAACTTAAAGTTATACTATGTAGATACATTTTTAGGGGGGGGGTGTTGCCTAATAT
>Ga0194061_1000372_pt1 | contig 27538 bp, 24 predicted proteins | sample SepL2221m_MetaG_FD_163423 | JGI IMG/M metagenome (GOLD analysis project Ga0194061, IMG submission 163423) | Anoxic zone freshwater microbial communities from boreal shield lake in IISD Experimental Lakes Area, Ontario, Canada - Sep2016-L224-21m | ecosystem: Environmental > Aquatic > Freshwater >... | reverse complement strand
GTGATGGCGCGGTCGAGGCTGTCGATCGCATCCTGATGCTGGTTCAAGTCGCCGAGCGCGACACCACGGTTGTAAAAGGCATCGGCAAGCCCGGCGTCGAGCGCAATGGCCCGATCGTAACTTTCGAGCGCCTCGTGTGGCCGTTGCAGGTTGCGCAGGGCATTGCCGCGGTTCATGTGGGCCGCAGCGTTGCCGGGCTCGAGCCGGATGGCTTGGTCGAAGCTGTCGATTGCGGCGCGGTGCCGGCCGAGGACATGCAATGCGTTGCCGAGGTTGTTGTGGGCCGCGGCATTGTGCGGGTTGATTGCAATGGACCGGCCGATCAGGTCGGCCGCACCTGCGAGGTCATTGGTCTGCGCGGCAACTATGCCCAGGGCATGCAGTGCATCGGAGTGCCCGGGCTGGACCTCGAGCACCTGCCGATAGATTTGACCAGCCTGGGCCAGTTGCCCCTGCTGATGCAGGGCGACGCCGTGTTCGAAGTGCGCCTGCACCTGCGCTGCGGTGGGTCGATCGAAGCCGGGCTTCATTTCAGTCATGCGTTGATGGCCTTTTGACGTGGTGATATTTTAAGTAAATTCAAACTGAGGATTTCATGCCGGGTAGACGGCCCCAAGGATGCGCAGTCCGCGCGCTCCGGTCACCGCAGCCAACTTTCTTCGACTCTATAACGCTTAGATAGCAGGGTGCAATTCACACCACTCCTGCCAAATCTTCTGATACCCGGCTTCAACAGCAGTGACGTAAGCCTTCGGGTCTCCTAGTACCGATTTTTTTACGCGATCCCTAAGTGCGCCACGCAAGCAAGACAGTTCCTGAATTTGCTTTGATTTGCTGACGGCAAGCTGGACATAGTCTTCCTGGCTCTCGGCAATCCAGTCGGTCAGACCAAGGGTAGTCAAAATCGATGCCGAAACTCGCGCGGCAATTGTTCTGCCCCTCAGCGCAACCACTGGGACCCCCATCAACAGGCCCTCCAGGGTGGTAACGCCCCCATTCATGGGAAAGGGATCAAGGACGATGTCGAGTCGATTGTATGCCGCCATGTGCAAATCCCAGCTCGTTGCACCTTGTAGCTCTAAGCGTTCCTTACCTATCCCATATTGATCAAATCGTTCCTCAATATGGGCTCGAGTGCGTTCATCATCAAGTCCGCCAAACTTTAGCATGAGGCGACTCTCAGGAACGGCTTGAAGAATTCTTGACCATAAGGCAACCGTGGGATCGGTCAGTTTGCTTAACCGATTAAGAGAGCCAAAGGTGAAAAGTTCCTTTTCGAGCACAGGCAACGGACCAACAGAAGGCAGGGCGCCATCAGTTGAATAGCACAGAGCATTGGGTAGGTAGTGTATTGCTTCGGCATAAAAGCGCTGTTCTTCCAAGGGCACCATGACCTCATCGGTGAAAAAGATATCCATAGCACGCATCCCGGTCCCGGTGGCGTGGCCCCATGCTGTGATCTGTACCGGCGCCGCCTTGCGAGCAAAAACTAGAAGGCGGTTTCCCGAAGAATGACCTGAGAGATCGACCAGGATGTCGATCTGATCCCGCCGGATAAGTTCGACAACCATCGCATCCGTTTTACCAACGATGGATCTCCAGCCGGTAACACTTTTTTTAAACCGATGCGTCGTTGCATCTTCAATGAGACTATTGGAATAGGCGAAGACTTCATAATGTTGCCGATCAAAATGTAGCAGCATGCTCCCGAAGCACCGCGCGGCGGAATGCTCGCGAAAATCGGCTGAAACATAGCCTATGCGAACAGGACGCTGGGCGTTAGTGCTGTTTAGAAAAACGGGATTCTGATACAGCAACTGCGCATGACGATCTGCCCAAGCCTTTCGTTCAGCCTGACATGAAGCCACACTCGCCGATTCGGAAAAGTCTAGTGAAAATATTAGATTGCCGTACGCCTCGGCGAAGTCCGGCTTGACCTGCAGTGCCCGGCGGTAACTGGCCTCGGATTCCACTTGCCGGCCCAGATTACTGAGGGTATTGCCAAGGTTGTTGTGCGCCTCGGCGAAGTCCGGCTTGATTTGCAGTGCCCGGCGGTAACTGGCCTCGGACTCCATTAGCCGACCCAGATCAAGGAGGGTGTTGCCTAGTTTGCAGTGCCCCTCGGCAAAGTCTGGTTTGATTTGCAGTGCCCGGCGGCAACTGGCCTCGGACTCCTCTAGCCGACCCAGATCACGGAGGGTGTTGCCTAGGTTGCTGTGCCCCTCGGCGAAGTCCGGCTTGATTTGCAGTGCCCGGCGGAAACTGGCCTCGGACTCCATTAGCCGACCCAGATCACGGAGGACGTTGCCTAGATTGCTATGCCCCTCGGCGAAGTCCGGCTTGATTTGGAGTGCCCGGCGGTAACTGGCCTCGGACTCCACTAGCCGACCCAGATCACGGAGGACGTTGCCTAGATTGCTGTGCGCATCGGCGAGGTCCGGCTTGATTTGCAGTGCCCGGCGGAAACTGGCCTCGGACTCCTCTAGCCGACCCAGATCACGGAGGACGTTGCCTAGATTGCTGTGCGTATCAGCGAAATCCGGCTTGATTTGGAGTGCCCGGCGGAAACTGGCCTCGGACTCCTCTAGCCGACCCAGATCACGGAGGACGTTGCCTAGGTTGCTGTGCGCATCGGCGAAATCCGGCTTGATCTGCAGTGCCCCGCGGTAACTGGCCTCAGACTCTACTAATCGATCCAGATCGCGGAGAACGTTACCTAGGCTATAGTGCGCATCGGCCCAGCTTGGGCGCAGTTTGAGCGCGTCGCCGTAGTGTCCGGCCGATTGCAAATGCAAGGCCAGACGCTGTGTGACAAAGCCGAGGTTGAAATGCAGTTCCGCGCGCTTGGGCTCGAGCGTGACGGCCTTGGCGTAATAGTCGAGCGCCTCGGCAAACTGTCCGGATGCAGTCAGTGCATCGGCAATATCCTGCAATGTATCGACGTCGCCGACGCCCGCCTGCAGCAGCAATTTCAAGTGCTGCACAGCCTCGGCGAACTGTCCCTGCTGGTTCAGTATCATTCCCAGCAGCCGGTGTGCATCCAGATTACCGGGTGATTTTTTCAGCAGTGCGCGGCACCCGACCTGTGCCTCATTGAGCCGGCCTTGCTGTGCCGCGGTGATAATTTTCTGCAGCGTCTTGAGCGTGTTCATAGGGCAGCTTGAAAAAGTGGGTGGAATGAGAAAAATAATTATGCTGAATAGATGGCGCCTAGCACGCGCAGTCCGCGCGCTCCGGTCACCGCCGGCAGGTTGCCCGGCTTGTGTTCCAAAGCCTGTTTTGCCAGCCAGGCAAAGGCCACCGCTTCCACCCAGTCTGGATCCAGGCCCAGTGCGGCGGTGCTGCCGGCGGGGCAGTCTGGCAGCAGCGCGGCGATGCGCCCGGCGAGGTGGCGGTTGTGGGTACCGCCGCCGCAAAGCCATAGTTCCTTTGCGCCGGATGCCTTGACCGCCTGCGCAATCGAGCGCGCGCTCAGTTCCGTCAGCGTCGCCTGCACGTCCGCGGGTGCAAGGCCGGACAGGGCATGCGCTTCGACCCAGGCAAGATTGAAATGATCGCGGCCGGTGCTTTTGGGGGCGGCCTTGGCAAAGTAGGGGTCCGCCAGCATGGCCTCGAGCAGCGTGCGATTGACGCGCCCCGATGCCGCCCATGCGCCGCCGGTATCGCAGGCCTGGCCGAGGTGTTTTGCCGCCCAGGCATCGAGCAGCAGGTTGCCCGGCCCGGTATCAAAGCCGCTTACCGTGCCGTCATGGCCCGCCGGCAGGCTGGTGAGGTTGGCGATGCCGCCGATATTGACGATGGCGCGGTGCAGCTTGGGATCGGCGAACAGCGCGGCATGAAAGGCCGGCACCAGTGGCGCACCCTGGCCGCCGGCGGCGATGTCGCGGCTGCGAAAATCGGCGACCACAGTGATGGCGGTGAGCTCGGCCAGCAATGCCGGCGCGGCCAGTTGCAGGGTATAAGCGTGTTCCGGGCGGTGGCGCACGGTTTGCCCGTGGCAGCCGATGGCGCAGATGTCCACCGCATTGATGCCATGCTTTTTCAGCAAGGCCGCGACCGCCTGCGCGTACAGGCGGCTCAACTCGACGGATACTTGTGCCGCACGATGCAGTTCGTCGGTGCCGCTGACATGCAATTCGAGCAGTTTCGCGCGCAGATCATCAGGGAAGGCGGCGAAGTGACTGCCGCGCAGTTGCCCGGGCGTAAAACCGGGCCCGGATGAAAATTCGACTACAGCGGCATCAATGCCGTCGAGGCTGGTGCCCGACATCAGTCCGATGTAGAGACCGGGCGCGCTCACTCCATCAGGGCGAGGTTGGTGTTGCGCAGCAGGTCGAGTTGTCCGGCAAGGGGGACTGCCGATGCGCGGAAGGCGGCAAGCTTGCCCGCGCCCACCGGCAGCGCGGCCGGCAGGGCGATGGTGAGCGGGTTGCGGTGTTCGTTGTTGACCCTGAATTCATAGTGCAGGTGCGGCCCGGTGGCCCAACCGGTCTGCCCGACAAAGCCGATGACGTCGGACTGGGCAACGCGCGCGCCCTTCTTGATGCCGGGTGCGAACCCGGAGAGGTGGGCGTAGGTGGTGCTGTAGCTGCCGTTATGGCGCAGGATGACCATGTTGCCATAGCCGCCCTGGCGGCCGGCGAATTCGACCACGGCGTCGCCGGTGGCGCGCACGCGTGTTCCGCTGGGTGCGCCGTAATCGACGCCCTTGTGCGCCCGCCATTGCTGCAGGATGGGATGAAAGCGCATGGAAAAGCCCGAGGTCACCCGCGAGAACTCCAGCGGCGAGCGCAGGAAGGCTTTGCGCATGTTCTTGCCATCGGGGGTGTAATAGCCGCCGCGGCCGTCGTTATCGTCGTCAAACCACACGGCGCGCAGTATTTTCTTGTTGTTGATGAACTCGGCTGCGAGCACCCGGCCCGAGTACACCGGGCGGCCGTTAAGGTAGTGGATCTCATAGACGACGCTGAAGCTGTCGCCGCGGCGCAGGTCGCGGTGGAAGTCGATGTCGCCGCCGAATATGTCGGCCAGTTGTATGGCGACGTTGTCGGGCACGCCGGCCGAATCGGTCGCGGCAAACAGCGAACTGCGAATTTCGCCCGACTTCATTTGTGTTTGCTTGAGCAGGGTGCCGGCCTGTTCGTAGGCCTGGTAGCCCTCGCCGCTGCGATCCACGCCGAGCACCGTGTCGCGTGTGGCGATAAGCCGCAGGGACAGCAGGCTGCCGTCATCGGCGGTCTGCGCCTGCACTGTCGAGCCCGGGCGCAGCGCACGCAGCGGTTTGGCCATCTCGGGTACGCGCGTGAGGCGATACGCCTCGTCGGCGTCCACACCGAGGCGCTGCAAGAACGCGCTGTAGGTGTCGCCGCGCTGGAAACGTTGCTCGTTCCAGTAAGTCTGGCCCTGGCTGCTTGCGGGCGCGGCTGCTTGCGGCGCGAGCGCCTCGACCACCGTCTGGCTGGTCAGCGGTTGCAGCGGTGCCTCGGGTACCGTGCCGAAAGCGGCAACCATGCCGAAGCATGAGATGACGGCAACGGCGGCGACACGACGCATTTTCGGTCGCTGCCAGGCACGGGATTGGGCTAAAATTGGTTTTTCAGATTCTTGCATCTAAATGTTAACGACTCAGTATTTTCAACGGCTTAGACGGCGCATTCTAGCAAACAAATGACCTTTCTTCCACCCTCGGTGACAGCCCGGTGAAGGCCCCGGCGGAGCAGCTCGAACTGATCAGGCGCGGCTGCGATGAACTGCTGATCGAGACCGAACTGGCGGAAAAGCTCAAGACCGGGCGGCCGCTGCGCGTCAAACTCGGTATGGACCCGACCGCCCCGGATTTGCACCTCGGGCATACGGTGGTCATCAACAAGCTGCGCCACTTCCAGGAACTCGGCCACCACGCCCAGTTCCTGATCGGCGATTTCACCGGCATGATCGGCGACCCGACCGGCAAGAACGCCACCCGGCCGCCGCTGTCGCGCGAGCAAATTCTCGAGAACGCCAAAACTTACCAGGAGCAGGTGTTCAAGATACTCGACCCGGAGAAGACCGAGATCCTGTTCAACTCCACCTGGTGCAACGAACTGGGCGCCGCCGGCATGATCCGCGTGGCGGCCAGCTATACCGTCGCGCGCATGCTCGAGCGCGATGACTTTTCCAAGCGCTTCAAGGGCAACCAGCCCATTGCCATCCACGAATTCCTCTACCCGCTGATGCAAGGCTATGACTCGGTGGCGATGAAGACCGACGTCGAGCTGGGCGGCACCGACCAGAAGTTCAACCTGCTGGTCGGGCGTGAGCTGCAAAAACAGCACGGCCAGGCGCAGCAATGCATACTCACCATGCCGCTGCTCGAGGGCCTGGACGGCGTCAACAAGATGGGCAAGTCGCTGGGTAATTACGTCGGCATTACCGAGGCGCCGCAGCAGCAATTCGGCAAGCTGATGTCGGTATCCGATGAGCTGATGTGGCGTTACATCGAGCTGCTGTCCTTCGAGTCCAGCCAAACCATCGCCGGCTGGAAAAAAGAAGTGGCCGACGGACGCAATCCGCGCGACATCAAGGTCGGGTTTGCAAAGGAGATAGTGGCGCGTTTTCATTCGCGTGCCGCGGCGGATGCGGCACTGGCCGATTTCGAGGCACGGTTTCGCCAGGGTGTGGCGCCCGAGGACATGCCCGAGGTCACCCTGGCGCTGGGCGGCCAGCCGCTGGGCATTGCCCATGTGCTGCGCCAGAGCGGCCTCACGCCCAGCACCGCCGAAGCCCTGCGCATGATCGAGCAGGGCGGCATTCGCCTCGACGGCGAGCGCGTCACCGATCGTGATCTCAAGCTGGTCGCCGGCAGCACCGTGGTGCTGCAGGTGGGCAAACGCAAGTTCGCAAGGGTGATCCTGGCTTAGGGGAGCACCGAATCAGTCCGTCATCCCCGCGCACGCGGGGATCCAGCGACTCTTGCATTTTAAGCGGAACGACACTGGATTCCCGCGTGCGCGGGAATGACGATAGCTGGAAAGCCGCGCCAATAGGCGCTTTCCAGCCATTCGCCTAGTTCATGCCGCGGGTTGCCCAGCCGGTCATGCGCCGTTCGAGCACGGCAAACACCTCGTACATGAGCATCGCCATGGCGCTGATCACCACCAGCCCGGCGAACACCAGCGGCATGCGCATTTGCGAGCCGGCGGACATCATCAGGTAGCCGATGCCGTCGTTGGAGGCCACCGTCTCGGACACCACCGTGCCGACAAAGGCGAGGGTGATCGCCACCTTGAGCGAGGCAAAAAAGTAGGGCAGCGAGCGCGGCATGCCGACCTTGACCAGCACGTCGATGCGGCTTGCGCCCAGGGCGCGCAGCACGTCCTCAAGTTCCGGTTCCAGCGTGGCAAGGCCGGTGGCGATGTTAACGGTAATGGGGAAAAAGCAGATCAGGAACGCCGTCAGTATGGCCGGTGTCGAACCAATGCCGAACCACACCACCAGCACCGGCACGAAGGCAACCTTGGGTATGGCGTTGAAGCCGACCATCAGCGGGTAGAGCGCGTTGTAGAGAAAGCGCGACGAGCCGATGATGAAGCCAAGCAGCACGCCGACCACCACGCCGATGGAAAAGCCGACCATGGTGGTCCAGAAGGTTTGCAGCGCGTGGTTGGTGATCGGCCCGGCGAATTCAAACAGCGACAGCACGATGCCCACTGGGCTCGGGAAAATGAATTCTGAAACGCTGAACATGCGGCAGGAGAGTTCCCAGGTCAGCAGGATGCCGCCCAGCGCAATCCACGGTGCCATCGGTTCCAGTTTGTGTTTTTTTGCCATGGTGGGGTTCCGTCAGGTTTTTCTGATGTGGCCGATATGCTCGCGAAGTTCGAGAACAATCGATGTAAACGCGTCGTGGTAGGTCACTTCCAGGTCGCGCGGCCGTTCGAGGTCGATGTGGCGCTTGACCAGCATCCTGCCCGGGCGCTTGCTCATCACATATACCGTGTCGGCAAGAAAGGTCGCCTCGCGCAGGTCGTGGGTGACCAGCACGACGGTAAAGCGCTGCAGCGTCCACAGGTCGCGCAGCACGCACCACAATTCCTCGCGGGTAAAGGCATCGAGCGCCGCGAAGGGTTCGTCGAGCATCAGCAGCTTGGGCTCGTGCACCAGTGCGCGACAGATCGAGGCGCGCTGTTGCATGCCGCCGGAGAGTTGCCAGGGGAATTTTTCCTCATAGCCCTCGAGGCCCACGGTCTTGAGCAGTTTTTTCGCCCGCTCGATGTACTCGGCTTTTTTCGCCTTGAAGTTCGAGCGGAAGGGTTCGACGATTTCGAGGGGCAGCAACACGTTGTCGAGCGTAGTGCGCCAGGGCAGCAGGGTGGCGTTCTGGAACGCCATGCCGACGATCTTGAGCGGTCCGGCAACCTCGCGGCCATCGACGATGACCGTGCCCTTGGTGGGCGGTTTGAGGCCGGTGCACAGTTTCATGAAGGTCGATTTGCCGCAGCCGCTGGGGCCGACAATGGCAATGAATTCACCCTCTCGAATGCTCATCGAAATATCCTCGATGGCATTGCCGCTGGCTTCATCGTAGGCGAGATCGACCTGGTCGAACTCGACAAAGGCATCAGACATGGCGTTTCCCGGTAAGAATCAAAAAAAGCCCCCGACCGGCAGGGGCTTGTGGTTTTTTACGCCATCACTTGGAGAAAATCTGCCGTTCCGACTTGGACGGGAAAAAGCTCGAGTTGAACAGGTTGTCCGAATTGGGCGCCTGCTTGATGCCAAAGGCGGATGCGATCTGGGCGACGGTGTCCTCGAAGCGCACCTTGTTGATCGCGCCTATGCCGTTTTCCCTGAAGTCGGGTGTGCCGATGGCGTCATCAATGGCCATTTTCAGCCGGCGTGTCTCAAGCGCAACGTTGATCAGCGGATCGCGCTCCTTCAGCGTCTGGATGGCGTAGTTCTGGTCGGCGATTGCATCCTTCATGCCGCGCGAGAGCGCGCGAAGAAAACCGGCCACCGCCTTGGGGTTCTGGTCGATGAACTTCTGGCTGGCAATGACCACGTTGCCGTACAGTTTCACGCCGTTGTCGGCGTACTTCATCATCACCACGTCCTCGTCCTTGACGCCGCGCGCGTTGAGGTTGAGCAGGCTGGTAAAGGTGAAGCCGGTGATCGCGTCGACCTGGCCCTGCACCAGCATGGTCTCGCGCAAGGCCGGTTCCATCGAGGTCCAGGTGATCTTGCCCGAGTCGAGGTTATTGGCCTTGGCGAACATCGGGAAGGCCTTGCGGCCGGCGTCAAACACCGGCGCGCCGAGTTTCTTGCCGTTGAGGTCTGCAGGTTTGTTGATGCCCGATTTTTTCAGGGTAAACACCGCGGCCGGCGTGTGGTCATAGACCATGTACACCGCCTGCATGCGCGCGCCCGGGTTGTTCTGGTTGTTGGCCATGAACTCGACCATGGCGCTGATGTCGGCAAAGCCCATTTCATAGGCGCCGGAGGCGACGCGGTTGACCGAGGCGCCCGAACCGGAGCCGGCGTCGATGGTGACGTCAAGACCTTCGGCCTCGAAATATTTTTTCGCCTTGGGCACCAGGAACAGCGCCGCCGGTCCTTCAAAACGCCAGTCGAGGATAAAGCGGATCTTGGTCATCGGCTGGGCCTGGGCGAAAGCCGCGCCGGAGAAGGCGGCCAGTGCGAGGGCGGCGAGGGTGCCGGCGAAACCGCGGCGGGTGAGTCGGGTGAATGCAGTCATGATGCTGGCTCTCCTGTTGTGCCGGATTGAACCGTTGGCGGTTCGCTCAGGGTAATCGTGAAAACAGACAAAAACGCGTTGTGGCAATGTTGTCAATGCTGGTGATGTTAGCAATCCGCGTGCCATGATGCGGCCACCGGCATGAAAGATGCTCGATTGGTTCTAATTGGTTCTAATTGGTTCTAATTGGTTCCAATTGCTTTCAAGCGGGGTCTATCTTGAGCCATTTCGGCGAATCGTGCAGACGCCGGAACTTGCGCGCCGAACGGGCTTTTTGTTGACATTATTGCGACCAAATCTGAACATGATTCGGTCTGGAAATCAAGAGGGTTGGCACCTTGGGCGCGGAACATATTGATTCGGCAACGGTTCGCTTTATCCTCGACGGAGGGGTGCGGGAAATTCGTGATACCGCGCCCACGCGCAGCGTTTTGCAATACCTGCGCGAGGACCTCGGGCGCAGCGGCACCAAGGAGGGCTGCGCCGAGGGCGATTGCGGCGCGTGCACCGTGGTGCTGGTCGAGGCCGACGGGGATCGCCTGCGCTGCCGCGCCGTCAACGCCTGCATCCAGTTCGTCCCGACCCTCGATGGCAAGGCCTTGTTCACGGTCGAAAGCCTCAGGCGCGCCGATGGCAGCCTGCACCCGGTGCAGCAGGCCATGGTCGACTGTCACGGCTCGCAATGCGGCTTTTGCACGCCCGGTTTTGTCATGTCCATGTTTGCGCTGTACAAGAACAATGCCGCGCCCTCGCGCCAGGTGATAGACGACGCGCTCGCCGGCAACCTGTGCCGTTGTACCGGCTACCGCCCCATCGTCGCCGCGGCGGGCAAGATGTACGAGCTGGCCGGACCGGCCGGGGACTGGGCCGGCCTGGCCTGTGGTGCCGAATCGCCGGCGGCGGCGGATTCCGAGCAGGCCTTGCTGGCGCAATTGAAAAGCCTGCAACGCAGTGAACCCCTTGTCACCGGGCACGCCGGCGCGCAATTGCATGCACCGCAAACGCTGCAACAACTGGCGGCCTTGCGCCTGCGCCACCCGGCGGCGCGCATCCTGGCCGGGGGTACCGATGTCGGCTTGTGGGTGACCAAGCAGTTGCGCGACATTGGCGACATCCTCTACGTCGGCAATGTCGCCGAATTGGCGCAGCTTCGCGTCAGCGCCACCCACCTCGATATAGGCGCGGCCGTGAATTTTTCCGACCTGCAACCCGCACTGGTCGAACATTTCCCCGAAATGGGCGAATTATTGCGTCGGTTTGCCTCGCCACCGATACGCAACGCCGCCACCCTGGGCGGCAATATCGCCAACGGTTCGCCCATAGGCGACGCCATGCCTCCTTTGATTGCATTGGGCACCAAACTGGTGCTGCGTAAAGGTGCGGTGGTGCGCGAACTGGAGCTCGATGCGTTTTACCTCGATTACCAGAAAACCGCGCTTGCGGCCGGCGAATTCGTCGAGCGCATCCTCATTCCCCTGCACAACCCGTTGCGCCAGACGCAGTTTCGCGTCTACAAGCTGTCCAAGCGCGGCGACCAGGATATTTCCGCGCTGTGCGCGGCGTTCTGGCTGGTGTTGCGCGGCGGGCGGGTGCAGGCGGCGCGCATCGCCTTTGGCGGCATGGCGGCGATTCCCAAGCGCGCGCGGCAATGCGAAGCGGCGCTGCTCGACAAGGAGTGGAGCGAGGCCAATGCCACTGCCGCGGCGCAATGCCTGGATCAAGACTTTCAGCCCATCGGTGACATGCGCGCCAGCGCCGCTTACCGCGCGCTGGCGGCGCGCAACCTGCTGCAGCGTTTTTACCTCGAGACCGCCGGCGGCGACGCCATTACGCGTGTCGGCCAGGTGGGCGTATGAGCGCGGCCGGCGGGAGCGCGCCGCCCATCCTCGGCGGGGTGGGTGCGGCGTTGCGCCACGACAGCGCCCATTTGCACGTTGCCGGTGCGGCGCCATATGTCGATGACATTCTCGAAGCGCGCGGCACCCTGCACGCCGCCTTCGGCCTGTCGGAGCGCGCGCATGCACGCATTGTCTCTGTCGATCTTGCCGCGGTGCGCGCGGCGCCCGGCGTGGTCGCGGTGCTGCTCGCGGCCGACATCCCGGGCGAGAACAATTTCGGTCCCATCCTGCACGATGACCCCATTCTTGCCGGTGACGAGGTGCAGTATTTCGGCCAGCCGGTTTTTGTCGTGGCGGCGCACACGGTGGATGCGGCGCGGCGCGCGGCGCGCCTTGCGCGCATCGAATACCAAGACCTGCCCGCGCTGCTGACCATTGACGACGCGCTTGCCGCGCAGTCTTTTGTCATTCCCTCGGTGCGGCTTGCGCGCGGTGATGCCGTGGCCGCGCTGGCTGCCGCGCCGCGGCGCGTGCAGGGTGAGTTTCGTTTCGGCGGCCAGGAACAGTTCTATCTCGAGGGCCAGATTGCCTACGCCATTCCTCTCGAAGACGGCACCTTGCGCGTGCACAACTCGACGCAGCATCCGGGCGAGGTGCAACTCAAGGTGGCCGAAGCGCTGGGCCTGCCCGCGGCAGACGTCACGGTCGAGTGCCGGCGCATGGGCGGCGGTTTTGGCGGCAAGGAAACGCAACCGGCGTTGTTCGCCTGCGCCGCGGCCTTGCTCGCGCGCCATACCGGGCGACCGGTCAAGCTGCGCGCCGATCGCGACGATGACATCATGATCACCGGCAAGCGCCACGATTTCCTGGTGCGCTATGACGCCGGCTTTGACGCCACCGGACGCCTGCTCGGCCTGGAATTGATGCTCGCTTCGCGCTGCGGCTATTCGGCCGACCTGTCCGGGCCGGTCAACGACCGCGCGATGACCCACGCTGACAATTGTTACTTTCTTGAACACATCGCCATCACCTCGCACCGGCTGAAAACCCACACCCAGTCGGCCACGGCGTTTCGCGGCTTTGGCGGGCCGCAGGGCATGATGGCCATCGAATATGTGCTTGACGAGGTGGCACGCGCCCTCGCCCTCGACCCGCTCGAGGTGCGCCGGCGCAATTTCTACGGCGCGAACGGGCGCGACACCACCCATTACGGCATGCGCGTCGAGGACAACATCATCCACGAGCTGGTGGCTGAGCTGGCCGGTGAGGCGAAGTACGCCGAACGGCGCGCCGCCCTTGCCGCATGGAATGCAGCGAGCCCGGTGATCAAGCGCGGCATCGCGCTGACGCCGGTCAAGTTCGGCATTTCCTTTACCGCCACGCACATGAACCAGGCCGGCGCGCTGCTGCAGGTGTACACCGACGGCACCGTGTTGCTCAATCACGGCGGCACCGAGATGGGCCAGGGCTTGTTCACCAAGGTGGCGCAGGTGGTGGCCGAGGAATTGCAGATCGATGTGGCAAAGGTGCGCGTCAGTGCCTCAGACACCAGCAAGGTGCCCAATGCCTCGGCTACGGCCGCTTCGAGCGGCAGCGACCTTAACGGCAAGGCGGCGCAGGCGGCGGCGCGCACGCTCAAGGAGCGCTTGATCGCATTTGCCGCCATGCACTTCAAGGTCGCGCCTGCGGCGGTGCGCTTCGAGGGCAACCGCGTGCGCGCCGGTGATAAAGCCGTCAGCTTTGCCGAGCTTGCGCGCCTCGCCTGGTTCGGACGCGTGTCGCTGTCGGCGACGGGGTTTTACCAGACGCCGAAAATTTCCTATGACCCGAAAACCCTGATGGGGCGGCCGTTCTATTATTTTTCCTACGGTGCGGCGGTGTCCGAGGTGGCGATAGACACGCTCACCGGCGAGACGCGGCTGCTGCGCGCCGACATCCTGCATGATGCCGGGCGTTCGCTCAACCCGGTCATAGACATCGGCCAGGTCGAGGGCGGGTTTGTCCAGGGCATGGGCTGGCTTACCAGCGAGGAATTGTGGTGGGATGACAAGGGCAGGTTGCGCACCCATGCGCCTTCGACTTACAAGATTCCGGTCGCCGGCGACGTGCCTGAGGCGTTCAATGTGCGCCTTTACGAGCGCGGCGAGAATGTCGAGGACAGTATTTTCCGTTCCAAGGCGGTGGGCGAGCCGCCGCTGATGCTGGCGATCTCGGTGTTCCACGCCATCAAGGACGCCGTGGCGGCGGCGGCCGGCTCCCGTGTCAGCCCGCGCCTGGACGCGCCGGCAACACCCGAGCGCGTGCTGTTTGCCGTCGCTGCGGCGCGCGCGGCCGCCGGCGACACCAAGGCAGCGAAGCAATGAGTCTCAATGCAACATGGCTAAGCGCACTGCGCGCGCAGGCCGAACCGGCGGTCTTGGTCACGCTGGCACGTGCCCAGGGTTCGGTGCCGCGCGAGGCCGGCGCCAAAATGCTGGTGACCCGCGACCGGTTGTTCGACACCATAGGCGGCGGCCACCTGGAATTGCGCGCCGCGGAGATCGCACGCGAGATGCTCGCCGACACGCAGGCCGCACCCGTGGTGCATTACCGCTTTCCTCTGGGGCCCAGCTTGGGCCAGTGCTGCGGCGGCGTGGCCGAACTGGTGTTTGAATACCTGCCCTGGCCGCGTCCAGTATGGGTCGAGGAGTTGGCTGCGCTGCTTGACGCCGGCCGCGCCGCGGATTTGCATACGTCGTTCGAAGCCGGTGCGCCCAAAGTCATTGCCGCTTCGTCAGCCGGCCATGGCGTGTGCGAATTGCGTCGCGACGGCGTCGCACTGGCGCTGGCCGAGCGCATCTCGCCCTGCGATTTTCGCATCATGCTGTTTGGCGCCGGCCATGTGGGCAGCGCGCTTGCCGCCATCCTCGCCGCGCTGCCCTGCGAGCTGACCTGGCTGGACGGCCGCGAGGGGCAGTTTCCCCAAGCGCTGCCCGGCAATGTCCGCGCCGAAACAGACGATGCGCTGGAAAGCCGCGCCAGTCGGGCGTTTCCGGGTACTTATTATCTGGTGATGACGCACGACCACGCCCTCGACCAGGCCGTCAGCGAGGCGATTTTGCGCCGCGGCGACTTCGCCTGGTTCGGCTTGATAGGCTCGGCAACCAAGCGCAGCCTGTTTGAGCGGCGGCTCCTGGCGCGCGGCATTGCGCAACAGATGCTTGATCGCATGACCTGCCCGATAGGCATCGCCGGCATTGGCGGCAAGCAGCCGGGTGTGATCGCGGTGGCGGTGGCGGCGCAACTGCTGGCGGCGCGCGAGGTGCAGCTCGCACACCTGCGATCGGCCCTACAGCCGGCGACCTGATCCGGCGCAGCAGTCCGCCCGCCTTGCCCGACACGGGCTTGCGGGCATGCACCGGGTCAGGCTTTTTCCAGGGCGGCGGGCGCGCCGCGGGTCTTCCACAGCGAGACGATGATGCCCCCGGCGATCAAACCGAAGGTGACGCTGAGTGAAACCGCCGGCGGAATCTTGCCGATCACGCCGACCAGGAAAATCTTCGTGCCGATGAACAAAAGGACAAGCGCCAGGGCGTACTTCAGGTACTTGAAGCGGTGGACCATGGCGGCGAGCGCAAAGTAGAGCGCGCGCAGTCCCAGAATTGCGAAAATATTGCTGGTGTAGACGATGAAAGGATCGCTGGTAATGGCGAAAATGGCCGGCACGGAGTCGACGGCGAACACCAGGTCGATGAACTCCACCATGCAAAGCGCCAGGAACAGTGGCGTGGCCCAATGGACCGGCTTCCCGGTCAATACATCCGGCCGTCGCACGAAGAATGCGTTGCCGTGAAGTTCGGCGGTTACCCGCATGTGCTTGCGCAGGAATTTCAGCGCGGGGTTGTTGCCGATGTCGGGCATGTGGTCGGCGACGATCCACATCTTGATGCCGGTGAATATCAGGAACGCCCCGAACGGGTAAAGAATCCAGCTGAATTCGCCGACCAGGGTGGCTCCCAGTCCGATCATGATCGCCCGCAGCACGATCACCCCGAGGATCCCCCAGAACAGCACCCTGTGCTGGTACTGCCCCGGGATCATGAAGTAGGTGAAGATCAGCGCGATGACGAAAACATTGTCGAGGGAAAGTGATTTCTCGATTAGAAAGCCGGTGAAGTATTCCGTGCCGCTTTGGGGGCCGAGGTACCACCAGACCCAGGCGCCGAAGGCGATTGCGACACTGACGTAGCCGCCTGACAGGACCAGGCTTTCCCCTACGCCTATTTCCTTGTCGTCCTTGTGCAATACGCCGAGGTCGAACGCGAGCAGCGAGACGACAATGGCGGCAAAAACCAACCACAGCCAGGCGTCCCTGCCCAGCAGCGGCGTATTCAAAAAATCAACCAGCACTTCCACGGATCAGGCCTCCGGAATTGACGTTTGCGTTCAGGCGCCGGCGGGCGCTTGCATAAGCTGGCGCCGCAGGCCCCATTGCTCGACCGCAGCCAGGAGCACAGATGACTCGCCTTCGGCGATGTGCTCGTCCGCCTCGATCACCGAGACGGACAAATTCAGAACCCTGATACGCAGGTCGGGGTCATCGATCTCGTCCATCAGGGCGGCGAGTGTCGCGGCGTCTATGCGGCAGGCGTCCGACCAGGAGTGGTGCGCTCCGGCGAGCAGGTCTTCGCACAGGGCATGGGTGACCCCGTGCAGCTCTGACTTTGACATTCCAAGCTGTGTGTGTGCGCCAAGACGGTCGAGCACGTCCAGTTCGACCTGGCTAAGGTGACCGTCGGAAATCATCGCCAGGGTGACGATGCGGGCCGCGGCCTGCGGGCTGTTAAGGGGGTAGGTGCGCATGGGTATTCTTCCTTCAAAGGTTGTGAGTGAATGGATCAGTCGAAAATGTCGCTAAGCCAGGACTTGCGGCTGTGCCGGTGGTGGCGCTCGGTTTCATGCGGGCGCGAATCTGTATGCTCCGGCCGCGACCGCGCGTTTTCGCGCGCCGGCTGCGGCGAGGCGCGTTCGATCAGCTTGTCCAGTTCGCCGCGGTCGAGCCAAACGCCGCGGCATTGCGGGCAGTAGTCGATCTCGACGCCCTGCCGGTCGCTCATGACAAGACCGGTATCGGGACAGTTCGGGCAGTTCATGAATTTCTCCTTTGTTCAGTTGTCGAAGCTGAGTGTCTGGCGGCGCAAGCGTCCCCGATCGCGGTTGCGATGCAGGCTGCGCGTCAACAACCGGGCGGCCCTCTCCAGCGCGTTGTCCAGGGCCGAGCGCCAGTCCCGGGCCATGGAAGTGACGACGATGGTGCCCATGCTGTCGGTCTGGAGTTCCACCTGGCAGCGCTTGTCGATGCCGCCGCGCGGGCCGTTGATGTCGGACAGGTGCACTTTGGTGTGCGGCACCAGCCAGGTGAGGCGGCGAATGACAAATTGCGCGCGCTGGACCGCCAGCTTGCGCAGTTGGGAGAATTCCTTGCCGCCGGATTTGACGGTTACTTGCATGTCACACCTCCTTTTGGTTGAACGAGGTCGCATGATAGGATCCCGGAGAATTCGAAAAAAGCAGATAATCAAGTAATGTTATTTCGTTAAAACAGAAGGGTTGAAATGACCTTCAGCTACCGGCATCTGTATTACTTTTGGGTGGTCGCGAAAGAGGGCGGCATGTCGCGTGCCGCCGAGCGCCTGGGGATGGCGGTGCAAACCGTAAGCACCCAGGTTCACGAACTGGAGCGCTCTCTCGGGCATGCCCTGCTCAAGCCCGCAGGCAGGGGGCTGGTACTGACCGAGGCCGGAGTCGCGGCGATGCGCCAGGCCGACCAGATCTTTCAGTTGGGGGAGCAGTTGCCGGGCGCGGTTCGCGATGCGGTCAGTTTGCCCGGGGTACGCCTGGCGGTGGGGATTTCGGACGGGCTGCCCAAGCTGGTGGTTCGCCGCCTGTTAGAGCCTGTGATTCAGGAGCCGAACCTGCGATTGTTGTGCCACGAAGGAGAATTCGACGACCTGTTGGGTGACCTGGCACTGCACCGGTTTGATGTCGTTCTTGCGGACCGTGCGGCACAGTCCAACCCCAACATCAAGGTCTACAGTCATCCGCTGGGCACCTCTTCCATCGCGTGGTACGCCTCTGCGGCACTGTTCGCGGCGGCGAGGAAGGGTTTCCCGCGCTCACTTGAAAAAGTTCCGGTGCTGCTGCCGACCACCCACACCATGGTGCGGCCACGGCTGGACCAGTGGTTCGAGCAGCTTCAGATCAGGCCGCGTGTTGCGGGGGAATTCGAAGACAGCGCCCTGCTCAAGACCTTTGGCGCGAGCGGTCTGGGGGTGTTCCCTGCGGCCGAGGTGATCCACGATGAGTTGACCGCCAGCTACGGCGTCAAGCGTGTCGGCCCGTGTGAAGGTGTCGAGGAGCACTTTTTCGCCATCGGAACGGAAAAGAAAGTGTCTCACCCGCTGGTTCAGCGACTGTTGCCATTACGCCGTTGATCTATTGCCCGCTCCGGCCGCGGAGCGGCGTTTTGAGCGACGCGGTTTTTGTCGCTGCGGGTTAGTGCAGGCGCTTGCGTGCGCTCGCCGACAGGTGCGCGCTGGTGGTGCTGCTGGTTGTGCCGCTGCCGCCGCGGCTGCGCGTGAACAACTGGTTGACCAGCGACACTACCTCGCCGATTTCCGCCTCGGTGAAGTGGCGCCCGAGCAGGCGTGACATTTCTTCGACGAGGTAAAGCCGTTCGGCTTCGTGGATGGATTCGGGCGTGGGGCCGACGAACAGCATGCTGAATTCATCCTGGCCGTCGTCGTGGTAGAAACTCAGTGACACGCCCGAGGCGCGCTCGGTGTAGGGGGCCAGTTCGGCCAGGGCCGCCTGGACTTTTTCGCCGAACTTGCGTCCGACATCGCCCGACCAGCAGATGCTCAGCAGGTGCTCGCGCGCTTCGTAGAGTATGCCAGGCTCGTCTTCATAGACGCTGCGCACATCGGCGAGGTTGTCCTCGTCGATGTACTCGAGCAGCGGGCGCAATGCCGCCTCGACCTGGGCGGCGGTGACGCCGGCGCGCAGCGCGACCTCGCCGTGCACATGAACTTCAATTCTCACTGTGTTTCCTTCGCGTTGGCGTTGCATCTGATGCATGCCTGAAAGCGCAATTTTACTACGCTAGCTTGCTGGCTGCTTCACATATGCGGCACGCCGATGCACCCGGTAACCGGGTAAAAAGTATTTAAAAACATCATCATGCCTTACAGGCAGGCTTGGGCGCGGGCGGTTAAAATGCAATCATTGCGTCTGCCGGTTCAAAGCGAAAATAAAATGGCCTTCAGGCTGCTTGTAAAAGGGGGAGGTTTGCTGGTCGCGGCCTTGCTGGCCGGCTGCGCGCTGGCGCCGCCCGAGCCCGACAGCGTCCCCTTGCCGGATGTGGCCCACTTCTCGACCGGCCAGGCCGGCGCGGCGCTGCCCGGCGGCTGGCGCGTCTGGACCTTCTCGCGTTTCAAACGGCCCACCGATTACCAACTGGTGAGCGATGACGGGCGCATCGCCATTCGCGCCAGCGCCGACTCCTCGGCCTCCGGCCTGATTCACGATGTGAAGGTCGACCCGCGGCACTATCCGCTGCTGCACTGGCACTGGAAAGTCACGCAGGAGATCGCCACTGCCGACAACGCCACCCGCCGGTTTGAGGACGCACCGGCGCGCGTGGTGCTGTCCTTTTCCGGTGACAAGTCGAAATTCTCCTTCGATGACCGCATGCTGGCCGCGCAGGTCAGGGCATTCACCGGACAGGAAATGCCCTATGCGACGCTGATGTACATCTGGGGCAACCGCCGGCCGCCCGAATCGCTGATTACCAACAGACATACCGGGCGCATCAAGATGATCGTGGTGCAAAGCGGCCGCGACAAGACCGGCACGTGGCTGGAAGAAACGCGCAATATCGCCGAGGATTATCGCCGCGCCTTTGGCGAGGAGCCGGCCACTATTGATTCGGTCGGCATCATGACCGATACCGACAACACCGACACCAAGGCGCAGGCCTATTACGGCGACATCACTTTCCTCAAGAGGCTGCAAAAGTAGCCGCTACGGACCCGGTCTGCTTAGTCTGGTTTGCGCGCGGCCTGCCCGGCCTGGGTGGCGAAATTGGGCGCCGGGCCCTGTTTTTGCCGGCGGCTGACGCCGTCTATGCCGCCGAGGATCGCCCACTCGGCGAAATTCTCCGGTCTTGATTCGAATTCGCGCGGCTGCCATGCCGGGGTGAGCATGTCCTCGTCGGTGTAATACTCGACCAGCCCGCCGCCGGGGCTCTTGAAATACCAGAAGTAGGCCGATGAGATCGGGTGCCGCCCCGGTCCCAGGTCGGTCTCCCAGCCGCACTTGGAAAAGTGCAGCCCGCCGCCGAACACCTCGTGGATGTCGCGCACGGCAAAGGCGACGTGGTTGACGCCGCGCTTGCCGGTGGGCAGTTGCAAAAAGAACATGTCGTGGTGGCCGCCGTGCGGCGCGCAGCGCAGGAACAGGCCGCGTCCGGGGTAGCGGTCGGAAACGGCGAAGCCCAGGCGTTGGCAGTAAAACGCCTCGACCTCGGCCAATGCCGCGGTAAAGAACACCACGTGCCCGACTTCGACCGGTTCGGCCCGCTCGTAGACGCGGGCGCGCGTGTCGATGCGCTGCGCATCGCCCCAGCTGTTCATCGGCACGCCCTTGATGTCGATGGCGCGCTTTTGCGTCACGCGCACGCGCAGGGCAAGCCCGTTCGGGTCGATGGCGCCGGTTTCCCCGTCGCGCTCAAAGAAACCCGGCGCCCCGGCCAGTTTGGCGGAGATGGTTTTTACGTTGACCGGTGAAGCCACGCCCCACACCACCTCGCGCACCGTCGGGCCGGTTTCCATCGCCGGCGCGAGCGAAGCATCGTCGCTGCGCGCGATGATCACGCCGCAGCCGTTAAGGCACTCGAATTCCAGCCTGTCGGCGCTTTCGCGCACGAGCTTGAGGCCCCAGTCGAGAAAAAACTGGCGGCAGGTGGCGGGGTCGTCCACGCCGTAGGTGATCTGGTCTATTCCGAGGATGCTCATGGTTTGGTCCTTGCGTTCTTTGCGTTCTTGTCGTTGCGTTGCGGGTTCACTTCGCCCAGGGCAGCGGTTGTTCGTTGAGGCCCCAGTAAAGGCTTTTCTGTGACGTGTATTCGAGCAGGCCGAGGCGCCCCTTTTCGCGTCCGAGGCCGCTGTCGCGGGTGCCGCCAAACGGCGTTGATACGGAAAACAGTTTGTAGGTGTTGATCCATACCGTGCCGGTATCAAGGCGTCGCGCCACGCGCCAGGCGCGTTTGTAATCGCGTGTCCACAGGCCGGCGGCAAGGCCGAACACGCTGTCGTTGGCCTGGGCCACCAGGTCTTCTTCGTCGTCAAAGGGCAGTGCCACCAGCACCGGCCCGAAAATCTCCTCCTGGCAAATGCGCGCGCTGTTGGCCAGCCCCTCTAGTATGGTCGGCGTGTAATAGTTGCCGCGCTCATAAATCGCGCCCTCCGGCCGCTTGCCGCCGGTGAGCAGCCTGCCGCCCTCATCGAGGCCGAGCTTGACGAAGCCCTCTATGGTGTTGCGGTGCTGCGGCGTGATCAGCGGGCCCATTTGCGTGCGTTCGTCCCTGGGGTCGCCGACGCGCAGTGCCTGCGCCGCCCTGACCAGGCGTTGCATGAAGTCGGCATACAACCGCCGTTGCACGAACAGGCGCGACCCGGCGATGCACGATTCGCCCGATGAACTGAATATGCCAAACAGTACGCCGGCGATGGCGTGATCGATGTCGGCATCATCAAATACCACCGTGGGCGATTTTCCGCCCAGTTCGAGCGACACCGGCATCAGCTTGTCGGCGGCGATATGGGCGATGCGCCGGCCGGTGGTGGTGCCGCCGGTAAAGGCGACGCGGCGTACCAGCGGATGACGAATGATGGCCTCGCCAATGACCGAGCCCTTGCCCGGCAGCACGCTCAGCACGCCCTTGGGAAGGCCGGCCAGTTCGCAGATTTTCGCCAGTTCCAGTGCGGCGAGCGGCGTCACCTCGGCCGGCTTGAGGATCACGGCGCAGCCGGCGGCAAGCGCCGGCGCGAGTTTTTGCGCCTCGCTGGCAATGGGCGAATTCCACGGCGTAATCGCCGCGATCACGCCCAACGGCTCGTGCACGCTCATGGTGAGGTAATCGCCGCGCGCCGGGGTGATGGTCTCTTCCAGTGTTTCGCAGGCTGAGGCGAAAAACTGGAAGGTCGCCGCTGCGCTGGCGACAAGGGCGCGCGTTTCGTTGATCGGCTTGCCGTTGTCCTGGCGTTGCATCTGCGCCAGTGCTTCGCTGCGTTCGCGGATCAGCGCGGCGATGCGATAGAGTATGGCGGCGCGCTCGTGTGGTTTGATGTCGCGCCAGTTCGGCCGCTGCCAGGCGGCGTGGGCGGCCTCTATGGCGGCGTTGACGTCATCAAGGCTCGCGGCGGCGAGTTCGGCGTTGACGCTGCCGTCGGCCGGGTAGTGCGAGGTATAGACCTCGCCGCCGCCGCGCCGCCATTCGCCGGCGATGAAAATCGGTTCCAGGGCGCCCATGTCAGATCATCCTTTTCAAATCACCGGGGTTAAATAACCTGGGTTAAATAACCTGGGTTAAATAACCAGGGGCGCAACGCGGTTGCGGATCGCGCGCACCGCACTGTAGGCGGTGAGCGCCGAAGTCTTGGGGTTGTCGGGCAGCGGATTGCCCGAAATGGTCAGGTCAAGTTCGCCGAAAGTGCCGCGTGCCTGCACGCGATGGATGTTTTTGCTCACGCCGGGATCGGCGATCAGCGTGGCGCGCGTGCGCTCCAGGCCGAGGCCGGCCAGTGACACGGTCGCGGCGACGTTGGCATTTTTCGGGTACAGGCGCGCCGCTTCGCCGGCGCTGCCTTCGAACAGCACCGCCGGGCCGGTAAGCTTGGCGAGGTCGACGATTTTTTCCGCCGGCGTGCCCTGCCACCCGAGCGGCGGTTTGCGCCCGGTGTAAATCACCTCATCGAGGCCGCCGACGCGCGCCGAGGCGATGGCGTCGATGGCGGCAATGGCACCGGAGATCAGGGAGAGTTGCGCGCCGCCTGCGCGCGCCGCCTGCTCGAGCATCTCAATAATGCCCGGTTCTGCCAGCGAGCCGATTGAAACCAGGATGACATCAATGCCTTGCTGCAGTAATTGCGGCACATGGGTTTTCACCGCGGCATGGCCGGCGCATTCGACAGCGAAGTCCGGCTTGCCATCCAGTTCTTCCAGCGAGCAGATGGCTGTGCCGCTGTCGCCCAGTTCGCGTTGCAGTGATTCGCGCCGCGCCGGCATGTCGAGCACCCAGCGCATGCGTATGGCGGGGTCGCCCTTGAGTTCGCGCAACACCACCGAGCCGATGGCGCCAGAGCCGATAAGCAGGATGTTATGCACGCGAGGTTTCCTTCGGCGCCTGTTTTTTCACCGGTGGCCCGGCGAAGGCGGTGGCAAAGGGGCCGATCGTCAGCATGTCGATTTCGATCAGCGTCGGACCGCTGCGCGCGAGCGCCGCCGCCAGCGCCGCCGGTGCCGCCGCCAGATCCTTTAGCCGCGTGAACGGCAGGGCAATGGCGCGGGCGTGGGTTTCAAAGTCGGGGGTGTGCAGGTCAACATACGCCCGCCGCCCCCCATACTGCGCATCCTGGATGTTGCGGATCACGCCATAGCCGCGGTCGTTCATCAGTATCACCACCACGTCGGCCTTTTCCTGCACCATGGTGGCGAGTTCGCCGATGTTGACCTGCAGGCCGCCGTCACCCACCAGGCATAGCGTTTTGCGGCCACCGGCGGCCAGTGCCGCGCCCACCGCCATTTGCACGCCCTGGCCGATGCCGCCGCCCAAGGCGTGCACGCCATCGCGCGGGCCGTTGATGGCAAGCGCGCGGTTGCCCCAGGTGCTGTTTGAAACGGTGACGTCGCGCACCCAGACAAAGTCCCTGCCCGCGGCTTTTTGCAGGGCATCGACGAGGGCGCTGTAAGGACCGAGGCCGTCGCGCACCAGCTTGTGTGCGGCGTTGCGTGTCGCGGCAAGGTCGGACGCGAAGGCGGCATCGACGTGCATTTTTTTGGCCAGCCGGTCGGCAAGACCGGTGAGCGCCAGTTCGGCATCACCGCTGACAAAGTAGTCGCTGGCGTAGCAGCGGTTTTCCGCCTGCGCGTCGCAGTCGATGCGGTACAGCGCCTGCGGCAGCTTGAGCTTGTAGGTCAGGGTTTCATTCGAACGCAGGCGCGAGCCGACCACCAGCATGGCGTCGCAGCTTGCATAAAAGTTCTCCACCGGGCCGTACAAGTTGTAGGCGCCCAGCGTCATGGCGTGGTCCTCGGCGACAATGCCGCGGCCCTGTACGCTGGTCACCACGCCAAAGCCCAGGTCCATCAGCCGTTTTACCGCCGTACCGGCGCCACGGGCGCCGCCACCCAGCCACAGCATCGGGCGCTTGGCACCGGCCAGCTTTGCCGCCAGCGCATCGAGCGCGGCGGCCGAAGGAATGCTGCGTGCCAGGGGCAGCGGTTCGAGGTCGGCGGGCCAGTCTATGAGTGCGGCCTGGATGTCGATGGGAATTTCCACGCTGACCGGACCGGCCGGCGCGCTCATCGCCACGCGCACCGCTTCCTTGATGGTCGGCAGCGCCGTCTCGGCGCTCCATACCCGCCAGGCCGCCTTGGATACGGCGCCCAGCATGTGCATCTGGTCGCGTGCCTCGTGGATGTAGGCGAGCTTGCGATCGAGGTATTCCAGTTCGATCTGCCCGGTGAGGTGCAGCACCGGCGTGCCGGCGGTGAGGGCTTCGACCATGGCGCCGCAGGCGTTGCCCGCCGCGGTGCCGGTGCTGGTGATGCCCACGCCTAGGCCGCCGCCGACACGGGCGTGGGCGTCGGCCATGTTGATCGCGCCGGCCTCGCTGCGTGCCGGTACAAAGCGCATCTTGCCGCGCCGGTGAAAGGCGTCGAGGATGGGCATGTTGTGGATCGATATCACACCAAAACTGGTCGATACACCACAGCGTTCCAGAAATGCCGCTATCACTTCGCCAACGGTAACCTTGTTCATATGGCCTCTGATATGGGGGATATGCAAGGGGGCGTCGCCCGCTTGTTCGCTAGGACGCTAGGGAAACGCTGAGCAAGACCGTCATCCCCGCGAAAGCGGGGAACCAGCGACTTTCGACGCACGTCACTGGATTCCCGCTTTCGCGGGAATGACGACACAAGGGAGTTATTCAGTGTTTTCTTAAGCATGTCTGTCCAGTCCGCCGGATACATCCAGCGTGGTTCCGGTTGTGTAAGAAGAAAGCGGTGAGGCGAGAAAGAGGATTGCCTGTGCCGCTTCGGTGGGGCGGCCGAGGCGGCCGAGTGGAATGCCCTTGTTGCGCGCGAGGGCCGCGGTCCAGTCTTCCCAGGACTCGCCCGCCTTGGCCTGGTCGCGATAACGGCGGCGCCACTGGCCCGATTCGACCAGTCCGAGTAGCAGCGAGTTGACGCGTATGCCCTTGGGTGCGAGCTCGATGGCGAGCGAGTGCGACAGGTTGAGCACGCCGGCGCGCGCCGCCGAGGTGGCGACCATGTGCGGTTCGGGTTGCGCCGCGAGCAGGGAATTGACGCAGACCACCGCGGCGCAGGGTGATTTTTCCAGCAGGGGAATAAAGGCGCGCAGCGGGCGGATGACACTGAAAAATTTCAGTTCCAGCTCTTCGCGCCATTCGGCGTCGCCGGTATCGGCAAAGCGCGATACGCGACCCTGGCCGGCGTTGTTGATGAGGACGTCGGTGGCGCCAAAACGCGCCTGAACCGCGGCGGCAAGGCGCGCGATGTCATCGGCATCGAGCACGTCGCAGCGTGCGGCCAGCAGTCCGGCGGCGGGGAATTCGGCGCGCAGGGTTTTCTCCGCCTCGGCCAGCCTTGCCTCATCGCGGCCACAAAACGCCACATTCATTCCGGTCTTGAGCATCAGGCGCACCGTTTCTAGGCCGATGCCCGATGAGCCGCCGGTAACCACGCCGGTGCGCTGTTCGAGCTGGTAGGAGAGCGCGCTCATGCCGCCACCTCGGCCGGGCGGTAGTTGAGGCGGTGCGACAGTTGCGCGGCGGCGGCGAGCACGCGCCTGACCAGTTTGTCGCGCAGCTTCGGATCAATGGCCGGCTGGGTCATGCTCAGGCTGACCGCCGCCTTGATCGCACCGTTGCCATCACGCACCGGGGCGGCAATGGCGGAGATGCCGCTTTCAAAGAAGGATTCGCTCACCGCATAGCCGCGTTCGCGGTCTGCGGCAAGCAGTTTTTTCAGCTCGGCGAGGGTTTTTGGTGTCTGCGGCGTGTGTGCGGGAAGGCGCGCCTCCGGATACAGAGCGCGCAGCGCCGCATCGTCCATGTAGGCAAGAAACATGCGGCCGAGCACGGTGGCGTGCGCCGGCAGGCGCGTGCCCACCTGTATGTTGCTGGTGAAGGCCGAGACAATGCTGGCGCGCACCACGAACACCACGTCACGACCGTCAAGTATGGTGAGTTGCGCGGCAAAACCGGTGTCGTCGCGCAATTGTTCGACAATGGGTCGTGCCAGTTCGCTGATCTCGAGCGAGGCGATGTATTCGAATCCCAGGCGCAGCACCGCCGGTCCGAGGCGGTAGGCGCTGCCGCTGCGCTCGACAAAGCCCAGCAGTTCCAGCGTCTGGATGATGCGAAACACCGTCGAGCGCGGCACATCGAGTTCGCGCGCGATGTCGGGTGCAGACCAGAGCGTGTTCTGGCGGTCGAACAGCTGCAGCAGGCGCAAGCCGCGCTCCAGCCCGGGTACGTTGTAACGCTCGTCCGCCATCTCAGGCCGCCCTTAGCAATGGGTTCACCTGTTCGGGCGAGTCGATATACGAGGCGTGCCCCAAGCCGGGCAGCGACATGTATTCCGCCCGCGTGAATTCGGCGGCGATGAGGCGGCAGCCCTTTTCCGGGGTGATGCGATCCTCGCTGCCGCAGGCCACCAGCACCGGGCCGGTGTATCGGGCGGCGTCTTCGGCGAGATCCCCGGCGGCGAGCATGCGCGCCGCCTGGGCATAGCCTTCGGGATGCAGCTGGCTGCCGTTCCAGATGACCAGCGCGCGCGCCGCGTCGCCGGCATGCGGGCCGAGCAGGGCGGGCCCGCGCTGCAAGGCGTGCTCGCGCGGGCCGAGTTTGTTCATCAGCGCCAGCCGGTCGTCGAGTTTTTGCCGGCGCAGTTCGGGCGGCGCGTTGCCATAGCCGCGCGCCGGGTTGAGCAGCACCAGGCGGCCGACCTTGCCGGCGTGGCGCGCCGCATAGGCGCAGGCGACCAAGGCGCCGAGGGAATGACCGACCAGGGTAAGGCGCTGCACGCCAAGCCCGTCGAGCAGGCTGGCGAGCGCGGCGGCGTAATCCGCGGCACTGGGTGTGTCGTCAGGCAGCGGCGCGCTCAGGCCGTAACCAGGGGCGTCCCAGGCGATAACGCGGTGACTTTCGGCCAGTGCGGCAAGCTGGTTCAGCCAGGAGCCCGAGCCCGAACCGATGCCGTGCAGCAGCACCAGCACCGGCTTGCCGTCGCGCTGTTCGCCCTGTCCACCCAGGGTGCCGGATTCGCGCCAGGACAGCACGGCGCCTTGCGGCGACATGCTGCGCGCCGGGTATTGCGCCGCCAGGGCCGCAAGCGCGGCCGGCAGCGCCGGCAGGGAGATGGATTCAGCTACGAGCATGCCGGCTTAGCCGCGCTTGAGTTTTGCCAGCGGATGGTCGGCAGGATAGGTCGGCGTGACCGGTTTGGGCGAGCCGAGCATGACGCACATCAGCGCGTCCTCATCACCGATGTTGATCTCGCCGCGGTAGACGCCCGGCGGGATGGAGATCAGGTCGCGGTCGGTGACCACCGCCTCCCAGTATTCGCCGTCCTTCTCGCACATCACCTTGACCTTGCCGCGGATGACAAAAAACACCTCCTC
>Ga0194061_1000371_pt1 | contig 27542 bp, 21 predicted proteins | sample SepL2221m_MetaG_FD_163423 | JGI IMG/M metagenome (GOLD analysis project Ga0194061, IMG submission 163423) | Anoxic zone freshwater microbial communities from boreal shield lake in IISD Experimental Lakes Area, Ontario, Canada - Sep2016-L224-21m | ecosystem: Environmental > Aquatic > Freshwater >... | reverse complement strand
CTTTTTCCAGAAGGCGGAAATCTCCGAGCGCTTCAGGGGGCGGCCGAGTGCCGTCTCAGGAATGGTCTGGGAGTCCGTGAGCAGGCCCTCCTGCGAGGCGCGGAGGCCTTTCGGGATGGAGGTGTAGCCGTTCGAGTCGGGGTGGTTGCCGAGGTAAAGATTGATGCCGTCGTGTGCGGAGAGGAGCACGCGATCCTTCGCGATGAAGTAATTGTGAATCCACACCGGCGAGCAGCCCGCATAGACGCCGGCCATCAAAATGGAGACGGCACCGAGGACGGGGAGGATTCTCGATTTCAGGGGTTTTCCGCGCGCCACGGTGAGCGCGATGGCCACGACGACCAGTGGCAGCAGCATGAGAATGGTGGCGACGAGCATGGCCACGAAGCCTGCGAGCAGCCCCATCCAGACCCACGGTCGCCACCAAGACGCCGGCCCTTTTTCATGGATGCAGACGAGCCACAAAGTCAGCCCCCAGAATGCGCAGACCACCCACGCCGTGGGCATGAGGATGGAGGAGAAAACCTGCGCCGGGGTGAAGAGCGCCCACGCCGCCGCCGCGAGGATTCCGATGGCGATGCCGCGGGAATTTTCCTCCCGTGAAGTGCCGCCGAAAATGCGTCGCCCAAGCAGAAAAAGCCACGTCGCCGTGAAGGCGTGAAACACGGCCTGAAGCTGGCCGACCAAGTACGGCGAGAACGTGTGGTCGTAGCCGCCCGTCACCTTGTAGATGCCCGCGAGCGCATACGCGTAGCCGGGCAGCCCGTAGAACGCCTTCCCGTCGGTGAGCCGGCCGCCGAGGATGCGGCGCGCCCAGTCGTCGTAGAATTTCATGTCGTCCCCGTCCGGCAGAAAATGCCGCGAGTCCGCGATCATGTTCAGCACGAAAAACTGCACCAGAAATGCGCCCACCCAGACGGGCAGCCAAAGGGGAATCCGCGCGATGAGGCGGCGGCTCCGTTCAGAGTGCATGAATGCGAATTTTATGGTTTTTCAAATGTGGCACCGGGGTTGGCATCGCTAGTGCTATGATGTTCTGCTGTCCTCACCGCTATCCGCGGCGGGGATGAAACACAAAACAAACAAACCAGAAATCATAATCCCATGCTTCGTAAACTGAACACCAAACACGCGGGCTTCACGCTCGTGGAAATCATGATCGTTGTCGCGATCATCGCACTCCTCGCAGCCATCGCCGTCCCGAACTTCCTCCGCAGCCGCAAGCGCTCGCAGGCCACCCAAGTCCTCGAAGACCTCCGCATCCTGGACTCCGCTGTGGACCAGTATGCCATCGAGAACAACAAGTCCAGCGGCAGCGCCACCTTCGCGGATCTGCAGGCTTACATCAAGACCGGCACCCGCCTCTACTCGAGCGGCAACACCGACATCCTCGGATCGTCCTTCGGCACCTACACCATTGACACGATTCCGAAAGTTCCCGCGGCCACGTTCACGGCTCTGTCCGACGTCGCCCCGGCTTCCTTCTGGTCGCCCTACAAGTAGTCTAAGGGCCGCCTGAGCGGTTCTGTCTCACATCAACCCGGCCTTCCTCACGGATGGCCGGGTGTTTGCTTTTTGCTCCCGACGTCCTTGGCATCACGGATGCTTAGTTACCCGCATGCAGAGGCGCCCAACCCGAGTCCCAACTTGGATGCAACAGATCCCGACCCCGGCATGGACGGTTGCTTCCCGGATGCTTTTCTGCCAATTCGCCTGACAATGGCAGTCAGTTTTCCAAGTTATCGCCCAAACCTTCACCGGCAGTCATCCTCTTGACGGAAACCAATCCCAGCCCAAGTCCAGCGGCCGTCTGCAAGCTGCGCCCGTCGGCGTCTGCCAGATGGCTGCGCCCGTGGCTGGTCCTGGTCTTGTTTGCCATCGTTGGATTCGGCACTTACTTCCCATGCCTCAAGGGCGAACGGATATGGGATGACACCTATCTGATCGGTGAGAACCCGTTCTTTCGCAGCCCGGCGTTTTCCGCCGAGGTCTTCCGGCAGCATCTCTTCACGGAATCGTTCTCGACCCACTACCGGCCCGTTCAGAATCTTTCCTATATGTTGGATTATTGGCTGTGGGGTGAGTCCACAGTCGGTTATCATTGCACCAATGTCCTGATCCATACCGTCGCGGCCTGGCTGTTGTTTCTGCTGCTGCTCCGCCTGTTGCCGGCCTTGTGGAAAGGCGGGGATGAAAGGGGGTTCGCGGCATTTCTCATCGCCGTCACATGGCTGGTGCATCCGGTCCATAATGCCGCCGTCGCTTACATCGCAGGTCGGGCCGACAGCCTCGCTGCCCTCTTTGCCTTGGGGGCATGGCTTGCATGGAGACGTTCGCGGGACTGTCCCGGCTGGTTAGCGCGGATTGCGCTATACACCATCGCCGCGCTGGCCGCCCTCGCCGCGCTGTGCTCAAAGGAAATCGCGCTTGTGTGGGCCTTGCTGTTTGTCATCTACACGCTGCTATTCGACCGCAGCACGCGGCTGCGAAAGAGGCTCCTCCCGATCGTGGGACTCGCCGCGATGATTGCGCTCTATGCAGTCCTGCACTCGCTGCCCGCACACCGCGCAACCACGCCCGGCGTTGCTCCGGAGCTGCTCGGCGGGCGCACGGTGCTCGCGCTCAGGGCGCTGGGCGATTACGGCAGGCTGATGGTGGCCCCGGCACGTCTGATGATGGAGCGTTCGCTCGGCCCGTCGGACATGTATTCCAGCCACGCCGCGTGGTTGCGCAGCATCGGCGCCGAATACCTTTCGATCCTCGGGGCGGCAGTGCTGGCGTTGTTTGGCTGGCTTTGGATGAAACGTGGCGAGACACGAACCCTCAGACGTTTCGGTGTCCTTTGGTTCACCGTCGCATTTGTCCCGATTTCCAATCTGATCCCGCTGAATGCCGAGGTGGCCGAACACTGGCTTTATACTGCAAGCATAGGGTTCCTTCTGGCTGCCGCAGGAGCCATCGCCATGCTTCCCGAAAAGGCAAGATGCCAAATCGCGCCTCTTAGTGTCGCGGCAGTCCTGGCGCTTGCGACGCGCACGAATTTCCGCGCGGCTGACTGGACGGACGGCGAGACCTTCGCCCGGCGGACGATCGAGGACGGCGGCGCTTCGGCGCGCCTGCTCAGCTATTATGCAAGTGAGCTTGGCCGCAAGGGCCGATTCGCGGAACAGGAGCTGGCTTACAGGAGGACGCTCACTATCTATCCGGACTCCATGACGGCGCGGATCAACCTGGGCATCTGCCTGCAAAGGCTGGGCCGCGTTGAGGAAGCAAAGCCTATGCTGGACATCGATCGCACGGCTGCGGTTGTGTCCAATGTTCCCCGCAATTGGAATGCGGCGCTGAATGCCGCGGGCCAATTGCACAAGGAAGGACGCAGCGCGGAGGCGCTCGCCCTGGTGCGCGAGTGGAAGCCGGCGAACCCGGACACCTGGGAACTTGCCGGCTTTGAAGCCAATGTGCTGCACGACACGGAAGGTCCGCGCGCCGCTCTCGACGTGGTCGCGGGCTATGCTCGCGGGCATTGGTGGCATCTTCCTTCGCAGCTCGGCCTGTCATCGCTGCAACGGGAGGCGGGCGAACTCGAGGCGGCTCTCGTCACGGCAAAAAAGGCGCAGCGCCTCGACATCCGTGGCAGCGCCGCATTCTATGAGACCGCGAGATGTGAGGGCAGCCTCGGCAGATGGCCGGAAGCACTGGAGTCGCTCGGTGTCGCCGTCGCACGCGCGCCGAAGAACCGCGCCTATCTCGATTTCTTCGCCGCAATCCTGCACCAGCTCGGGCGCAATGAAGAGGCGCTGACCGTGCGGCGCAAATCGGAGGCGCTGGCCGCCGATGAACGAAAGCGATCCCAATAGCCGGCCGACGACTGAGAAAACCCGGTTCCCTCGGATGAAGGCGAAAATCACCACGGATTACACGGATGGTTTTCAGAGCGGGATGCTTTCATCCGTGGCATCCGTGTGATTTGCGGTCAAAAGTCCGCGTCACCTTCAAGCACGGCGTATCTCAACGGGCTGCCAGATTGAATTCGCCGACATCGAAGGTCACGCGCTTGAATTGCTTGCGCTCTGGTGCGCCGGAGGCTTCGAGCGGATCGTACACGAGCAGGATTCCGCGGTATTTCCCCGGCGGGACGGAAGGCGGCGGACGCACGGCCCATGCCTCGCTGAAGCGGCCGGATTCGACGCCGGGGGCGATGGGCCCTTTGCCGACGAGAAAGAGATGCCCGTCGGCGGACTTCAGGTAGAGCGATGCGGCGAGCAGCGCCTGGCGCTTCGGCTTCACCTCCCACGACATTGCGAAGAGCATGGAATCGCCCGGCCGCGGCGGCATCCCCTCGCAGGCGATCAGCGCGTGGAAGTCGTCGAGCTTTCTGCCTTCGCCGCGGAATTCGTGCTGCTGCGCGGTCGCGCCCGCGAGGTAAATTGCGAGTTCATTCCTGGCGACCACATGCCACGGATGCTGGCCCATGAAATGGTGCAGGAGCAGATCCGACGCGGGCAGCACTCTTTCGCCCATCTTTTGCTGCGGATGAAAATATCCCGCATCCGGATCGAAGGTCGCCCGATCCGCGGTGTCCATCACCACGGCATCAATCCCTGTCGGCGGTTTGTATTCGGCACGGCTGAGCGTCTTCAGTCCCTTGAGCACGTGGTGGAGCGAATAGAGCTGTTTGCGATTCGTGAGGTGCGAGAGGTAGGGGATGCCTGCCGTCACGCTTGCGTCCTTCTCCACCAAGGCGAGCATCGTGCTCTTCCACTCCCGCGCCCACAGCGCATCGCCCGCGCCCATGACGGTGTGCCACACTTCCTTGATCGGCCCGAACCAAAGCTGACCGACTGCACATCCGACAGCGACCCATCCCGCGAGGATGTCGCGCCAGAAAAGCGCCGAGCCGGCCTCCGCCGTGCCGAGCCAGAGCAGCGGCACGAGCGGCGCGGCGTAGTGGAAATTAATGCTCCATTCGGACTGCCGCCACGACAGCAGGTGCTGGAGAAAAATGGGCGCAGCCATGATGATCCAGCGCGGGCGCAGCAGCGGCAGCAGCAGGAATGGCAGCAGCGTGCCCCACGCAAGATTCCCGCCGGTGAGCCCGGTCCACAGCGCCTTCGCGCCTTTCGACGGATGCGTGACGAGCCCGCTGATAATGCCGCCCGGCGTATCCCCGAGGTGCGCATACAGCCCGAGAAAGTCCACGCTTCCACCGTTCAGCGCCGGACCGATCACGAGCACACACAGCAGGAACCACCCAAAGGCCACGCAGCCGGGAATTACATTCCAACCCATGCGCCACTCGCGGTCGCGGTCGCGCTCGATGAAATAGTACACGAGCGAAATCCACGCGAGTAGCAGGCCCATGCTTTCCTTGCACATGAGCACGAGGATGAACGACACCCAGAAGACCCCCGGCCTGCGCTGAAAGCGTCCCTGAAACATCAGGAGAATCAGCGGCGCGGCGAGCGCCTCGGGGTGGAATTCATGCAGCGCTACGAAGCCCGTCGCCGGCGCAAGCAGCGTCGCCAGCGCGAGCCAGACAGACGCCTGCTGGCCAAATTCCAAATGCCGCGCGATGCGCCAGGCCGTGAACGGCATCGTCGCGAGCAGCAACGTCTGCAAAATCACGAGCAGCATCGGGTGCGACCATATTTTGTAAAATGGCAGCGCGAGAAAGACGATCGGGTCCTGGTGGTTGCCCATCAGCGGCACGTCGAGCAGCGACACATGCCACACCCCTTTTCCCGCGAGCCACAGCCCCTGCGCGTAGAATGCGAGGTCGAAAGTCCCGTATTGGAATGTCGCCCAGCGGAACCACGAATCCGCGATCGCGATCACGCAGAAAGTGATCGCCCCCCACCAGAGGATGCGCGGAGTCGGGACTCGGTCGTAAAACATCAGGCCGCGCTTTTACAGCGCGTGTCCGGGAAAAGCCAGCACGCCGCTTGACGGATGATGGCAACGGTGTTTTCCGCGAGAGTCCTGCTTTGAACGTTAAGCGTTGGACGTTGGACGTTGAGCCCAGCGCAGCGGCCTTTCATTTTCGCAACACGCGCCGACATTCGTGATGCGCCTGCGGCGGGCCAAACTTCCAACGTTTACCGTCCAACATCCAACGTCCAACGCGGCAAATCACACGCCGCCGCTTGACGCCCCCGCGCCCGCCCCGGCAACGTGCGCGCATGTCGCGCGACATCGTTTATTTTGACCTCGAAACCCAGCGCACCGCCAACGACGTCGGTGGCTGGGACAAGAAGCGCGACATGGGCATGAGCCTCGGCGTGACCTACAGCACGCGTCTCGGCGAATACCAAATCTTCAGCGAGAAACGCGTGGACGACCTCGTGCAGCAGCTCCTGCGCGCCGACCTCGTCGTCGGGTTCAACGTGATCAATTTCGACTACGAAGTGCTCATGGGCTACACCGTGCTCGACCTCCCGCACCAATGCCGCACGCTGGACATGCTCGTGGACATCGAGGCCAAGCTCGGCCACCGCCTCGGCCTCGACGCCGTCGCGAGCGCGAGCCTCGGCGTGGGAAAAACCGGCGACGGCCTCGACGCGATCCGCTGGTGGCGCGAGGGCAAACTTTTGGACATCGCGGAATACTGCTGCTTCGACGTGAAGTGCACGAAGCTCGTCCACGAATACGGCGCGACGAACAAGAAGCTGCTCTACGACGACCGCTTCAAGCAGCGGAAAAGCGTGGCCGTCGAGTGGGTGGTGTAGCGGGGACTTTCCGGTCCTGGCATTCGTATTCCGAGCCAGCATCGGGGCAGGAAAGTCCCGGCTGCCGACAACGCTCCCGCCCCCGCACTCCGCGCTGGCAAAGCAGCGCGGCCTTCGTATTCTCCGCGCCCTTTTATGTACCGCACCACATCCTGCAACAGCCTTCGCACGGAACACATCGGCCAGAGCGTCACGCTCGCCGGGTGGATCAATTCGCGCCGCGATCACGGTGGCGTGATTTTCGTGGATCTCCGCGATCGCGACGGGCTCACGCAGGTCGTTTTTCGGCCGGAGGAATTCGCGCAGGTCTCGGAGCAGAGCCACGGGCTGCGTCCCGAGGATGTGATCTCGATCACGGGAAAAGTGTCGCAGCGTCTGCCGGGAACGGAGAACGCGAGGCTGGAGACAGGCGGCATCGAGGTCGTCGCCTCTGAACTGCGCGTGCTGAACAAGGCCGACGTGCCGCCTTTTCCCCTCGACGATCCGAGCGTGAACGAGGACCTGCGCCTGCACTACCGCTACCTCGATCTGCGCACCGCGCCGATGCAGCGCAACCTGAAGCTGCGCCATCGCGTCGTGAAGGCCACGCGCGACTTTCTCGATGAGCAGGGCTTCCTCGAAATCGAAACGCCCGTGCTCTCGAACCCCACGCCCGAGGGCGCGCGTGACTTCCTCGTGCCGTCGCGGCTGAACCCCGGCACATTTTACGCGCTGCCGCAGGCGCCGCAGCAATACAAGCAGCTCCTGCAGGTCGCGGGCTTGGAAAAATATTTCCAGATCGCGCGCTGCTTCCGCGACGAGGATCTGCGCGCGGACCGTCAGCCGGAATTCACGCAGATTGATGTCGAAGCGTCGTTCATCACCGACGTGGAAATCCAGACGCTCATCGAGGGCCTGCTCTCGCGGATCTTCAAAGAATCGCGCGGCGTGGATATCCCCGCGCCGTTCCCGCGCATGACCTACGCCGACGCGATGAACCGCTTCGGCAGCGACAAGCCCGACACGCGCTTCGCGATCGAACTCGTCGAGCTGACGGACATTTTCACCGCGTCCACATTTAAAGTCTTCGCGTCCGTCGCCTCCGGCGGCGGCACGATCAAAGCCATCAACGCGAAGGGCGCGGCGGCGCTGTTCAGCAAGGAACAGCTCAAGAAATGGGAGGAGTGGGTGAAGACCGAATTCGGCGCGAAAGGTCTCGCTTACATCAAGTGGAGCACCGGCGGTGAATGGGAATCGCCCATCGTGAAATTTTTCAGCAACGCCGAGAAAAAGGCGCTCGCCGAGCGCATGGGCTTCGTCGAAGGCGACGTGCTGTTTTTCGGAGCCGACGCAAAGCACGATCCCGTCTGCGAAATCCTCGGCCGCGTCCGCCTGCGCTGCGCGGAACTGCTCGGCCTCCTCGCCGCGGCGAAAGATCAGCTCAACTTTCTCTGGGTCGTGGATTTTCCGCTGCTCGCATTTTCACCCGAGGACAACCATTGGGTCGCCGTGCATCACCCCTTCACGCGCCCGAAGGCCGAGGACATGCCCGCGATGGAAGCCGGCGACTACGGCAAGGTCCGCGCAGTCGCTTACGATGTCGTGCTCAACGGCGTCGAACTCGGCGGCGGATCGATCCGAATCCACGAGCGCGATTTGCAGGCGAAGCTCTTCGAGGTGCTCGGCGTGAATGCCGAGGAGCAGCAGGTGAAATTCGGCCACATCCTGAAGGCGTTCAGCTTCGGTGCGCCGCCGCACGGCGGCATCGCGCTCGGCCTGGATCGCCTCGTGATGCTCATCACCGGTGCGAGCAGCATCCGCGAGGTGATCGCATTTCCGAAGAACAACCGCGGCTGCGATCTCATGACGAGTTCGCCGGTCGAGGTGGACTTCAAGCAGCTCCGCGAAGTTTACATCCAGAGCACAGCGAAAAAGCCGTAGCACCGGGCGAACGAACCTTCGAATGCAAGCCAGCCCTCAATTCGGCAGTGGCTCAATTTGAACCACGAATGGAGCGACGCCGCATTCGTCGTCCGTTGCTCGACCTTCCGTGATCTTATTCGTGTGAATTTGTGTCCGGTCGTGGTTTCCGTCCACTTGAGCCACCGCCCGCACATCACCCCATGAGCACCCCATCCGAAGCCCGCAAACTGATCTTCGACTGTCATCTCGACATCTCGATGAACACGATGGAATTCAATTGCGACTAGCGCTGGACGCAGGAAAAGATCCGCCGCAGCGAACTCTCCGATCCATTCATCCTCCCAAGGGCGGAGCGGCACCGCTCGCGTAGCACCGTGTGCTTTCCAGAGCTGCGCCGCGGGCCCATCGGCGTCATCGTCGCCACGCAGGTCGGGCGCTACTCGCCGCGCTTCCGCAATCTGCCCGGCTGGCGCAGCCCCGAGCAGGCATGGGCGCAGACACAGGGCCAGCTCGCCTATTACCGCGTCATGGAGGAATGCGGCGAGATGGTGCAGCTCCGCACATGGACCGACGTGGAAAAACACGCCGCAAAATGGATCGCGGCATCGGATGCGTAGGCTGCGACTTTGCCGATCGGCTACCTGCTCAGCCTCGAAGGGGCAGACTCGATCCTGAGCTGGCGGCATCTTGAAAAATCACGCGCCGACGGACTCATCGCGCTCGGCCCAGTCCACTACGGCCCCGGCATCTATGGCTGCGGCACTGACGACGAAGGCCCGCTCACGCCGCGCGGCCGCGAGCTGCTAAAGGAAATGGAGCGCCTCGGAATCATCCTCGACGTTACGCACCTCTGCGACGAATCCATGCGCGACGCGCTCGATCATTTCAGCGGGCCGGTGTGGGCGAGCCATCACAACTGCCGCGCACTCGCAAACTGGAACCGCCAGCTCACCGACGAACAGATCAAGGAACTCGTCCAGCGCGGCGCAGTCATCGGCATGGCGTTCGATGCAATCATGATGGTCCACGGCTGGCATCACAAAGTCTCGAAGCCGCAGGATTTCGGCCTGCGCATCGAAAAAATCTGCGAGCACATTGACCACATCTGCCAGCTCTCCGGCAACGCGCGCCACGTCGGCATCGGCACCGATCTCGACGGTGGCTACGGTATCGAGCAGACGCCTCTCGATCTCGACAGCATCGCCGACCTCACAAAGCTCGACGACCTTCTCGCAAAACGCGGCTACTCCGCCGCCGACATCACCGGAATTTTCCGCGGGAACTTCTTCCGCTTCCTGCGCGAAAACCTGAAGTAGCCGCGCCCGCGCCGCGCCGCCGCAGACGCATGACGCGTTAAGATTTTGATGGCGTTCCGATCCGCCTGCGCTCTAACTCCGCGCACATGAATTGGCACCATTCCGACCTCCGCGAGACGGGGACGCGCGTGCCCGGAAGCAGCCAGTGAAGACGTGAATTTGCTCAGCACCCGCCAGAAAATTTTCATCGCCAAGTGCGCGAATCGCTTCGTCAAGGGATGGCGGCGGCTGCGCGGATTGCCCCCGAAGGCCGAGTTCACGCGCGGCGGCCTGCGCTGGATGCTGGATCTGAACGAAGGCATTGATTTTTCGATCTTCCTGCTCGGCTCATTCGAGCCCGACGCGGTGCGCTGCTACGAGGCCCTGCTGCGGCCCGGCGATGTCGCGATTGATATCGGTGCAAATATTGGCGCGCACACGCTGCACCTCGCGCGCGCAGTCGGGCCGGAAGGAAAAGTGCTCGCGTTCGAGCCGACGGCGTATGCGCACGCGAAGCTGCGCGCGAATCTCGCGCTGAATCCCGAACTCGTCCCGCGCGTGACACTCCGGCAACTGCTGCTGATGGACACGCCCGGTGCCGCCGTGCCGGAGACGATCTGCTCGGGCTGGCCGCTCACGAAGGAAGAGGGCCTGCATCCCGAGCATCTTGGCATGCCGCACACCACTGCCGGCGCGGGCGCTTCCACGCTCGATGAAGCAGTCGAGGCCGCGGGCGTCGGCCGCATTGCCTTTGTGAAGCTCGACGTGGACGGCCACGAACTCTCCGTGCTGCGCGGCGCGACGAAGACGCTGCGCGCTTCGCGCCCGGTGATCCTCATCGAGCTGTGCCCGCACGTGTGCGTCGAGCACGGCTACCCGTTCAGCGAACTCGCGCAGTGCATCACCGGGCTCGGCTACCGCTTCGAGACTTTCAATGGTCGCGCGCTGCCGGACGATCCCGCAGCGCTCGAAAAGCTGATCCCCGCGAAGGGCAGCCTTAACGTCCTCGCACTCCCCCGGTGACCGCGATTGAGCAGCACAATCTTGAGATTCATTCGAACGCCGAAGTATGGCGCAGGAAGCCGCTGCTGCGCGACATTTACGACGGCTTCTACGCATGCATCGCCGCACAGCTTCCGCGCGCCGAACTCGGCCCTGTGGTCGAACTCGGCTCGGGGATGGGCAACATCAAGCGCGTCATCCCGCAGTGCATCACGACAGATCTTTTTTCCAATGAGTGGCTGGATCGGCAGGAAAATGCGTACGCGCTTTCCTTCGCGGAGAGCAGTGTCGGCGCGTTCGTGCTCTTCGACGTTTTCCATCATCTGCGGCATCCCGGCGCGGTGCTGCGTGAACTGCACCGCACGCTCCGCCCCGGCGGACGCGTCATCCTTTTCGAGCCGGACATGGGCCTGCTCGGGAAGTTCATCTACGGCGCGTTTCACCACGAGCCGCTCGGCCTGCGCGAGCCGATCGCGTGGGATGCGCCCGCGGATTTCACGCCTGCGAACCACGGCTACTACGCCGCGCAGGGAAATGCGCACCGCGTCTTCGTGCGCGGCGAAAGGCCCGGCCCGCTCGCTTGCTGGAACATCCTCCGCGTCGCACGCATCCCTGCGCTCGGCTACGTCGCATCCGGCGGCTTCGGCGGGCCGCAGCTCTACCCGCGATTTTGTCTGCCCGTGTTCCGGTTTCTCGATGCAATCTTCCGTCCGTTGCCGGGACTTTTCTCCACGCGCCTCCTCGTAGTGCTCGAAAAAAATGCCCCTTGATCTCACCACCATTCCCGAGCTGACCCGCACTCAGCTCGAACGCACGCGCGATTTCTACGACGCGGAATCCGATCGCAAGACCGGATCGAGCCGGCGCTTCCACGAGCTGCTCGGCCGCTACTACGCGCAGATGATCCCGGACGGCGTGAGCGTGCTCGAGATCGGCTGCGGCGACGGCACGCTGCTCGCGCAGCTCCCCGGGCGCACCGTCACTGGCGTGGATCTTTCCGCGAAGCAGCTCGAAAAGGCGCGGGCAAAATTGCCGCACGGGCGCTTCTTCGAGCAGGCGGGCGAGGCGCTGACGCTGGAGGGCACGTTCGACTACATCATCATCTCCGAGACGGTGAACGTCGCCACGGACGTGCAGCGTCTGTTCGACGAAGCGTTGCGCTTCTCGCATCCCGGCACGCGGCTCATCCTGAATTTTTACAGCTCGCTGTGGAGCCCCGCCTTCACCGTCGCAAAATGGCTCGGCCTGCGCGGGCGCACACTGGCGAGCAACTGGCTGAGCCTCGACGATGTCCGCAACATGCTCGACCTCGCCGGCTGGCAGCCGCTCGAAGTGCAGCCGCGCATCCTGCTGCCGCTCGACGTGCCCGTGCTCGGCCCGCTGTTCAACCGCTTCCTCGCGCCGCTGCTGCCGTGGTTTTGCCTCACGTGTTTTTGCACGGCGCGTCCGCGTCCGCCGCAGAAGCGCGAGCGCGAATACACCGTCTCCGTCATCGTCCCTGCGCGGAATGAATCCGGCAACATCGAGGCGATCCTGCGGCGCACGCCGGAGATGGGACTCGGCACGGAGATCGTGCTCATCGAGGGAAATTCCACCGACGACACGTGGGAAAAAATCCAGGCCATCGCCGCGACGAACCACGGGCGGAATCTGAAAATCCTCAAGCAGACCGGCAAGGGAAAAGGCAACGCCGTGCGCGAAGGCTTCGCCGCAAGTACCGGCGACATCCTCATGATTCTCGACGCAGACCTCACCGTCCCGCCCGAGGAACTGCCAAAATTCTACGAGGCCGTCGCGTCGCGCCACGGCGAATTCGCGAACGGCGTGCGCCTCGTGTACCCGATGGAGACCGAGGCCATGCAGTTCCTGAATCTGCTCGCGAACAAAACGTTCAGCGTGATTTTCACCTGGCTGCTGCTCCAGCCGATCAAGGACACGCTCTGCGGGACGAAGGTGCTCTTCCGCACCGACTACGATCACATCGCGAAGAACCGCGCGTTCTTCGGCGACTTCGATCCGTTCGGCGACTTCGACCTGCTCTTCGGCGCAGACAAGCTGCACCTGAAAATCACCGACATCCCCGTGCGCTACCGCGACCGCACGTACGGCAGCACAAACATCAACCGCTGGCGGCACGGCTGGCTGCTGCTGCGCATGGTGCTCTTCGCCGCGCGCAAGCTGCGCTTCACGTAAATGGGACTGCTCGCCGACATCAACCGCTGGCCCGTCTGGCAGCGCAGCGTCCGCGTCGGCGGCACAGTGTTCTAGGCATCACGGGACCTGCGAGACCTCCGCATCCCTTAGTGAATGACCGCCAAAATGGTGGCAGCAGCCCCCCACGCAGTCATCGCGTAGGTAATGCAGTGCGCGACCACCGGCCCTGACTGGATCACACGCGTATCCGTCAACCGCTTCATCAACAGCATAAAGCCAAGAATCACCATTGGCAGCCGTGCGCAGGTATAAAGTTGGGTCGAAAATGTTATTGCGTGCGTGAATACAATTAAAAAATACACCGCAATCACCACCCATGCCTCACCATCACCTTTGGCCGCACTCCAGACCACGCCTCCAAGCGATAAAATCAAGAAAGCGAACATCCAGATGTCAGAACAGTATCGAGCGAGGGAGTTCGATTGCGCACCGTTGAACAGTAACAGGTGTGGCCAGAACTGCATCGTGTCCAAATTGAATGAGCAGAAGTTGCGCATGACGTTGTAAACATATACTTTAGGAGATAGGGCGAAATTCCGGCGCGCTTCCGCGTAGAATGCGGAATTGAGCGCGACGACATTCGCATTGAGTGCGGCTCGGCTATACTCATCAATCCCAGTGACCTTGGAAAACAGGGGCATCCCGCGTTCCCACCAGATTGGCTGCCATTCGAGAAATGACTCCCCGGGCTCCATACTTTTGACCGAAGTGGCCCAAAAGCCGAAGCCCGGCTGCGCCGACATTATCGGACGGCCGGTGACACAATAATTCCGAGTCACATATGGACCGACGACCAACATCAAACCGAGTGAAAAAACACAGGTTGACTTGACAATCTCACGCAGCGGCTTGCGGATTGCCAGAATGCAAAAAAACAAGGGCATCACCAAAGTGACCGGCTTCACGAGTGAGGCAACACCCCAAAGCACGCCGCTCACGAAAGTAAGGCGCCAGGATGACGCCTGTCTTTTTTGCAGGGACATCGAAAAGATCGCCGAAATGCTCGTCGTGAACATGAAAAGGAGGTGGTAAGAAAGAAGGGATGCCAAGGCGAAAGAGTAAGGATTCAGTGCGCTGAGAATGGAGATGCCAGCAGCGAACCGCGGAGAGCAGCTCAGGCACGTGGCCAAAAAAAATGCGGCGGCCAGAAGGCCGAGCAAGAGCCCCTGCGCCCGCATAATCGTGCGCATGTCCCGTTCTGAGGAACGCTCCTCAGGCTGGCGGCCGGATATGTGCGTGTGATCGGCCACCCAAAGGCAGGCGGCCACGAATCCAGGATAGCCCGGTGGACGGAAAACCGACGGGACATTGTCGATGGTAAGAGTCCCTGTGGTTCTCAGATTTTGTCCGATTTCAAAATGCTCCTCCCAAACCACCGGAGTCTGCCTCGAGAGCAGAACGAGGGCGATGCTTGACACAATTACAAAAATGCCCACCGTCTGCGCTAAGCAGGTTCTGAAGATTGACTTCACATAATTCCAAATCAAAAGAAGCCTGCTCTCGATACTCCATATGTGATTCTGCATAAGGGAATTGATGATTCCTCCGGGTTCGAAGCAAGCGTATTTGCGTAAAGTTCGTCCCCCTCGGCTACGCGATTGCCTCTCCTGTCCAGCCGGAGGCTGATCCCAAATTCGGTGCGGTGAAAGTCTTCGAATCAAATGGGGCACAGGCCGGAACCGTTGTCTTCTGCCGATTTCAGCAAAAATTCCAATTGAAATCGCCCCTGCAAATTGGAAGGTTCCACAAACCGCAATGCACGACAAGAATGCCACCGATGCTGCTCCGAACTTTGACCCGCCGCCGCGCACCCGCGGCGACTTGCTGACGAAGGAGGAATTGCGGGATCTGATGAAGATCCGCCACGGTCGGGTTGCTTTCGACATCGTGCTGTTTTGGGTAATGGTCGTCGGATCGATCGAGGCGGCCCTTTACTTCAAGGTCTGGTGGGTCAGCATCCTCGTCTTCTTCATCATCGGCTGCCTGCAAAATGCGCTCGTCACGTGGACCCACGAGGCATCGCACTGCTCATTGCATCGGAACAAGAAGATCAACGACTGGTTCGCCGACCTCTTCCTCGCAGGTCCCGGCGGTGTCGCAGTGGATCAGTACCGCTGGCATCATGTGAGCCATCACAAATACCTTGGAAATCCGGAAAAGGAAGTCGAGCTATATGCGTGGACCTGCGTCCGGGGCGGCAATCTTTTCGCCCAGATCGGCCGGATGCTTATGGGCGGTGCTGCGCTCGACATCGTGCGGCGAAAGAAGCGCTTCTCGCAACCAAACGCCGGGCACAGGCCTCCGCCGCCGCGCTCCCTGCCTGCGTGGATCGGCTTTATCGGTGTGAACGGTCTGCTCTTCGCGATGTGCGCACTGCAAGGACAATGGTGGAATTATTTCATCCTCTGGGTGCTCCCGCTGTTCACGATCGCGATGGTAATTTCAAATTTTCGCACCATCATTGAGCATCAGGCGAGCAGCGACGTGTGCGATCTGGGCCACGTCCCGATGACGAACTTCACGCGGATGATCGAGACCAATCCCATCGAGAGACTTCTCATCGCGCCAATCGGCTTCTACTATCACCTTGAACATCACCTTTTTCCCAGCGTGCCATACCACCGACTGCGGGAACTGCGGGGTATTTTGAAAAAGAAGGGTTACTTCGAGAGCGGCGAGGTGGTGAAAGAGCGCGGCTACATCCGCACCCTGTGGCGTCTCGCCATGCAGCCCGGCTTTGGGCTCCGGTTGCTGAATCCTTTTCGTCAGATCACTGGCTAACGAAATGGACGCATCTGTTCCTGAAAGGCGCAATCCATGAGCGCCAAACCTCCCGCCGAGCGTCCGCACGTCGCCCTCGAGCCAGTCGTCTGCCCGTGCTGCGACAGCAGCGAGTCCACGGTCGCAGCAGTCGGCCCCGACTATGATTGCCACACCTGCGGCGACCAGACTTTCACATTGGTCCAGTGTGCAAAGTGCCAGACTTACTATCTCAATCCGCGCCCCACGACTGCGATGCTCCCGCAGATCTATTCTGCGGATGACTATTACTCTTACAGTTTCGCCGACGAGGGAAATTCCATCGTCCTCAAGGCCCGCCTCGCGCGCGACCGGCAGAAGGTCACGGGCATCCTCGCCGCACTGAACCGCCCGGCATCGAGCGTCCGCGCGATGGATATCGGCGCGGGCGACGGCTCGCTGCTCGAAGCCTTCCGCTCCGCCGGTGCCTCGGGCGAAAATCTTTTCGGCGCGGAGCTCGCGCAGCACGCCGTGGACAGGCTGAACGCGCGCGGCTTCCGCGGCCTGCTCACGCGCGCCGAGGAGATGGATCTTCCGCCGGACAGCTTCGATGTCGTCACGATGATCCAAGTCATCGAGCACGTAGCGACTCCGAACAAGCTCGTGAAGCACCTCGGCCACATGATGAGCAAAGGCGGCATCCTGTTTTTCGAGACGCCTAACATGAAGTCGTGGGATCGCCGCTTTTTCCGCAAGGCGACTTGGGGTGGCTATCACTTTCCGCGGCATTGGACGCTCTGGGATCCGGACACGATGACACGGATGCTGAATGACAGCGGGTTCGACGTGGTATCCATCACCACGCCACCATCCGCAGTCATCTGGGTATGGTCCGTGAATCACGTCATGCAGGCGTGGTTTGGCAATGGGCGCATCGCGCGTTTCTTCAGCATGAACAATCCGTTTGCGCTCGCGCTGTTCTGGCTGCTCGAACTCATCCCGAGCAAGCTCGGGCGCTCCGCAAACATGCGCATCATCGCGCGCCGCCGATGAGCGCAGAACCGGGCGCCGCAAGCCAGCGCCGCCACATGCTCTGGCTTGCCGTCATTGTCGTCGCAGCGCATGCACTCGCATTCCGGACATTCGGCGCGACGTTCTGGGTGGACTCCGCAGTCTATGCCGGCCTCGGAGAATGTCTTTTCACGCCGGAAAGATTGGCCTCATTCTACGACGCCACAGGCACGATGATGTATTCGCACATCGGCCCCGGCGAATCCGTGCTGTGGGCGTTCGCGCGGCTCTTTCCGATCAAGGCGCAATGGCCCGTCATCGCGCTCCTCCAGCACGCGCTCGCGGCAGGCGCGACCATTTTTGCCTTCGGCAATTTGCAGCGATGGCTGCCGGGCATCTGGAATCTGGCCGGTGCGGCGCTGCTCAGCGTGCATCCGTTCTACCAGTCGCTCCACAACGCCCTGCTCACCGAATCCGCAAGCGGCTCCCTGATGCTGATCGGCATCACGCTGCTATTCCGCCTCTTGTACGCCGCGAGGCCGTCCCGCCGCACCTGGGCTGCCCTGCTCGCGGTAATCTTCGTCGCCACGCAGTTTCGCCCGTATCTCGGCACCCTGCTCGGCGGTGCCGCCGTCCTCGCCCTCATCTGGCGAAATGAGGCTTTTCGGTGGCATTCGCGGATCGCGCTGTTCGCCGTGTGCATCGGGGCGGGCGTGGCCTACCCGTGCTACCGGTGGGCATGCATCGGCCGATATTTCAGCCCTGGCCGCGGCACTAACTCGCTCGTCTGTGCGGCTTGGGCAAATCCGCGACCGACTCCCGCATTACTTGACAAACTATCGGCAATGGGCTGGCCCGGCGATCCGTCCCTGATTTTCGCCGAAGACTTCAGCTATGAAAAGGCGCGCGACGCGGGCGTCATCTGGCAGCAGCAGGGAGTCCCGTTCAGCGAGATCGTCCGACGCATCACGGCGATGACCCACGCGGTCGTCTTTGATCGTCCGTCCGGGATCCTCACGGCATTCCGCTGTGCGCTCGCGTCATCAGGAATGCCAACGATCGCATTTTCAGGATCGGGAGAAGAACCGGCATATACCCATCTCTCGCTCGCGGCAGTTCGGAAACATGAACGGACTCACTATTTATGGCTGTCCTGGCTGGATAAGCCGTCCTATCTTCCCGATGGCTACGCATTCTTTGCCAGCGCAAATGCAAGCGTCGGCCTCCCCGCTGCGCGGCGTGAGCTATGGGCCGCACTGGAGCCGCACCTGAGCAATAAATCAGTCCGCCGACGCGATCCGCTGCGGCTCGCCAAACTCCCTCTCGACGTATGGGCGGTGCTGGGCTGGTTCGGTATCGCGCTCTGCATCGTGCGCCTGCCGATTCTCGGCCTTGTGCTCTGCATCCCGATCGCCGGCAATTTCTTCGTGATGGGTGCCTACCCGGTCGCGAACGGCCGCTATAGCAATCCGTTCCTCTCCATCTGGTTCCTGGCCTGCGCCGCCGCGTGCGGCCTATATCTCGGCCGCAAAAATGCCACCATCCCAGTTCCGCGATGGCTGCTGCGCTGGCGTCGCAAGCACGCAAAAAAGATCGTCCTCGGCGCGGGCGGCCTCACGCTTGAAGGCTGGTATGCCACCGACCGCGAGACCCTCGACGTACTGAAGCGCGAAGACTTCCTCAGCCATTGGAAACCCTCCAGTCGCGCCACGTTTCTCGCCGAGCATGTCTGGGAACACATCACCCCGGCGGACGCCGCCATTGCCGCGCGCAATGTCTTCGAATTTCTCCGACCCGGCGGCAGGTTCCGCCTCGCCGTCCCCGACGGCCTCCACCCCGCCCCGGCCTACATCGAATACGTGCGCCCCGGCGGAACCGGTGCAGGCGCGGATGACCACAAGATCCTCTACACCTACCGGACGATGGCCGAGAGCTTGGAACAGGCCGGATTCAAAGTCGTCCTCCTCGAATATTGGGACGAGCGCGGCGAATTCCATTTTTCCAAATGGTCTAAGAAGGACGGCTTCATCTGGCGCTCCAAGCGCTACGATCCCCGCAATCAGGACGGCTCGCTCAGCTACACCTCATTGATCGTTGACGCAATCAAGCCTCGCTGATTGTTCATCGCTCCACGAGATGAATCCCATGTCACCCGCACCGATAGCGTTGTTTGCATACAACCGCCCTACACACCTTGGCCGGACGCTGGAGGCTCTGCGGAAAAATGACCTCGCTTCGCAGACCGATCTCCACATTTTCTCCGACGGGCCGAAATCGGACAAGGACGTACCCCTGGTCGAGGCTGTCCGTGCATCGCTTCGTGACGTTCCCGGCTTCAAGTCCGTCACCGTCATACCGCGGGCTGGGAATGTCGGCCTCGCAAACTCCATCATCCAAGGCGTCACCGATGTCTGCGACCGCAGCGGACGTGTCATCGTACTCGAAGACGACATGGTCACTTCGCCGTGGTTCTTGCGCTATATTAATGACGGCCTGAAGACTTATGAATCCGCTCTCGAGGTCATCAGTATCCACGGTTGGGTCTATCCCATTCCAGCCGAGCTTCCGGAGACATTCTTCCTCCGCGGCGCGGACTGCTGGGGCTGGGCGACATGGGCCCGAGGCTGGAGGCTTTTCAACCCCGACGGCGCAGCACTGCTCGCACAACTCGAACAACGCGGGCTAACCCAATCCTTCGACTTTGACGGAGCCTACGGTTACACCGAGATGCTGCGCAGCCAAATCGCCGGGAGCAATAACTCTTGGGCAATCCGCTGGCACGCTTCTGCCTTCCTGGCGGATAAGTTGACGCTCTATCCGGGACGCTCCCTCGTCCAGAACATCGGCCTCGACGCCTCGGGCACCCACTGCGGGAGCTCGGAGGAATTCACCACGCTGCTGACATCCCAGCCCGTCGCGATAAACAGGCAACGCATCAAGGAAGACACCAGCGCGCGCCGTCAGATCGCGGATCACCTGCGCGGCGGCCCACCTCCCGAGCGCAAAAGCTGGTGGAGCCAGCTATTCAAAAGAACCCCGGCCGCCTCCACATGAGTTTCCGAAATTTGAAACGCCTGTTCAGTCGCGGCCGTCAGGAGCAATCCCCGCAACCGCCATCGGCGGCTCCCGCACCGGAATCGCAGGCGATCCGTTACACCGGAGCCTATGGAAATTGGGCCGAAGCCTCGAAGGACGCCACCGGCTACGACTCCGCGCTCATCCTCGAAAAGACACGCGCCGCGCTGCTCAAGGTGAAGCGCGGCGAAGCGGCCTACGAACGCGACTCTGTCCTGTTTGACAAGATTCAGCATTCCTTCCCCGTGCTCGCAGGGCTGCTCCGCGCCGCGGCAGCCGACGACCTACGGCTCTGTGTCGTTGATTTCGGGGGAGCGCTCGGCAGCTCCTATTTTCAATGCCGGGGCTTTCTCCAAGTGCTTCGCCAGATCGAGTGGTTGGTCGTGGAGCAGCCGGCCCACGTCGCCTGTGGAAAGGAACACTTTGCATCGGAACAGTTGTACTTCCATCCGACCGTTGAAGATTGCATGGCAAAACACAGGCCAAACGTCATCTTGCTGTCGGGCGTGCTTCAATACGTTGCCGAACCTTACACCCTGCTCGCCGACCTGCTGCGGCATCGCATCGGCCATGTCATCATTGATCGGACCGCATTCTTGCAGAGTGACCGCGAGCGCCTCACAGTGCAGCAAGTGCCCAGTGCCATCTACACCGCAAGCTATCCCGCGTGGTTCTTCAGCGAGACCCAGTTCCACGCCGCCATCACGTCTGCCGGCTATGAGCTAATCGCGGATTTCCCAGGGTCGGATGACATTTCGCCGGAAGGCGAGAAGGCATACTTCAAGGGTTTCATTTACGCCCTGCGCGGCTAGCATATGAGCGGGCCGAAATCACCACGCATGATCAACCTCGGCTGCGGCAGCCGCTTTCATCCTGCATGGATGAATGTGGACATCGTGCCCAGCACTCCCGAAGTCACGGCGTGTGACCTAAGCAAGCCCTTTCCGTTTCCCGACGGGTCGTTCGAGGTGGTCTATCATTCCAACGTGCTGGAACACATCCGCCGCGAACACGCACACGCCTTCATGCGGGAATGCGCGAGAATCCTGAAACCCGGCGGCATCCTGCGCGTGGCCGTACCGGACTTGGAACGAATCTGCCGACTCTATCTGGAGAACCTGCAAGCCGCCGTCAACCATGACCACGAAGCGGAGGCCCGATATGATTGGATGATGCTCGAGCTGCTCGATCAGACCGTGCGCGAGCACAGCGGCGGCGGCATGTTGGACTATCTGCGGCAAGTGCCGCTGCCTGGGGAAGATTTCATCCTGGAGCGCATCGGCAATGAGGGCCGCGGACTCCTGAATGCGATCCGCTCCCAACCCATCCCGCAACCCGTTCCTCCGGCTGCGCCGGTGCAAGAGAAGCCCCGCACCCTTCGGCAACGGCTGAGTGAAGCTCTATGCCCTCCGCAAAAGGAACAGCCGGTTCCTTGCACCGCTGAGGAAGTGGCAATCGGACGGTTCCGATTGGCCGGCGAAGTTCATCAATGGATGTATGACCGCTTTTCGCTAGCCCGGCTGATGACTGCCGTAGGCTTGGACTCTCCGCAACTAATGACGCCCCAGACCAGCCGCATCTCCGGCTGGGCTGAATATCATCTCGAAGTCGGGCCGGACGGTGCGGTGCATAAGCCCGACTCATTCGTGATGGAATGCGTGAAAGCAGGCTAATCAACGGCCCGCTGAAACCTGACATTGGCCGATGAGAGTCTTTTGCACCTATTTCGACCATAACTATCTTCCCCGCGGACTGGCCTTGCACGGCTCATTGCGGGAGCACTGTCCCGAGTTTCAGCTTTGGGTGCTCTGTCTCACTCCGGAATGTCACGCAGCACTCACGCAACTTGCGCTGCCCGAGGTGAGGCTGATCACCCTGGAGCAGCTTGAGCAGTTTGAACCGCAATTGACTGAGGCGAAGAAGAACCGTACTGCGATAGAATACTTTTTCACATGCACGCCGGTGCTGCCCCTCTTCGCATTTGAATCCGAACCGGCGACTGATGCAGTGACCTATGTGGATGGCGACATGCTCGTCTTTCACCCATTGGATGAAGTCTGGGATGAAATCGCCGGCAGTTCCATCGCCATTGTCGCGCACCGCTTCCCGCAGGCATTGAAAGCACTGGAACAGTGGGGAATTTTCAATGTCGGCTGGCTGACATTCCGCCGCGATGCGAATGCACGCACCTGTCTCGAGTGGTGGCGCGACCAGTGCCTCGAATGGTGCTACGATCGGCTTGAGGACGGCAAATTTGCCGATCAGAAATACCTCGACGACTGGCCGGAACGGTTTCCCGGCGTGAAAGTCATCAGCCATCCCGGCGTGAACCTTGCGCCGTGGAACCTTGGCGGCCATCAGCTTGCCTTGGAAAATGATCGGATCACCGTGGACGGACGCCCGCTGCTCATCTTCCACTTTCACGGGCTAAAACAAAGGGCACGCTCCTTGTTCGACCCGCAATTGCTCCGCTATTCCGTGCAGGCCGATCCGTTTCTCACTGAAAAGATCTACGCCCCATATCTTCGCAAACTGACGGTCTTGGCAGGCAAGGCGGGACTGAGGAAGGAGGACGCCGGACTCAATCTCCGCGGGACTTCCGGAAGCGATCCGGCCCAGGAGTTATCGCTGCGCCACAAATGGCTCGAGTGTGACAGGCTCAGGCACGAGCCGGGTTTTGGAGGCTTCATGGCTGCTTTCCCGGTCTCCGTCGGAGTCGTGCTCACCACTTCGAAAGAAGCTCCGCTGTCGCCGGAACATCTTGCATCCATTACGCCGTGGCTCGACTTGGTTGACGAGATTGTTGTCGTGGATTGCAATTCCCCAGACGGAACGCTCGAGACAGTGCGAAACCGATTGCCGCATCCGCGGCTTCGGATGCTCTCACTCACTGGCGGGCTTGGTGAAGCGTGGAATTTGGGTGTTGCGCATATTGGAAGTGATTTCACCTATATCCCAAGGGTCGGAGACACGATCACGCGGGATGGGATGAAGCAAATGCTCGAGGCCGCCTTTCAATGTGCCTGTGATATCGTCCTCAGTCCGCCGGCCAGGTCTCCCGGCTCGCACCGGGCCGCGGCTGAGACTTCGCTCCCCGCCGAAACGCTCCTCGGCGAGGCCGGGGCCATGAATCCAATCCGCATCCGACGGTGCCGCATGATGGCTTACGCTGCCCAGCTTGCACTGAACGGGCGCCCGCGGCCAGCCATAGGCAGCATGTTCGGAACTTTATATCGCACAGAGATGCTCCAAGCCATGCCTTTCATCGACGGGTTCGGCTGGCCGTGCGAGACGATATGGGGCCTTCAGAATCTCCAAGCGGCATCCGTCGCGCTCGTGCCCTCCCGCTGCTCGGCGAGCCCTCCGCATCTAGGAGTGCCAGCGTCAGAACGAGGATCCAACACTGAACAGGATTTGTCGCAGATTCGACAACTCATCAATCATTCGCTCGATGAAGCGCTTAGCCAGACATCGGCTTCCGACCGTGAGGACTTGTTACGCGTGAGAGAACTGGTGTTCACCATGAGTTCGGTGATGGAATTACGGAGGCTGCATTCCGTCATGACCAGCCGGCTCGATAGCTTGCGGTCAAGCCTGCCGACACGCGCGCTTTGGGTATTGGATCCAAGGGCATGGCGCGCGCGTCGGAAACGCGAGCGTGCGAGGAAGCAATTGCTGGTGGCAGAAGCCGCGGAGCTGAAGCTCCTATCGCTCATGGCGTGACGCAAATCCTCGGCTGGCGAGCTTCCGCCCTGCAATCGCCGCATTCGCACGGCCAACAAGGATGCGCAGAACGCATCTGCCGCGCTTCCTCAAAGGCGATTCTGAGTAGCATGACACCATTCTGAACTAAACGGGACGGATGCCAGCTCGTCGGAAGCCCAGAAATATAAATTGTGACGGGACGGATAGATAGTCTCGAACACCCTCACAAATTTGAAGTGTGGGGTGAAAAACCGCAGGAGGTCTTCCTTGTTCTTAAATTCATACTCATGATGCGTCAGATGTTTTCCTCCTTCCCTCTCGACAATTGTGTAACCCGACAATACACCGGCATCTGTCAGCCTGGCCTTGATGTCCTGCATTAGGGCAGCGATTTCGTTCTCGGTGAAGTGCTCGATCGCCGCATCCCAAATGACATTGTCGAATGTTCCTGTCGGCATGTGTGTGCGGATGTCGGCCAAAATGAACGTCACATTCGGCGCGGAATTCTTGGTCCGGGCCGTCTGAATGGCCAACGGATCGAAGTCGCAAGCAATGATTTCGACTGATCGCAAGCTGTAGAAGTTCCTCGCGTTAAAACCGTCACCGCATGCGAGTTCCAAGACCCGCTGGCCTTTCAGCGCCAAAGCTCCGAAGCAGCCGCGTTCGGTCCAGAGACTGTTACGCGTGGAAAGCCATTGGTAAAATAGGTCAATTTGGTGGTCAAAGTGTTCTGGCTGCGGCGGAATTCCCCACTGACAGTCCATGAGCCATTTGTGGGTGCGACTGGCCCACCGGGCGCTCATTCGGGCGAGCCGCTGCAGAAAGGACTCCCATATTCCTTTAAGACGAAAGCGGCGGACAATTGACTTCATTCCCATAGGTTTTCGCAATTTTTCCAATTAGGTTGTGGATGACTGTAGGTTCCCTGTAACTACAGAATCGGAAGGCTGGAAAGGATGTTTTTTCATCAGGTTGTTCGAACGTATAGAACGAGAGCAACTTCTCTAGCCCAGAAACATCCATTCCTTCAATTTGCATTGAAAAATTCTTATCATCACAGATTCCATGCGCTGTTAACATCATCAAAATTATTATATAATGTTTCATGGCCTTTCGAATTGAAAGTTTCCACCAGACGTGCATTTTGCTCCAAGGTGTGGAATCGTCAACGGGGCCCAGCGTTCGCAGAATTCGTTTCACGGCCGCCATTCGGAAATTTTCTGCGCCGCAAAAATCACGGCATCGTCGGTGAGTTGCGGGTGCATCGGAAGGCTGAGCACTTCGCGGCACGCGCGTTCGCTCTCGGCGAGTCTGCCTGCGCCGGTCGCGATGCGGCCAAGGTACGCAGGTTGTGTGTGGACAGGCTGCGGGTAGTGGATCGCAGTAGGCACGCCGTTCGTTTTCAGCGCGGCCATGAGCGCATCGCGCTGCGGTGAGCGGACGACATACTGGTGATACACGTGCTCCGCGCCCGAGCGCACCGGCGGCAGCGTGATGGCGGAATTTACAGCGTGCATTGCGTAGAGTGTGGCGAGGTCGCGGCGGCGCTGGTTGTCGGTGCAAAGGTGCGGGAGCTTCACGCGGAGGATCGCGGCCTGGAGCTCGTCGAGCCGGCTGTTCATGCCCGTGGTGTCGCTGATGTAGCGCGACTTCCAACCGTATTGCCGGAGCTCGCGGACGCGCGCGGCGACCGATGCGTCGCGCGTTACGACAGCCCCGCCGTCGCCGATCGCGCCGAGATTTTTTGTCGGGTAAAAGCTGAACGTCGCGGCATCACCGAATGTGCCCGCAATTTTCCCGCCGAGCGTCGCGCCGTGGGATTGCGCGCAGTCCTCGATTACGTGCAGGCTGTGCTGCTGTGCGATGGCGCGGATCGCGGGCATGTCCGAGGGCTGTCCGTAAAGATGCACGGGAATCACGGCCTTGAATCGCCGCTGCGGGTTTGCGCGGATCGTGTCGGCGAGCTTCTGCGGATCGAGCGTGAATGTCGCGGGCTCGATGTCCACGAGCAGCGCCTCCGCACCGGTGAGTTCGATGGCGGCGACTGTCGCGACGGCGGTGTGCGAGACGGTGAGTACCGTGTCGCCCACGCCGATGCCGAGCGCGCGGAGTGCGAGCACGAGCGCGTCCGTTCCATTCGCGACGCCGACTGCGTGCGCGGTGCCGATCCACGCGGCGAACTCCTTCTCAAACTCCACGCACTCCGGCCCGAGGATGTAGTTCCCGCTCTCGCAGACGCTCAGCATCGCGGCATCAATCGCGCTCTTGTATGCGCGATACTCGGCGATGGGCTGGAAGGGAAATTCGGGCTTCACGTTTTGCACGTCAGACGTAGTGAGCGAGATTAGCGCGGTAGAATTCCAGCGTCCGCGCAAGCGCGTCGGGCAGCGATGTGCGCGGCTCCCAGCCGAGCGCGGTGCGGATGCGCGTGAAGTCGCTGTAGTAGTCGCCGATGTCGATGCGTTTCCGCTCCGCGGGAAATGTCCGCACGCTGAATTCGCCCGCGCCATTCAGCTCGATCATGAGCGCCGCGAGATCGCGCAGGCTGATCGGCGGGGGACCGCCGAGATTGAAGACCTGCCCGTTGCCCGTATCGGAGGCAGTGACATCGAGCATCGCTTCCACGACATCGTCCACGTATGTAAAATCGCGGAGCTGCTGGCCTTCCCACACCTCGATGGGCCGGCCTTCGAGGAGTTGCCGGATCCACACGCCGACGAAGGTCTGCCGCGCGTCGCGCACGCGCATCCGCGGGCCGATCGTATTCGTGAGCCGGAGCACGCACGAGCGGAGGCCGTACACGTTGTTGTAGAGTGTGTGGTAAAATTCCGCAGCCATCTTGTTGATGCCGTTCACGTCCACGGGATTCAGCGGATGGTCCTCGTCCACGGGCAGCGAGCGCGGCTTGCCGTAGAGCTGCCGCGTACTGGCGAAGACGAGCTTCACGCCGGGATTGTGATGGCGGCACGTTTCCAAAATGGAGAGCTGCGCGGTGCAGTTGATCGCGAGATCCATCTCGGGGTTTTCCATCGAGTCGAGGTGGCTCGTCTGCCCGGCGAGATTGAAGATGAAATCCTGCCCCTGCACGAGGTACTTCATGCTGAAGCGGTCACGCACGTCGGAGATGTTTGCCTTCACGCGATCCTCGATGCCCGCGATGTTGAAAAGATTGCCACCGTATTCGGGGATGAGGCTGTCCACGAGCACGACGTGCGCGCCGTTTTCCACGAGCGTGCGCGCGAGGTTCGAGCCGATGAAGCCGAGGCCGCCGGTGATCAGGACGCGCTTGTTTTTGAAGAAATCAGTGGGTGCGGACATGGGAAGCCGGCTGCCGCCAGCGGAGGAACCATAGGACGGAGAAGATCAGCAATGGCAGCAAAAATGCCAGCGCACCGCGATACGGGTAAGCCCACGTTGACTCGGGATTTGCGCATGGCGGGTGGATTGAAGACGCGTGATTTCAGCGGGTTGCGGCGTGGGAGGCAAGCACTTTCTTTACTATTAGAGGCTCTTGCAAAACCCCTCCGCAGGGATTCAAAAAATCGCAGCGCTCTCTGATGACGTGTTCTGCGGGTGAAGATTTCGGAGGGTTTTGCAAGAGCCTCATTAGTCTGTCACTTTGTCTTAAGAAGGCTTCGCCTCGATTTGTCCGCGCGGCTGGATGCATTACGTTCAAGCCTGCCGTTTCCTCTGCTGTCAATTTTTGACCCGAGAGTGTGGCAGGCTCGGTGGATAATCCGATGCGTGATACCAAAACCAGTTGAAAACGGGACGATATAAGCAAGAGTAAGCGATGCCCAAACGATTTCGACTTGGAAGACCTGAACTGGCGGAGGAACTGGAGGTGCTGAGCCGGACGCGGCACAAGCCCCGC
>Ga0194061_1000369_pt1 | contig 27565 bp, 24 predicted proteins | sample SepL2221m_MetaG_FD_163423 | JGI IMG/M metagenome (GOLD analysis project Ga0194061, IMG submission 163423) | Anoxic zone freshwater microbial communities from boreal shield lake in IISD Experimental Lakes Area, Ontario, Canada - Sep2016-L224-21m | ecosystem: Environmental > Aquatic > Freshwater >... | reverse complement strand
CTTTGGGTGCACAGGAGGTAGCCCGCAACGTCTTTTTAAAGCATATAACCCTTGCACAATGCGCCACGCCCGCAAAATGGCACTTTAGCCCTCTATACTGGAATCACATTCTGTCTGCCTGATGCACCCACCGTGACAGACCTAAAAGACCTCCCTCTTCAAACACTGCAGTTTTATGCGACGGCGCCCTATGAATGCAGCTATTTGCCGCAACGCCAAGCCCGCTCGCAAGTCGCGACTCCCAGTCATTTAATTAATAACTCCACCTATTCCGAGTTGGTCGGCAAAGGATTTCGCCGAAGTGGGATGTTTACCTACCGACCATATTGCGACAATTGCCAAGCGTGCACTCCATTAAGGGTAGTAGCTGAACCATTCCAGCCCAACCGCAGTCAACGCCGCGCTTGGACTCGACACCAGGGACTATCTGCTCGGGTACTCAAGCTTGGCTTTGTCGCAGAACACTACGCGCTGTACCTGCGCTACCAAAGCAGTCGGCATGCGGGCGGCGGTATGGATGAGGACAGTGTGGATCAATACACGCAGTTCCTTTTACAAAGCCGTGTGAATTCACGACTGGTGGAGTTTCGCGAATCTGCAGCGGATGGTTCCCCAGGCGCATTGAAAATGGTCTCCATTCTCGACGTGCTTGATGACGGCCTTTCAGCCGTATACACATTTTTTGAGCCCAGCGAGGCAGCCAGCTTCGGCACATTCAATGTGCTTTGGCAAATTCAGCAGGCGAAACGCTTAGGACTGGCCTATGTTTACCTGGGTTACTGGATTCACGAGAGCCCGAAAATGAACTACAAAGCGCGGTTTGCTCCCATCCAATTGCTATTAAACGGCGAATGGTGTTCGCACGCGACGGTGCAAGCACGGTCTGTGCCTCAACCAGATACGACAGAGATTTGAAATTGAAGACTACAAGACCACCATGACCAAGCAAAAAACCGACATCCCCGCGAAACCAACCGTTCAGGTTATTGAGCGCATGTTTACACTCATTGATGTACTCGCATCCCGCGAAGATTCCATCAGCCTCAAAGATATCAGTGAAAAGGCCGGCCTTCATCCGTCCACTGCGCACCGCATCCTAAACGACCTCGCAACTGGACGCTTTGTAGATAGAACGCAGCCCGGCAGTTATCGACTGGGTATGCGATTGCTTGAACTGGGCAACCTGGTTAAAGGTCGACTGAATGTACGCGATGCTGCGGTAGCACCAATGCGCGAGTTGCACAAGCTGACACAACAACCTGTCAATTTGAGTGTTCGTCAAGGTGATGAAATAGTCTATATTGAGCGCGCATTTAGCGAGCGCTCAGGAATGCAGGTTGTCAGGGCCATCGGTGGTCGTGCCCCGTTGCATCTCACATCAGTCGGGAAACTGTTTCTAGCAGCCGATGATCCGCAAAGGACCCGCGCGTATGCCTTACGCACTGGTCTGCAAGGGCACACGAAGAACAGCATCACCGAGTTGGATGCACTGGAGCGCGAACTTTCAAAAGTACGCCAATACGGCCAAGCCAACGACAATGAAGAACTGGAACTGGGTGTCCGGTGTATGGCTGCGGGAATTTATGACGACCAGGAACGCCTGGTCGCAGGATTGTCTATATCCGCGCCTTCTGATCGCCTGGAAGAAAACTGGCTGCCTAAACTTAAAGAGACAGCTCGGCAAATTTCCGAATCACTTGGGCACAAACATAGCAAAGCCCAATAGGTTTCAGCCTCAGTTGACAACAACGCGCTGATCAACAACAGCGCTTGCCACCGGCACTGCCTTTGAGACCGGTGCAGGATTCGACTCTACCCAACGCTTGACCCGCTCCGCATCAGCGATTCGGCTCAACTTTCCAGCTGAATCCAAAAACACCATGATCAGCTTTCGTCCAGCTACTTTTGCCTGCATCACCAAGCATTGCCCAGCCTCTGTGATGTAACCTGTCTTTTGAAGGCCAATATCCCAAGCAGGATTCTTGACCAAACGGTTGGTGTTGTTGTACTGCAAGGTGCGATGACCTACCGCAACCTGAAATCCAGTCGAAGTTGAGAACTCCCGTAGCAGAGCATCTCCCGAGGCAAAATTCACCAACGTTGCCAAATCACGCGCGCTTGACTGGTTCTTGCTGGACAAGCCCGTAGGCTCCACGTAACTCGTGTCGACCATTCCCAACGTCTTTGCGCGGGCGTTCATCAAACCAACAAATACCGGCAAGCCACCGGGATAACTGCGACCCAACGCATTGGCGGCACGGTTCTCACTGGACATCAAAGCCAAATGAAGTAGCTCAGAACGACTCAACTCAGTTCCGACACGCAGACGTGAAGAACTGCCCTTTTCCATGTCCACATCGTCCTGACTAATCGCGATCATCTCGTCCATTGGAAGCTTGGCTTCGCTAATCAACAAGCCAGTCATCAACTTGGTAATAGATGCAATGGGCAGAACTGCGAGTTCATTTTTGCGAAAAAGAACTTCGTTTGTGTCTTGGTCGACCACAAGAGCAACGCTTGACTTCAACGCCAACGCATCATGAGCACCATGGAGTCCCGCTAGTTGACCAAAAGACGGCACCTTCGGCACCACGGCCGTCCTGACAATCACACTTTTCTTGGCCACTCTTGCCTTAACAACTGGTCGCTTCGTGTTGTGATTTTCGGTTGCAGACGCTCGTTGCGGTACTGCCGCCGCCACTGGCACAAAAACCAACGAAGAAAAAACGGCAAAAATGCCCACCGCTAACAAAGTTTTTTTCATGTTGTATCCCATGGACACTGCACGGTGATCGAAAAAATCGGCCATATACAAATGCCTGCAAGCGGGAGTGTAAACAAAAAAGTCGCGCAAGATCAACTACTTGCGCGACAAACCTCAAGAAATCAACTGGTTCGCATGAAGTTTCTCGGGTTAACCCTGAGCAGCCACCCGATCTGCCTTACTTTGCAGCTTGTTGAGCGCACTCAGGTAGGCCTTGGCCGAAGCGACCACGATGTCAGGATCCGAGCCCACGCCGTTGACAACTCGACCGCTATTTTGCAACCGCACGGTCACCTCGCCCTGGCTTTCCGTCGAGCCACTAATCGCATTGACTGAATACAAAACCATCTCAGCGCCGCTTTTTACATGCGTTTCAATGGCCTTTAGTGATGCATCCACAGGACCATTGCCGTCAGATGCTCCTTTGACCTCTTTGCCGTCAACCGTGAAAACGATGCTGGCCATGGGCCGCTCGCCTGTTTCACTGTGCTGAGACAGAGACACAAAACCGTACTGCTCTTTCACATGGCTGACACTTTCATCGCTCACCAAAGCCAGGATATCTTCATCAAATATTTCGCTCTTGCGATCAGCCAATTCCTTAAATCGGGCAAATGCAGCATTGATGTCAGACTCACTTTCCATTTGTACACCAAGCTCCTGCAAACGCTGCTTGAAGGCATTGCGACCACTCAGCTTTCCAAGAACAATTTTGTTGGCCGTCCAGCCTACGTCTTCGGCGCGCATGATTTCGTAGGTGTCACGGGCTTTCAAAACACCATCCTGGTGAATGCCCGACGCGTGTGCAAACGCATTGGCTCCGACCACAGCCTTGTTGGGTTGAACCACAAAACCGGTAGTCTGGCTGACCATCCGACTGGCCGCCAAAATATGACGCGTGTCGATCCCGAGTTCGAGATCGAAATAATCTTTGCGGGTTTTGATTGCCATTACAACCTCTTCAAGGCTACAGTTACCCGCGCGTTCACCCAAGCCATTTATCGTGCACTCAACCTGCCGTGCACCACCAATTTTTACACCTGCCAGTGAATTGGCGACCGCCATTCCCAGATCATTGTGGCAATGTACAGACCAGATCGCTTTGTCCGAGTTGGGAACGCGCTCACGCAGCGTTTTGATGAAGTTTCCATAAAGTTCCGGGATTGCATAGCCAACCGTGTCAGGGACGTTGATGGTCGTGGCGCCTTCGTGAATGACTGCTTCAATGACGCGGCACAAAAAGTCGACGTCGCTTCGGTACCCGTCTTCAGGACTGAATTCAATGTCACCTACCAGATTACGAGCAAACCGCACCGACTGCTTGGCCTGTTCGAACACCTGGTCTGGCGTCATGCGCAGCTTCTTTTCCATATGCAAGGCCGAAGTCGCAATAAAGGTGTGGATGCGCGCGCTGTTGGCACCCTTTAGCGCCTCAGCTGCCCGGGAAATGTCCCGGTCGTTCGCGCGCGACAGTGAACAGATCGTTGAGTCCTTGATGCTATTGGCAATGAGCTGAACTGCTTCAAAATCACCATTGGAACTTGCTGCAAACCCTGCTTCAATGACGTCGACTTTCAGACGCTCGAGTTGTCGGGCAATTCGCAGCTTCTCGTCTCGCGTCATGGAAGCACCCGGAGACTGCTCTCCGTCACGCAAAGTGGTGTCGAAAATAATAAGTTTGTCAGCCATCGAATTACTCCTTTTGATCTTCAAAAAAACTCGCAACCTGTATTTTGCAGCCCAAAGCAAAAAGGCCCGTTGCGAGTGCTAACGGGCCTTTTTGGATTCAGTGCGTGCGCTACTTCTTCCGCCCGTGATGGCGTAGGAACGATAGCGTTAGCGCAAAGAAACTCATGGGTTCAATGTAACACAAGATGATTGGCACTAAACATTGGGACTCACGCTATTTGTGCAAGCCGCGCTCTTCAGGTTCGTCCGTCGAGGTACTAATCAAACTTGTCTGAACACCTTTAACCTTGCGCCAACCATAAATCACGTAGCCGCTCAAGCCATAAATCACAAACACACCGAACATCACGGTGGGAGGATCGATGTTGATCACCGCGATACCAAGTGCAATCATCACAATGACAGCAAACGGCACGCTGCGCTTCATACTGACATCCTTGAAACTGTAAAAAGGTACGTTGGTCACCATGGTCAAACCGGCATATAGCGCCACTACAAACATGGGCCAGGCAACTTCAGGTCCTCGAACACCCAGATCGGTGCACAACCAGATGAAACCTGCAACCAGCGCTGCGGCTGCAGGAGATGGCAAGCCCTGAAAATATCGCTTGTCTACCACCGCAGTATTGACATTGAAACGTGCCAACCGCAATGCGGCACAGGCGCAGTAAACAAACGCGGCAAACCAGCCCCAACGCCCCAGTTCCTTGAGTGCCCAAACGTACGAGATCAAAGCAGGCGCAGCGCCGAAAGAAACCATGTCTGACAGCGAATCCATCTGCTCCCCAAAAGCACTTTGGGTATTGGTCATGCGCGCAACACGTCCATCCAGACTGTCCAGGACCATTGAGCAAAAGATACCTACCGCCGCCAAGTCAAAACGTCCATTGATTGCCATGACGATGGCATAGAACCCGCCAAACAATGCCGCCAGAGTAAAAAGATTGGGCAACACATATATACCCTTGCGCCGCTTGCGCACAACCACATCGGCAACATCAGTGTCAGCACTTGCCGAGTCCGAACCATCATGCATAAAGTCTCCTTACTTGGCCATTGAAGCGGGAATCGGAATATCGCACCGACCAGCGCCTACAAAAGCTGTCGGCGCCAGTGTAAGCGAGTCGATACGCTCAATACCCATTCAACGCCAGCCACAAAAACAAAGGCCACCGAAGTGACCTTTGCACGTCCGTCTGACTGGACTTAGTTGCGGGTCTGATCGACCAGTTTGTTCTTGGCGATCCATGGCATCATGGCGCGCAATTGGCTGCCGACCTTCTCGATCGAGTGGTCCGCAGTGTTGCGGCGACGGGCCGTCATGCTCGGATAGTTCAGGCGGCCTTCCTGGATGAACATTTTGGCGTATTCACCGTTCTGGATGCGCTTGAGGGCATTGCGCATGGCAGCACGCGACTGGTCGTTGATAACTTCAGGACCGGTCACGTACTCACCGTACTCCGCGTTGTTGGAGATGGAGTAATTCATGTTGGCAATGCCGCCTTCGTAGATCAGATCAACGATGAGCTTCAACTCGTGCAGGCATTCGAAGTAGGCCATTTCAGGTGCGTAGCCAGCTTCTGTCAAGGTCTCGTAACCCATCTTGATCAACTCGACCGCACCACCGCACAACACAGCCTGCTCGCCGAACAAATCTGTCTCAGTTTCTTCCTTGAAATTGGTTTCAATGATGCCAGCTTTGCCGCCACCGTTGGCCATGGCGTAGGACAACGCCAGATCACGGGCCTTGCCAGACCTGTCCTGGTGAATGGCAATCAAGTGGGGCACGCCGCCGCCCTGGGTGTAGGTATTGCGCACGGTGTGGCCAGGGGCCTTGGGCGCAACCATCCACACGTCCAGGTCGGCACGGGGCACGACTTGGTTGTAGTGAACATTGAAGCCATGGGCGAAGACCAGTGAAACACCCTGCTTCAGATGCGGCTCGATCTCTTTGTACACGCCAGCGATGTTTTCGTCAGGCAACAAAATCATCACCACGTCTGCGGAGGCAGCCGCCTCGTTCACTTCGGCCACTTTGAGGCCGGCCTTGGCAACTTTATCCCAAGACGCACCGCCCTTGCGCAGACCGACCACAACTTTGACGCCGCTGTCATTCAGATTTTGCGCGTGCGCGTGGCCTTGGCTGCCGTAGCCAATGATGGCAACGGTCTTGCCCTTGATAAGGCTCAGGTCGCAGTCCTTGTCGTAAAAAACTTTCATTTGTTCTCCGAGATAAATAGTGGCGACAAGCGCCCGGTTACAAAAAATACCCCAACTCAGGGCAATCGTTAAAAACTGCTGTCAAACTCTGAGGATGCGCTCACCACGACCAATGCCACTGGATCCGGTTCGCACCGTTTCAAGAATGGCTGCGCGCTCAAGCGCTTCCAGGAACGCATCGTTCTTGGACTGGTCGCCAGTGAGTTCGATGGTATAGCTCTTATCGGTCACATCGATGATTCGGCCACGGAAGATGTCCGCCATGCGTTTCATCTCCTCGCGCTCCTTGCCGACCGCACGTACCTTGACCATCATGAGTTCACGCTCAATGTACGACCCTTCCGTCAAATCCACCACTTTAACAACCTCGATCAGGCGATTCAAGTGCTTGGTAATTTGCTCGATGACGTCATCCGACCCCGTGGTCTGTATCGTCATGCGGGAGAGGCTTGGGTCCTCCGTGGGTGCCACGGTCAGGGACTCGATGTTGTAACCACGGGCGGAAAATAGACCAACTACGCGGGACAGTGCGCCCGGCTCGTTTTCCAAAAGAACTGCAATGATGTGTTTCATGAGATGGATTCCTCTTTTCGCCGCCCTCCCCCGCAACCGGTAAGTTGCGGGCTTGGCGGACAATAGATTCGCCTTTTAAAATGCTAGCTTTTTGATAGCTAGCTACGCTTATTTTACGGGGTCTAGAGCCCTATTTCCTTATAGATCCTCGCTTCCGAGCAACATTTCGGTAATTCCCTTGCCGGCTTGCACCATGGGGAACACGTTTTCAGTGGGGTCCGTACGGAAGTCCATGAACACTGTGCGATCTTTGAGCTTGCGGGCCTCGCGCAGCGCCGGCTCCACGTCCTGGGGCTTCTCAATCAGCATCCCCACGTGGCCATATGCCTCAGCCAATTTGACGAAGTTAGGCAACGCGTCCATGTAACTGTGGCTATAGCGACCCTCGTATTCAACCTCTTGCCACTGGCGCACCATACCCAGATACCGGTTGTTCAGCGACACGATTTTGATCGGCGTGTTGTATTGCAGACAGGTTGAGAGTTCCTGAATGCACATTTGCACCGAGCCTTCACCCGTAATGCAAAACACCTCGCTATCAGGTTTTGCCAGTTTTATGCCCATGGCGTAGGGAATGCCCACACCCATCGTTCCCAAGCCACCCGAGTTGATCCAGCGGCGGGGCTCGTCAAACTTGTAGTACTGGGCCGCCCACATCTGGTGCTGACCAACATCGGAGGTGATGTAGGTGTCCGCGTCCTTGGTCATATTCCAAAGTGTTTCCACCACATGTTGTGGCTTGATCACGTCGCCCTTGCCCATGCTGTACTTCATACAGTCACGCTTGCGCCAGCCTTCAATCGTGTCCCACCATGCACCCAGTGCATTGGCATCGGGCTTGACTGCCCCTTCTTTGATCATGGCGATCATTTCACTCAGCACATCTTTCACATCGCCGACGATGGGAATGTCCACCTTCACGCGCTTGGAGATGCTGGACGGGTCGATATCAATATGGATGATCTTGCGCTCGTTCTGAGCAAAATGCTTGGGGTTACCAATGACGCGGTCATCAAATCGAGCACCCACGGCAAGCAAGACATCGCAGTGTTGCATGGCGTTGTTGGCTTCTACCGTGCCATGCATGCCAAGCATGCCCAGAAATTTGCGATCACTGGCTGGATACGCCCCCAAGCCCATCAGGGTGTTGGTGCACGGATAACCCAGCATGTCCACCAACGTGCGCAATTCGGCCGATGCGTTGCTCAGCAATACCCCGCCACCGGTGTAGATGTAGGGTCGCTTGGCGGCCAGCAACAACTGCAAAGCCTTGCGAATCTGACCGCCGTGTCCTTTGCGAACCGGGTTGTACGATCGCATCTCGACCGACGCGGGATAGCCAGCGTACGGCACCTTCTTGAACGACACGTCCTTTGGAATATCAACCAATACGGGGCCGGGACGTCCACTGCGGGCAATGTGGAACGCTTTCTTTAGCGTCATTGCCAAGTCACGTGCATCTTTGACCAGAAAATTGTGTTTGACGATCGGTCGGGTAATACCCACCGCGTCGCATTCCTGAAATGCATCCATGCCAATCGCGTGCGTTGGCACTTGACCGGAAATGATGACCATCGGAATGCTGTCCATATAGGCCGTTGCGATTCCTGTCACGGCATTGGTCACACCAGGGCCTGATGTGACCAGCGCAACGCCGACATCACCAGTCGCCCGGGCATACCCGTCGGCCGCGTGTACCGCCGCCTGCTCATGACGCACCAAAACGTGCTGGATTGTGTCTTGCTTGTAAAAAGCATCGTAAATATGCAAAACCGCACCACCGGGGTAGCCCCAGATGTACTTCACGCCCTCGGCTTGAAGCGCCTTGATCAGAACTTCGGCGCCACGTAACTCTTGTACGCCGGTCGCAGACCCTGAAGACTTGTTTGTGCTGGATGCAGCAGATGCCGAAGCGATTTCAGCTTTTGAAATTTCCATGATGAACCTTTGTGATTTTCTCTAACGAAAAACCTTGGGTGCCCCTTCGCAAACACTTTTGGAGTCGCGTCGGAACTTAGGATTTAGGCCATGGGCGCATTGAATGCTGCGCCGAACCAAAACCCGTTTGCCTTTGAATGCAAGGCGCATTATCGCACTGCCCGGATGCATTTTTTGGATCAATGCCACGGAATGTCACCAAAGTGGGTGCGATAATCGCCCGCGTCCTGCGAAAACTGCTTCCTCCAGCTGTCTGGCAACTGCGGTTGCCTCAATTTTTAATATTTTCACACTTGGCCACCGAACGCGAACTGTCCGACTTCTTGAAGAGCGTAGAAAAACGCGCTTTCAAACGGTCCGTGTACCACGTTCGCAACGATGAATCGGCTCTGGACATCGTGCAGGACAGCATGATGAAGCTGGCAGAGCACTACGGACACAAGCCCGTGGAAGAGCTACCCATGCTGTTTCAGCGCATCCTGTCCAATTGCACTTTGGACTGGTTCAGACGCCAAAAAACGCAAAAAGCCCTGTTTTCCACCATGAGTGACTTTGACAATGGCAGTGAAGACGAGAGTTTTGATCTCCTTGAAACCCTGCATGCGTCAAACAATGGGGAACAAAATGAGAGTGCCGAGACTCAAACCGAGCGGGCACAGACCTTGCATGAGATTGAAATAGAGGTTCAACAGCTCCCAGCACGTCAACGGGAAGCCTTTTTGATGCGTTATTGGGAGGATATGGATGTTGCTGAAACGGCAGCGGCTATGGGTTGCTCACAAGGCAGCGTCAAAACGCACTGTTCGAGGGCAGTTCAGGCTTTAGGAAAGGCCTTGAGCGCAAAAGGAATACGACTATGAAGACACTTGACTCCACTTTGAGCGAAAGCTACCAAGACCGGTTTGGGCGCAACCTCGCGGCGCGCCTATCCGAGTCTACCCAGGGCCTGCCCAATGATATTTCCGAGCGCCTGAAGGCAGCCCGGATGCAGGCGCTTGCCAAACGCAAAGTCATCAAGCTGGAAACTGCCACTGGGGTCAACGCCAATGGTGGGGCTGCCACGCTTCATTTGGGCAATTCAGACAATAGCCTGTGGACCCGTTTGGGCTCCTTCCTTCCTCTGCTGGCACTGATCATCGGTCTATTGGCCATTGCGGTGGTTCAAGAGCAACGCCGAGCCAACGAACTCGCCGATGTTGACGTGGAGTTGCTTGCCGACGATTTGCCTCCTGCGGCATACACCGATTCAGGATTCGTTCATTTTTTGAACACCAATCGCCGCGATTAAAAGTTGCCGAAGCCCATGTCGTTTGTTGATTCACTCGCACGCACCAAAGAACGAAATCGGTCGAGCCTTTTTTGTGGATTGGTTTTATTTTGTGCGATAGCCTTCGTCAGTGTGCAGCCTGAAGTCCAGGCACAGACGCCAGATGCCATCGCACCAAAGGCACCGGCACCGATATCAAAGTCATCGGCACCGCCCGCGGTTGCGAGCCAGGCTGGTCCCCAATGGAATGACCTGAACGGCACACAAAAGCAAATACTGCGTCCGTTAGCGGGTACCTGGAATTCAATGGCGGTAGCGCACAAGAACAAGTGGATTGCACTTGCGGTGAACTACCCCTCAAAAGCGCCAGCAGAGCAGGAAAAGATGCAAAGCCGAATGGCAGAATGGGCGGCACTCTCACCCAGTGACCGGGCACTTGCACGGCTCAATTTCGCTGAAACCAAGAAAATTGCCCCTTCGGATCGCGCTGCCGAATGGGAAGCCTATCAAAGCTTGAGTGCCCACGAAAGGCAGAGTCTGGCTGCAAAAGGGAACGGGAAGCCCACCGGGGCAGCAATTGCGGTCACGCCAATACCGCCAAACAAGTTGACGTCAGTCCCAATTACGCGACGGACTTCCCAACAAGGCGAATCCGCAGCGACTGCAAAGCCACGGATCGACCCCAACACCCTGCTTCCAAAACCGCCCATCCAGGCACCCAGCGCACCCGTAACTGCCGCCAGCGAACCAGCCGCTACTGCCAGTGAACCGTCTCCAGTGGCCAGCGCCCCCAACTGATCCGCGCTCCTGGAAATGACGACCCCCGGTTTATGGCGCCGAATGGCCTGTTGGCTGTACGAAGGCATGCTCCTGTTTGGCGTAGTTTTTTTGGCGGGCTATCTTTTCAGCACCCTCAGTCAGTCCCGCAACGCCATGGACAACCGCCACGCGTTGCAGGCTTTCATATTCGTAATTTTTGGCATTTACTTTGTCTGGTTTTGGGCAAAAGGGCAGACATTGGCCATGAAAACCTGGCACATCCGGGTCGTGGACCGCAACGGTATGCAGGTCAGTCAGACTCGGGCGCTGGGGCGTTATGCCTTGAGTTGGCTGTGGTTCCTGCCCCCCCTGATTGGTCTGTCACCGTTTCAGTTGGGTGGTGGCGAGTCAGCCGTAATCATCCTCGGTTGGGTCATCATCTGGGCACTGCTCAGTCGCTTTCACCCGCAAGACCAGTTCTGGCACGATGCTTTGGCCGGTACGCGATTGATTTCTTCGCAGCCACTCAGTCGCTAAGTACATCGCCCTGTGACACATCCCACTGAGACCACTCCAGCCAATCCGCAAAAAACGCGCAAGGGCCTGAGCCGTGTCTGGCACGCCACAGGCTATTCGCTGGCCGGTCTGCTTGCTGGTTGGGGTGAACCCGCCTTCCGCCAGGAAGCACTGGCGGCCACCCTGATGCTGCCACTGGCATTTTGGATAGGGCGCACTTGGCTGGAAACCGTGGTGCTGTGTGCCAGCGTCGTGCTGGTCATGATTGTGGAACTTCTGAACACGGCAGTGGAAACCGCCATTGACCGCATCGGTCCCGAGTGGCACGACTTATCCAAGCGTGCCAAGGACATGGGCAGCGCGGCGGTTCTGCTAAGCCTCCTGCTGTGCGCCGCAATTTGGGGCGCCGCGCTGTACCAGCGCCTGTAAGGCGACGGACTACTTAAAGCTAAACAGCAGATTCGTCCTGCTCGCCGGTACGGATGCGCACCACGCGCTCAACACTGGTAACGAAAATTTTGCCATCCCCAATCTTGCCAGTGTGTGCGGCCTTGACGATGGCATCCACGCAGCGGTCCACGTCGTCAGTCTTCACGACCACTTCCACCTTGACCTTGGGCAAAAAGTCAACCACGTACTCGGCGCCACGGTATAACTCAGTGTGACCCTTTTGACGGCCAAAACCCTTCACTTCAGTGACGGTCAGGCCGGTCACCCCGCATTCAGCCAGTGCTTCACGCACCTCTTCAAGTTTGAACGGTTTGACGATGGCAGTGATTTGTTTCATATGACTCCTAGGCTCTAAATCGGTTGGTTATAGGATAACGCCAATCCTTGCCAAAACTTCGGTGGGTTACCCGAATTCCCACCGGCGACTGCCGGCGCTTGTATTCATTGAGCTTGATCAGGCGCGTCACCCTCTCCACATCCGCACGCGCAAACCCTGCCGCAACGATGGTTTCTATGCTCTGGTCGTTCTCCATGTAGCGGTCCACGATGGCATCCAGCACCTCGTAGGGCGGCAAGCTGTCCTGATCTTTCTGGTCCGGTCGCAGTTCGGCGCTGGGTGGCCGGGTGATGATGCGCTGGGGTATGGGGCTGGCGCCGGTGCCATACGGGTCGTTGGCATTGCGCCAGTGTGCCATCTTGAAGACCAGCGTCTTGGCCAAGTCCTTGATGACGGCAAAGCCCCCGGCCATGTCGCCATATAGCGTGCAGTAGCCTGTAGCCATCTCGGACTTGTTGCCGGTGGTCAGCACAATACTGCCAAATTTGTTGCTAAGCGCCATCAGTAGCGTGCCGCGGATGCGGGCCTGGATGTTTTCCTCGGTCGTATCTTCGGCGCGCCCCGCAAACTCCGTCGCCAGAGACGCCTTGAAGGCCTCAAACTGGGGCACGATGGAAATCTCGTCGTAGCGCACACCCATGCGCTGCGCCATCTCACGGGCGTCCAGCCAGCTGATGTCGGCCGTATAGGGCGATGGCATCATCACAGCACGAACCTTGTCCGCGCCCAAGGCGTCCACAGCGATGGCCAGCACCAGAGCTGAATCAATGCCACCCGACAGACCCAGAATCGCACCCGGAAAGCCATTCTTGCCCACGTAATCGCGCACGCCCAGCACCAGGGCATCCCACAGGTCCTGCTCAGGCGTGCGCACTGGCTCTACATTCGCTACCATTTTTATAGCTGCCTGCGCAGATGCTGCGAGGGCTAAGAACATATTTTCCTTAAAACTCGGGGCCCGACCGGCGACCGAGCCATCGGCATTCAGTGCAAACGAATGGCCCTCAAACACCACCTCGTCCTGGCCACCAACCAGGTGCGCATAGACCAGGGGCAGGCCGGTTTCCTGCACCCGCTGACGCATCATTTCCTCACGTTCGTAGCCTTTGCCCACATGAAAGGGCGATGCGTTGATCACCACGAGCATCTGCGCCCCAGCCTGCCGAGTCTGCCGGGCAGGCTCGTCAAACCACGCGTCTTCGCAAATCAGCAATCCCACACGGACCCGCGCGCCCTCCTCGCCGGCCTCAAACACGCATACACCACTGCCGGGTGTGAAGTAACGCCGTTCGTCAAACACCTGGTAATTGGGCAGTTCCCGTTTCGCATAGGTGGCCACGACCTGCCCTTCGCGTAGCACGCTGGCCGCATTGAAGCGGTTTTGCACCGACACCGAGCGTGTGCGGCTGTCACCACCGCTGGGGTGCCCCACCACCACTGTCATGTCTTTTAACCCGGCCAGAGCATGGGCCACTGCTTTCACGGCATCATCGCAGGCTTGGATAAAAGCCGGGCGCAAAAACAGATCTTCGGCGGCATAGCCACAAATCGACAACTCGGGGGTGAGCAACAGCCGCACGCCGTCTGCATAAGCGTCCTTGGCGGCGGTGATGATCTTTTGGGCATTGCCCTGCAGGTCACCCACAATGAAATTGAGTTGCGCAACGCACAGTTTGAGAGTCATGAAACAGGAATTTTTCGTTAGTCGCGGCCTTACCGGGCCAATACCTGCGCACGGGGTACGCCTTGGCTGAGGATTATGTCATCCGAGTGGCCAACTCGCCGTTGGATGTGGACGCTTGCGCGTGGGATGCGCTGCTACAAACCCAACCCAACCCCAGCCCCTTCCTGCGCCACGCCTACCTGGCCGCACTGCATACGAGCGGCAGCGCTACCGCCAAAACTGGCTGGACGCCTCACATTTTCACGCTGCACATGGGTGGAGAATTGATGGCCGCCTGTGCCATTTACGAAAAAGCCCATTCCTACGGCGAATACGTGTTCGACTGGGCCTGGGCGAATGCCTACGCGCAGCATGGTCTGCCCTACTACCCCAAGGCCGTGGCGGCCGTCCCGTTCACCCCTGTACCAGGCGCTCGGTTGATGGCACGCACCGATGCCGCACGCGGCGCCCTGCTGCAAGCCCTGCTGCGTTGGTGCGAGCAAAGCGGCATGTCCTCCCTGCACCTACTTTTTCTAGATGACGCCGATGCCGCCGCCTGCGAACAAGCCGGCCTGATGCTGCGCCACACCGTCCAATTTCACTGGAAGAACACGACTCCCGGCTACGCCGACTTCGACGACTTCCTGATGTCCCTGTCCCAGGAGAAGCGCAAAAAAATTCGGCAAGAGCGGCGCAAGGTCGCCGAGGCCGGCGTGACCTTCCGCTGGGCGTTGGGCCGCGACATCACCACGCCGGACTGGAACTTCTTCTACCGCTGCTACGAGCGCACCTATCTGGAACATGGCAACGCGCCCTATCTGAACCGAGACTTCTTCCAGCGTATGGCCGACACCATGCCAGACCACTGGTTGCTGTTCACTGCCGAGCGCGGGGGGCAACCAATTGCTACTAGTTTGATAGCGCTTGACGCACATTCCACGGGGGCTGAATGCCCAAAATCCATAGGAAACTGGGCGGCAGTGTGTTCTGCGGAGGTCAAGGAGGAGCCCGCTCAGCGGGCGGGGGACACGGAGCAGAACACGCTGCCACCCAGTCTCCGACCAGCGAAGGTAGCCTACGGCCGCTATTGGGGTGCACTGGAGCGCGTCGACTGCCTGCACTTTGAGGCCTGCTACTACCAGCCGCTGCAATGGTGCATTGAACACGGCTACCACCGCTTTGAAGGCGGCGCCCAGGGCGAGCACAAGATGGCGCGCGCACTGCTGCCGGTTCGCACCACCAGCGCCCATTGGTTGGCACACCCGTCGTTCGCAGATGCCGTGGCACGGTTTCTGGAACGCGAAGGCGCGGGCATTGACAACTATATGGAGGCACTGGAGCAGCGAAGCCCGTTCAAGCGGAGTGATTGACGTGGTTCTCCTGGATGTAGCTCTGTGACTGCCAGACCAACAATGGCTTGAACCTTCATACCCTATGGTCTACAAAAGGGCTGGTACAAGGCCAGACATGTCCGACAATCCACCGTAATGAGTCCCGAACTTGCAGACAAACTCGCCAAGGCAATTGATTCCATGCCTGGCTTTCCACACAGCGTGCAGCGCATCCTGGCAATGACCCGCGACATGGACTGCTCACCCAAAGAGTTGATTCATGTCATTGAACAAGACCCCTTGATGACGGTCAAGGTGTTGAAGGTGGTCAACTCGGCGCATTACAGCATGCCTGCGCCGGTGACATCCATCAGCCACGCTGTGGTGTACCTGGGACTCAACACCATTAAGAACATCGCGCTGGGAATAGCCGCTATAGGCGTTCTTCCCTCGGTCCACATAGGTGGGTTTGATAGCCAACAATATCTTTTGCATTCCCTGTCGACGGCGGGCATCGCCAGAAAGCTGGCCCAACGTGTCGGCGATGCGGACCCCATGGAATGTTTTGTGGCTGGCCTGTTGCATGACTTTGGAAAAATCGTGTTTGCCAAGTCCATGCCCCAGGAATTTCGCAAGGCTTTGGAATACAGCCAATGGCATGGCACATCTCTGCACCACGCCCTGCGCACCATCGTAGGAGTTGACCATGCCGTAGTAGGAGCCATGCTGGTCGAAAAGTGGCATTTTGCGCCCCGCTTGGTGGCCGCTATCCGAAACCAGAATGGCGACCAACTGCTGGACAACGACATGGTGGCCTGTGTCTTTGCCGCCAACCAGATCAGCAAGAAGCTCGGTCTTGGCTTTGGCGGCAATCGTTTCGTTGAGCCGTTTCCTGTCGGCGTCGTTCAGCGCCTGGGGGGCACGCTTGATGCGGTTATCGCCTCACTGGGCAACGTGACCGAATTGCTGGAAGATTCGAAGATCTTCACCCGAGTCTGACCCACTCGAATCAGGTTCGTTCTTGTGACACGGAACGCAAGGCCTCCATTGCAGCCTCAAAATTGAACTGCTGCAACTTATTAATCAAATCGTCCGCAACTTCGCCCAGCAGACTGCGCAGCAAGGCCTGATTGGCCTGCGCGAGCGCAATGGCCTCGGCATCATTGCGCGCCAGCAGTTGTTCCAGTGCCGCCAACACGTCGCGTCCGGCAGCTGGATCGCCCACAGAACCCGGCGACAACTCAGGCTCTTGCTCCGCGACGTCCGGCAATACTGCCGCCACTTCCAGTGCCGCCAGTTGCATAGCTTGCAGATCCAGCCCAAAGTCGGCAACCTCACCTATAACATCTTGCGGCAGGCGCATACCGTGTTCGATGCGTGCGGCGTGGGTTGCAATCTGTACAAGGCCCAGGGTTGCTGCTGCACCTTTGATACGGTGGGCAATGTGGAGCGCAGTCCCCGTGTCCCGCGCAGCCAGCGCCGTGCGCAAGGCATCCACTTCCTCATCATGTGACTGGAAAAAACGGCGCAACATGTCGCAATACTTGGTTGTGTTGCCCAACAGCGCGCGCAAGCCTTGCGACACGGAAATACCGGGCAAAGTGGCTAATTGCTCCAGCGCGCGCGTAACGCCGGGATGCGCGTTCGGCAAATGCACAACCTTGTCAACCGGAGCCGTCAGTTCCGCTGCGGTAGTCATCCGCTTTGGCAACCACCTCAGCAAGGTGGCGTAAAGCAAGTCTGATTCAACCGGCTTGGAGATGAAATCGTTCATTCCGGCACTGATGCAAGCCAGGCGATCTTCGCTGAATACGTTGGCAGTCATGGCCAGAATCGGCTTGCGCTCCCAACCTGACAGGGTGCGGATGACGCGGGTGGCCTCGATACCGTCCATCTCTGGCATCTGCATATCCATCAGAATCAGGTCGTACTGATTCGCTTGCGCCTTGTCCACCGCCTGCCGACCATCTACCGCTGTATCCACTACCAACCCTACGGCATGCAGCAACTCCACAGCCACTTCGCAGTTGATGGCATTGTCTTCGGCCAGCAATACCCGTGCCGAGCCATGGTGCTCACGCAGCTGCGCCTGCAAATCGAATGCCTCGGCGGTGGTACTGGCCGGCACCGCCCCCTGGCCATGTTCAAGGCAGGCGGTGAACCAGAAAGTGCTGCCCACGCCAGGCGTGCTATCGGCTCCGGCCTCTCCGCCCATCAACGCGGCGATCCGCTGCGTAATGACAAGGCCTAGCCCGGTGCCGCCGTACTTGCGTGAGGTCGAGGTGTCGGCCTGTTCAAAAGCCTGAAACAGACGGCCCAACTGATCGGGCGCAATGCCAATGCCGCTGTCCTGCACTTCAAAGCGCAGCTTCAGCGCAGTGGCGCTGTCTTCTAACACCTTGGCACGCAGGTGGATAGTGCCTGTGTCGGTGAACTTGACGGCATTTCCGGCCAGATTGAGCAACGCCTGGCGCAGCCGCGTGACATCGCCACGGAGCCACAAGGGCACCGCATCGAGTGCCGTTTCGATCTTTAGCCCCTTGGCCCGTGCTGCGGTGGCGGTAATCGAAGTGACACTGTCCAAAACCATACCCAGGTGAAAGTCGACAATTTCGAGTTGCATCTTGCCCGCTTCGATCTTCGACAGGTCCAGAATGTCGTTGATGACCGAGAGCAGGTGCCGCCCGGCGCTATCGATCTTGTCCAGCCGCGCCGACTGCTCTGGCGTGACGTGACCATGCCTGAGCAGATGGGTGAAGCCAATGATGGCATTCATCGGGGTGCGAATCTCGTGACTCATATTGGCCAGAAAATTGCTCTTTGCCACGTTGGCCGCCTCGGCCTGCTGGCGCGCAACATGCAACTCGCGTGTACGGTTTTCGACCAGTTCTTCCAAGTGGTTGCGGTATTGATCGAGTTCCGCTCCGATGCGCTTTTTCTCGGTGATATCGTCCTTAACCGCCACGTAGTGCGTCACCGTTCCGTCAGGTTGGCGCAACGGCGTGATGATGGCAAACTCGTCATATTCACTGCCGTCTTTGCGGCGATTGTTCAACTGTCCCCTCCACGCGTTGCCGTTGTTCAGTGCGTTCCACATCTCGGCGTAGGTCTGGGGCGATGTGTTACCCGACTGAAGGACACGCGGGTTTTTGCCCATCAATTCCAGGCGGCTGTACCCGCTCGAATCGACAAATGCCTGGTTCACATATTCGATGTGGGCGTTGACGTCGGTGATGAGAATGGCCTCCGGGCTTTGCTCAACCGCCTGCGACAACTTGCTCAAGCGATCTTCAACATCCTTGCGTTCCGTGATGTCGGACATGATGGCGGTGGTAAACCAGCCTTCAGCAGCGTCCCATTTGGCAAGTGTGAACTGAACTGGAAATTCGCTGCCATCCTGGCGCAAACCAAACAGTTCAATCGACTTACCCTTGTGGCGCATCTGCGCTCCACCGCGAATGCGATCCAAGCCCGCCAGATGCGCTTCACGGTAACGCTGCGGTATCAATAGCGTCACGGACTGCCCCATGACCTGAGCTTCCGCATAGCCAAACATGACCTGCGCACCCCGGTTCCAGCCGACGATATTTCCGTCGCTGTCTGAAGTAACGATGGCTTCAAAGGCAGTTTGTGTGATGGCCCGACTGCGTGCCTCACTCTGCGCGAGTTCTGCTACCGCCTGCTGGCGCCCAGTCGCAACAGCATAGTTGTCCATGGCAAAGCTGATATCTGCCGCCATCGCAACCATTAGTTTGCACACTTCTGTGTCAAAAGCATACGCTTCGCCGGCGAACAGATTCAGGACTCCCACTGCTACACCGCTGCGCAGCAGGGGCAATGATGCCGAGGCAGCCCATCCGCTAACCTCTCCGCGTTCGTGCCATGGCGCGGTGCGCGGGTCATTATGAAAATCCTGACACCAGACGGGCAGGTTGTCGCGGATCGCTGACGCCGTGGGCGCACGATTATCCGGATTCATAGGCATTTGGAGGTTCTCCAAATAGTGCTTACCGTCTCCAAAGGAGGCTACCGACCTGACCTGCTGGTCAGTCTGGTCGACGAGCCCGATCCAGGCCATTTTGAAGCCGCCGAACTCCACCACGTCGCGGCAAATTTGCGCAAACAAGGCCTCTTCAGTGGCGCAGTGCACAATCGCCTTGTTGCATTGGCTATGCGTGGTGTAAAGCCGGTTGAGCCGAACAAGAGCCAGTTCGTCCCGTTTACGTGCAGAGACGTCGCGCACGATTGCCAGCATGTGCGGCTTGCCCCCAAAATCCAGTCGATTGAGAGAGACCTCTGCAAAAAATGGACTTCCATCAGCGCGGCAGTGTGTCCATTCAAAGACTTGATGCTCCCCCGCGAAAACCCGATTTATCCTCTTGATAACCTCCTCCTCGGAGGATCGCCCATCGGGCTGTGTTGGCGGCGAAAATTTAGTTGGACTTGAACCAATTAATTGCTCCCGCGTGCAGCCAAATACCTTCAGCGCTGCGGCGTTACATTCAATAAAGCCACCATCGACCAATAACAGGTTGGCATCGGTCGTGGTCTCAAACAAGGCGCGGTATTTCAGTTCGTTTTCGCGCAACGCCGTGGCCGCAGACTCTGCCTTGGCCCGTGCCGCGACGGCATCGGCCATCAGGTTCTGAGCCGCTAAACGTGCCCTGCGCTGCATTTCAACAGCAGCAGTCTGTTCCATGACCAGCTGGACCGCTACCTCGCGTTCGCGTTCTTGCGACTGCTTTTGCTCCGAGAGGTCGCGCATGAAGGCGGTAAAGAAAAAGTCCCCATTGGACTTCCAGCATGTGAGTGTGAGTTCCAGCGGAAATTCACTCCCGTCTTGGCGCAGACCCGCGAGCTCGATCGATTTTCCGATCATTTTCGGCTCAGCACCAGCTACAAATTTACTCATTCCCGCAACATGCGATTCACGGTACCGGTGTGGCATCAACAGCACCAATGGCTGCAAGCTGGCTTCTGCCGCCGCGTAGCCAAACATGCGCTCGGCGCTGTGGTTCCAACCGATGATGTTGCCCTGTTGGTCGCTAATGACGATGGCATCTACGGCGCATTCGGTCACCTGGCGGAACCGCTGCTCTTCGTTGCGCAATTTGTTTTCAATTCCGACCCGCACGAAGGCTGCCCGATTCGATCCCAGCAACGCCGATGAGAGAACGATCAGACTGAGAAACATGCCACCCCAGTTAACCGTGTAAGTAACGTTCAACAGGTTTGAAATTTCCAAGCGATGCCGGTCAATCAGATGCTCCAAATCATGCAGCAAGTGGTCGACTTCTTCACGGAAATCGCCCGTCACCTGCGTACCGTGGCGAATCAGGTCGAGATCAACGCTGGTGCTTGCTTGTCGCGCCCTCACAACGCGTTCAAACCATTGGAGTGCCTCTGTCGCCACCATCTCAACACGCGCCAACTGCGCCTTGTGCAGCGGAACGGTGATGGTGATTTGGCGTAACTCCAGCAAGCTATTCTGCGCCGCGGCTATTGAAGAAAGCAGGCCTGTCCGCATCACGTCGTCGCCCGTCAGGACAAAGCCACGCGTGCGGCTTTGGGCATCCAGTACGCTGGCCTCAAGGTTGATGAGTCGGTGCAACAAACTTTCGCGCAGCGACAGTTGCTGGTTGGTCCGATCCAGCTGATTTTGGCCACGCATTGCAGTCAGGCCGACCACCACCACCAACGCCAGTCCGAGGACATACGCAATCGTACTTCGGCGGTTCAAAAACCAGGAGGATTCGGATTTCCGCCACGCAATGGCCGTAGCCGCAACGCCCAAGCCCGCGAACAGGATCGCGGTGTGAACTGCCATGATGGTCTTTCCCCACCATCCGTAAGCCCCCAGCACCGGCGTGAAGTAAGTAAAAAACGATGTTGTCGCGAGAATTGTTGTCAGCGCGCCAACGGCCGTCGAAATCAACAGCGTGGTCGTTGTTTTGCGCCGTAACTGAGCCAACGACGAACCGACCGCCAGCATCACAAAGCACAAAGCAGTCTCCGGGGCCATCCTACCCGGATTCGACGTGGCCACAGCGCCAACATTCTCAGGGAACAGCCACTGGTCAAAGCCGGGATTCCAATTGAAGAGGTATTCACCCAGCGTCAGCAAACCAATCAGACCGGTTAACCAGCGACACCCGTGGGCAATTTGGAGAAGGTGGACCGAATGCCGATGATCCGGCCGCGCTGCCCGCATTTCAGGAAGCTGCAGTGCGACTCCGATCAGGATGAAGGCGACAGCCGTGTTCGCCTTCATCGTGACCCAGATTGGCAGGATGCTTTTGAGCACGGGAATATTGAGCGCCCACCCGGCAAGGACAACGCAGCCCACAAGCACCGCAGTGGCGCTCGCCGCCGACACCAAAACGTTCAACGGGAACGTTCGGTTTTTGTCATGCTCACCTGGCACGGGCTGTACCGGAGTCATGGCTGATCTATAGCCTGCGTGTCAACGAAGTCCACGTCGTAGGGCGCTACCTGCCCGAGTTGCCGCGATAGTGCATTCACCTCCTGCTTCAATCCAATCATCACCAACTCACGGTCGACCACATTGGTATTGAAGAGCGTCAGTTCAGTGTTTTGTTGAAGCAGTGTCTCCTGAGCATTCTTGCGCTCGGTGACATCCATGGTGAAACCCGCCAACAGAGACCTGCCTGCCGAGGCTATTGGAAACTTGATCGTCGTGTAGCGCCGGCCGTTCAACTCCTCTTCCAGCGTCACCGTCTCACCCCGACTCACCACAGTCCAGTCATCGGCGCTAATTTTCGCGGCCAACTCAGGTGGAAACAGTTGCGCCATGGTCTTTCCCTCCATATCCTTCGCTGTCATGCCAATCATCTGCTGAAAGCTGTCGCTGGCGCGCAGCACCCGGGATTCGGTGCTCGTCACCTCTTTGAAAAAGGTGTGAACCGGTGTGTGCTTCAAAAAAAGAGTGACCAACTCTTCGCTTCTGCTTAGCGCATCTTCAGCCGTCTTGCGCTCGTTGATGTCTGTCACTGCTATGTGCAGCACCTGCTCCCCAGATTCATCCTGGGCCTGCGCGACGGTCAGTTGCACCCACACCGACAACCTGTCGTCCGCCCCGGCATCATCAATTGCCCGACGCAAGCGTAACTCGCACGTCTGCGATGCACCTTTCTTCTGGATTCGCTTGCGCAGCAAGTACCAGATGTCCTGGTCCGCTGGCAGCACAAAGTTCGTGAACAGAGGTTGGCGGGAAAGCGCATTGCGCGTCACACCCAGCAGGGACGCCAGGGTCCGATTGGCTTGAACGATCAGCCCGCCATCGTTCACGCGGCAATAGCCCACCGGGGCCAGGTCGTACAGCCCCTCATAGCGCGTCTCGGAGGCATCCAGCGCGCTTTTGGCCAAGCGCAGCTCGTCGGCTTGCATCTCCAATTCAATTTGGTGCAACCCCAGCTCATGCGACATGCGTTGTGACTCGGGTGTCTCAAGCGCCTGATTTGGTGGGCTTGAAGTGGGCAGAGCTAAAGCAGCCTCCGCTTGAGCGCGCTTACTCTGCTTGTCATTGGGGTATGGTCCGGCGGGCATGGGGGTCCTTGACTTGTAGTTCACTGAACGTTAGGCCAATGTCTGCATGGCAATCGCCGCCACCGCAGTCGGCCGGGCTTTGTATCATTAGCCGGGCTCTCGGTAACGTTCTGCAATGGCGGCAAATTGATCAAAACTGGCGAGGAAGACATCGGTCATATCCGGATCAAAGTGTGTGCCGCGCTCCGCGGCGATGCTATCGCGGGCTTGTGCATACGGCATCGCGGGCTTGTAGATGCGCTTGGAGATCAGCGCGTCGAACACGTCGGCCACTGCCATCAGGCGGGCCGAAACCGGAATCGCGTTTCCGGCCAAACCGTCAGGATAGCCACTACCATCCCAGCGTTCGTGGTGCCAGTGGGCAATTTCCTTGGCCAGAGACAAAAACTCGAGGTGGATTTCAATGTCGCTCTCCGCCTGCTCGATGGCGTCGCTGCCCAACTTGGCGTGGGTCCGCATGATGGTCATTTCATCAGCCGTGAGTTTGCCGGGTTTGAGCAGAATGTGGTCGGGAATACCTACTTTGCCAATGTCATGCAAAGGCGCAGATCGGCTCAAAAGGTCGATGTACCGGTCAGTCAGGGTCGTCGCAAAACGAGGGTAATGGCGCAGCCCTAACGCAAGAAGGTGCACGTAGCCCTGGGTGCGCAATAGGTGGCGACCCGTTTCAGGGTCACGGGTTTCGGCCAGGTGTGCAAGCGCGCGAATGCTGACCCGTTGCGTCAGGTCATTCTCGGTCATGCGCCGGACCACCTCTGCCTCCAGCGCAGCGTTCTTGTTCGACATCCAATCCCGAGCCTTTTTGGCTTCCAGTTGGGTCTTCACGCGTGCCAACACAACTAGAGGCGTGATCGGCTTGGTGATGTAGTCGGCCGCGCCCATTTGCAGCCCGCGTTCCTCGTCATCCGTGCTATCCAGGGCAGTGAGAAAAATAACCGGGATCGCTCGGGTTTTGGGGTCGCTGCGCAATTGAGCCAGCACCGCGTAGCCGTCCATACCCGGCATCATCACGTCCAGCAGAATCAGATCTGGCAACGGGTCGCCGGCTGCTATGCGCAAACAACTCTCGCCGCAGGTGGCCGCCAGGACGCGGTAATGCGGACGCAGCAACTCGTGCAAAACACCCAAATTGCCGGGCGAGTCATCCACGATAAGAACAGTCGCGGCGGGTTCTTGGTTCATGGTTCTTGCGCCAACAGGATGTCCGCACTGATGCTGAGCCCAGCCGAACCCTGGAACTCAAGAATTTTTTGTATGAGGTGTTCGTCCAGTTCGTAGCCGGCCGACAGCATCAGCATGCCACTGGGCGTGATGAGGTCATGCGCCAACACCATGCCGACTGTCAGTTCATGCGCAGCAACAGACTTCTGGCGTGGAGGCACGGGTTCACCTTGCAACTGCGGTAACCTGCCAAAGGTCGCTAAAAATGCGTTGACAACTTCTGGGTCGTAGCGCTTTCCGCTGCCGCGCGTAATGGACTCCTGTACTGCCCTCACTGCGGTAGCCGTGGATGATGGCTCGGTGCTTTGCAGGTCAATGTAGTCACTGGCAACCGCCAAAATGCGGGCGCCAATTGGAATGTCGCGGCCGAGCAAGCCAGCCGGGTAGCCGTCGCCATCAAACCGCTCCAGCTGCGCGCAAATAATGGTCGTAACGGCGCGCAGGTCCTGCAGCGGCAACAGCAGTTGTTCGGCACGCACCACATGCCGACGAAATGTGGAGAGTTGTTCGCTGTTCATCGACGCCACCGGCATGTTCACCAGGACGTCAGCCAGGCCAACTTTGCCAATGCCATGCAAGAGGCCTGCAACAAAAACCTCTTGCGCGGTCTTTGCGTCCAGATTCATTTGCACCGCGATACGACGCGCCAGATCAGCAACGCGACGCGAGTGGCCAGCCTGCGCTCCAACACGCAACTCGATCAAGTTGGAAAAAACCTTGATCGAAGTGATGAAGTTGGTTTTCAGCTTCTCATTCGCGACGAGCAACTGATCATGGGCAATCTTGAGTGCTGCAGTGCGCGTCTTGACCAGTGCTTCGAGCTGCGCCGAGCGCTGGGCCTGGCTATCACGCGCTTCTTTGGCCAGTAGTTGCGTGCGCACCCGGGCCAGTACCAGCAGTGGCGTGATGGGCTTGGTGATGTAGTCGGCGGCACCGAGTTGCAGCCCGCGTTCCTCGTTCTCCGGGGAATCCAGCGCCGTCAGAAAAATCACCGGAATGTCCTGAGTCCGGCTGTCGGCCTGCAACTGCGCCAGCACGGCGTAACCGTCCATGCCCGGCATCATCACGTCAAGCAATATCAAGTTGGGTTTGGGTTGGTTTTGGGCGATGCGCAAGGCGGTGGCCCCGTTCATCGCGGCTTGGACCCGAAACTCAGGACTCAGCACACCATGCAACACACTAAGGTTGTCGGAAGAATCGTCAACAATGAGGATGGTGGCATCGGATGCGGTGGCCATAAGATATCATAACCAGATCAGCAGGGCTTGCGGTGGAGCCTGGAGCCGCGCAACACCCGCAGGCGAAGAATTCAGCGCATTGACATCATGACCACCGGTGCCTTTTATCGCGCCTGCGAACGACGAATGAGCAATTTCAGTGCATCCAAATCTACGGGCTTGGGCATCAACTCCCCCATGACTCCGCTGCCCAGCAATTCATCGCGCTGGTACATGAGCGGGGCCGACACCAGTACCACAGACGGCAAGCGCGCCCAGGCAATATGCAGACGATTGTTCGCCAAGTGTTGTATGGCCTGCTGCAGGGTAAACCGGTCATCCACATCGCCAATGATGAATGCAATGTCCTCGTCCCGGCGAAGACACTCACGAGCCTCCTCCGCCGTTTTCGCCACCACCAGGCGCAGGCCTTCCAGTTCCATCACGGCGCCAGTTGATCGGCCAACGCCGGGTCCTGGCTCATCAGCAGTACACCCTGGCCGCCAACGATCTGGGACACGATGTCCAACTCAGGGTTGTCAGTGAACGCTGCACCATAGTGCGCTGCGATGTCCGCCCAGAATGACGGACCGATGGTCTCCATGACCTCGGCTACCGTTGTGTCTCCAGAAATGACGCGCTGCGCACCGGATGCAGCCAGCGATTTCAAGCCGCCCTGCCGCAGACTTTCCAAACTGGCTTGCCAGATACAGTAGCGAAACAGGAAAGATCAGCGTTGAGCCCAAGGGCAAACGCTAAGCGCTGCGAAGGCACCCTGAGGCTTGGCATCATCTGCCAAGCGCATACCGTCGCTTTCATGCTGGCAGAATCCCGACATGCACCCAAGTCTGGAAAGCCCCGCACCCATCACGCATTACGAGAACTTTCCGGTGGCGTCCTTCCTGTGCCCGCCGCATTTACGCGCGCCAATAGCGGCCATCTACCACTTTGCCCGCACAGCTGATGACATTGCCGACGAGGGTGACGCCACTGCCGAGCAGCGCCTGGACGAACTCCGTGCCTACCGACGGGACTTGGATGCGATCTGTGATGCCGCACAGGCCGGCTCCCGCAGCACTCCCGCCACCAGCACCCGCTGGCCCAACGTATTCGGCCCTTTGCAAGTCGCCCTGCAAACCCACCAACTCCCGCCCCAACTCCTGCACGACCTGCTCGACGCCTTTGTGCAGGACACCCAAAAGTCGGCTGCCGCAGAAGGCTACGCCACCCACGCCGAGCTGCTGGACTACTGCCGCCACTCGGCCAATCCGGTGGGGCGCTTGCTGCTGCACCTGTATGGCCTACACGACGCGCTGGCGCTGCAGCGAAGCGATGCCATTTGCAGCGCCTTGCAACTGATCAACTTCTGGCAAGACCTGAGCGTGGACATCCCCCGGGGCCGCTACTACCTGCCATACGACGAATGCATGCGGTATGAAGTCTCGCAAGACGATATCCTAGCCCGGCGTCAAACTGAAAACGCTACGCAATTGATAGCTGCTTGCGCAGATTCTGCGAGGGCTAGCATGCTATTTGGCTCACAACTCGTGCACCAGATTCCGGGCCGTGCCGGGTGGGAAATGCGTTTGGTCGTACAAGGCGGGTTGCGCATTCTGGACCGCATTGCGGCCCTGAACTACGCCACGCTAAACACGCGCCCCACCCTTCGCTGGTGGGATTTCCCCGTGATGTTGTGGCGTACCTTGTGGATGTGACAATAACGGCCTATGACCCCAGCGCAATACGTCCAGCAAAAGGCAGCAGCCTCAGGCAGCAGCTTCTACTATGCCTTCCTGTTCCTGCCTGGCCCCAAGCGCGCCGCCATCACCGCCTTTTACGCCTTTTGCCGTGAGGTCGATGATGTGGTGGACGACATGGTGGACGCCAGCGTGGCCCACACCAAGCTGGCCTGGTGGCAATCTGAAGTGGCTGACGCCTATGCGGGCCACCCCAGCCACCCGGTGATGCTGGCCCTGATGCCCCTGGCGCGCGATTTCGGCATTGAGCAGCGCCATTTGCAAGCCGTCATTGAGGGCTGCCAGATGGATCTGACG
>Ga0194061_1000366_pt1 | contig 27656 bp, 26 predicted proteins | sample SepL2221m_MetaG_FD_163423 | JGI IMG/M metagenome (GOLD analysis project Ga0194061, IMG submission 163423) | Anoxic zone freshwater microbial communities from boreal shield lake in IISD Experimental Lakes Area, Ontario, Canada - Sep2016-L224-21m | ecosystem: Environmental > Aquatic > Freshwater >... | reverse complement strand
GACGACGAGCTGGGTGTGTCGCAGGCCACCTATGCCGAACTGGCGGCACGCTCATCGCGCTTTGCCCAGCTGCTGCGCAACCTGGGCATTGATGCCGGCGACCGCGTACTTATCCGCCTGCCCAACTCGCTCGATTACCCGACGGCTTTCCTCGGTGCGATGAAGCGCGGCGCCATCAGTCTGCCCACTTCGACCCTGCTCATGCCCGAAGAAGTGCTCTACCTTGCAAAGGATTCGGGCGCACGCGTTCTCGTCACCGACAAAAAAGCCTGGCTGCAACTGGCGCCGCATTTTCGCGACAGCAAGACCATTGAGTACGTCCTGCTCTCGGGTACGGGAAGCGCAACCGAAGCGGGCAACATCCGCGCACTCGACCTTGCGACCGAACTGGACAAGATAACTTCCTGTGAAACACCCCACGCCACGCGCGCCGCGGACCCGGCCTACCTCGTCTATACCTCCGGCACCACCGGTTACCCCAAAGGCGTGCTGCACGCACACCGTTCATTGCTGGGTCGCACACCGGCTGCCGAATACTGGTTCGACTTCGACCGCTCTGGCAAAAACGGCGGCAACGACCGCATCATGCATTCGGGCAAGTTCAACTGGACCTATGTGCTGGGCTCGGCGATGATGGATCCGCTTTACCGCGGCAAGACGGTCATCGTCTACGAAGGCAGGAACGACGCCACCACCTGGCCGCGCCTGATCGCCAAGCACCAGGCGACCATTTTCATCGGCGTGCCGACCATATTCCGGCAGATCATCCAGAAAACCGCTTTCGCCAAAAAAGACGTGCCGACGCTGCGCCATTGCATGAGCGCGGGCGAGCACTTGTCCGACGAAGTACTCGCGCTGTGGCGTGAACGCTTTGGCCGCGACATTTACGAAGCCGTCGGCATGAGCGAGTTCTCCTATTACCTGTCGCAAAGCCTGCACCGCCCCATCCGTCCGGGCAGCGCCGGCTTTCCGCAACCGGGACACGATATCAAGCTGCTCGATCCCGAGACCTTGCGCGAGGTCAAGGCCGGAGAAGAAGGCATGATTTGCGTGCCCGAATCCGACCCTGGCCTGTTCACCTTGTACTGGAACCTGCCCGAGGAAACCGCGCGGCTCAAGCACGACGGCTGGTTTTTTACCGGCGACTACGCGCGCTACGACGAGGACGGCTATATCTGGTTTCTCGGCCGCAAGGACGACATCATCAAGAGCTTCGGCTATCGCGTCTCACCCTACGAGGTGGAACGCGTGATGAAGTCGCATCCGGCGGTCGCCGATTGCGCCTGTATCGGCGAGAACGCCGGCGAGGACAAGCTCCTGGTGGTGGCCTATGTCATCGCGCAACCGGGCAGCAAGGTAACGCCGGATGAATTGCTCGCCTTCGGCAAGCAGCACCTCGCCACCTACAAGGCGCCCAAGGCGGTCTACCTCGCCAGCGACTTCCCGCGCACCAAGAACGGCAAGATCCTGCGCCGCGACATCAATCCGGCCATGGCCAGCGTCCGTTCAAGCTAAAACTTGCGCGGCAGCTGCGCCGGCACAAATGACTGGAAACGCCCGACTGGCGGGTTTCCAGACGATGTTTGATAGCAGCAGGGCAAATTACCCCCCGGGCTGCCATGCCTGATTAGTCAATATAGACAAAATAGATACTTTGGCTATAATACCGACAGTAATCACCAGAATCGGGGTTGCCATGAGCGCACTGACATTCCGCAACAGGCTGGGTGAACTGGTCGATATCCAATCCGTTCCCGCCACCATGATGAAAAACCAGTTCGCCAGCGTCCTTGACCAGGCCTTGCGCGGCAACCCGGTCGCCATTACGCGGCATGACACGACCAAGGCGATCCTGATCTCGATCGAGGAGTTCGAAGCGCTGACGGGCGAGCGCACGCGCAGCCTTGATGCCCTCGGCGCACAGTTCGACGGCCTGCTCGCGCGCATGCAGACGCCCATAGCCAAAAAAGGCATGAGCGACGCGTTCAATGCCTCGCCGCAGGCGCTGGGCCGCGCCGCCGTGAAAGCGGCACGCAAGTAACCAGATACCGGCAGTTTCGCCTTGGCTACTACCAAGCGTTTCATATTCCGTGATCCTTGCCCCGCCAATTATTGTCGTCCCCGCGAAAGCGGGGACCCAGCGACGTTCGCTGAAAGTCACTGGATTCCCGCTTTCGCGGGAATGACGGACGGTTGTCATGGCATCGGGAAAAATCACCAAACCACGCAAACCGCTTCACGCAGCGGAGCCTGTCCCCAAATTTGCAGTTGCCACCCCGCCGCGCATCTATGTGCTGGCCGGCGTCAACGGCGCGGGCAAAAGCAGCCTGGGTGGTGCGGCCTTTCGCGAAGCGGGCGGTGACTACTACAACCCCGACGAGGCGGCGCGCAGCCTGAAGGCGGCCAATCCCGGGCTGACGCAAACCGCGGCCAACAGCCGGGCATGGCAAATTGGCAAAGGCCTGCTGCAAAAAGCCATCGCCAATCGCCTCGACTTCGCCTTCGAAACCACGCTCGGCGCCAACAGCATCCCGGCCTTGCTGCGCAACGCGGCGCAAAACGGTATCGAAATCCATGTCTGGTACGCCGGCCTCGCCAGTCCGGAGTTGCATATCGCGCGCGTCAAGTCGCGTGTCAAAAAAGGCGGCCACGATATTGCCGAAGCCGACATTCGCCGGCGTTTTGATCACAGCCGGCTCAACCTCATCGACTTGCTGCCCCACCTCGCGGCGCTGCGCCTTTACGACAACAGTACCGACGCAGACCCGGCTCTGGGCAAACTGCCTGAACCGATGCTCGTACTGCACATGGAGCGGGGACAAATCCTCAATATGGAAAACCTGAAGAACGCGCCCGGCTGGGCCAAACCCATTGTCGCGGCGGCGTTGAGGCTGGCGCCGGGGTGACGACGCGTCCGCGAACCGGCTAATCCTGCAGTTCTATTTTGGCCTTTTTGACCGTATCGGCCCAGCGCGCCACCTCGGCATGCACGCGCGCGGCGAAGGCCTCGCTGCTTGACTTGGCCGGGCGGATGGCCAGCGCCTGCAGCCTTGCGATGACTTCGGGCGATTCGAGCGCACGCAACACCGCCGCGCGCAGTGTTGCGACCACCGCCGCCGGCGTATCGCGTGGCACAAAAATGCCGTACCACAGAGTGAAGTCATAGCCGGGCAGGAACTCGCGCATCGCCGGCACGTCGGGTAATTGCACCAATCGTTCGGTGTTGGTGGTGGCAAGCGCGCGCAGCTTGCCCGAACGAATATGCGCGTCGGTGTCGAGGAATCCCGCCACCGACATGTCCACCCTGCCCGCAAGCAAATCCTGCATCGCGGCGGAAACACCCTTGTAGGGAACCACGATGATATCGCCCCCGGTCAATGCCTTGAACAACTCCGCCGGGTGGGACGCACCGCCTGAGCCGTAGGTCAGTTTTCCCGGTGCAGATTTCGCCAGTTGCGCCAGTTCCTGCGCCGTACGCACCGGCAGGTCGGCGCGCACCACCCAGAGCGTTGGCGACACGCCGATCTCCACCACCGGCACGAAATCGTTTTCCATGCTGTAACCGAGCTTGCGGTAAAAGCTCTGGTTGGCCGCGTGTATGGTCGACAGGATGGTGATGGTGTAACCGTCGGCAGGCGACTTCGCGCCGGCCTCCGCGCCGATGTTACCGCCGGCGCCGACACGGTTTTCCACCACCATGGCTTGGCCGAGGATTTCGCCGGCGCGCTGCATCACCGTACGCGCCACCACGTCGGTTCCGGCTCCCGCCGCGAAGGGCACGATCAGGCGAATGGCCTTGTTCGGGTAGGCTTGCGCATTCGCGACACCCGGTAAAAACGCCGCGGCTGTGGCGAGGACTGCAATAAAACGGAACATGTTGTGCCTTCCCTGACTTGAGTCGACGGCCCGTCGACAAACGGATATCGGCATAGTGTATCTATTTTCCGGCGCCGTATCGCCACCCGCACCACGCCGGTGCGGGCCCTCGCCGTGACGGGCGTCCCTCAGTCCGCCTTCATCCCCGCCGCCTTGACCACCGCGCCCCAGCGCGTGATCTCGCTCTTGATGTAGGCGCCAAATTCCTCTGGCGTGCCCGCTGCCGCAATCGCCCCCTCGGTATTCAGGCGCTCGAGCATGTCCTTTGACTGCATGATCTTGCGGATCTCGGCGTTGAGCTTGGTGACGATGTCCTTTGGCGTCCCCGCCGGCGCGACAATGCCATACCACTGGGTCGCATCAAATCCGGGCACGCCGGCCTCGTCGACGGTCGGAATTTGAGACAAAGCGGGGACACGCTGCGGGCTCGACACACCGAGCGCGCGCAGTCGTCCGGACTGCACATGGCCCATGACCGCGGGCGCGCCGGTCATGGTCATCGATACCTGCCCACCGATGAGGTCGGCGACCGAAGGGCCGGTGCCCTTGTAAGGCACATGCACGATGCTTGTGCCGGTTTGCAGCTTGAAATATTCCACCGCAAGATGCGCCGCGCTGCCGTTGCCGCCGGAGCTGTAGTTGAGCTTGCCCGGATTGGCCTTGGCATAGACAATCAGTTCCGTCACGTTTCTTACCGGCAGCGCGGGATTCACCACCAGCACGTTGGGCACCAGCGCCACCATGCATACCGGCACAAAATCCTTGAGCGGGTCGTAGCTCAGCTTGGAATAGAGTGAAACGTTCACCGCCAGCGTGCCGATGTGGCCCATCATCAGCGTGTATCCATCGTGCGGCGCTTTTGCCGCAAGATCGGCGCCTATGGTCCCGCCCGCCCCGCCGCGGTTATCGATAATGACCTGCTGGCCCCAGGCCTCCGTGAGCTTTTGCGCGACGGAACGGGCAAGGATGTCGGTCGAGCCGCCCGGAGGAAACGGGACGATCAGCCGGATGGGTTTGGTCGGATAGGCCTGTCCTGAGCCTGTCGAAGTGGCTTGCGCAGATACAGGCGGCGCGAAGATTGCCATCGCAGCCAAGAACAACGAGATACAAGCCTGAAACCGCCCCCATTTCGTCATTCCCGCGAAAGCGGGAATCCATCTTGACCTAAAGCATCGCGACTTCGAAAGAAAATGGATTCCCGCTCTAGTCCCCGGAGTGGGATTCGCGCGAATGCCAGCACTTTTAAAGGGTTTCATGTCTGGCCTTTCCAGGCACGCGCGGCGCCAGAGGTGAGGAGGGATTCTATTTCTGCAGGGGTGTAGCCGGCTTCGACGAGGATCTCACGGGTGTGCTGGCCCAGCTTGGGCGCGGGCATGAAGTCGCTGCGCGCACCACCCGACAGCTTGTTGGCCGGGCGCATGTTCCAGATGGCGCCCTCGGTCGGGTGCTCAACGCGCTGAAAGAATCCGACATCCCTGAGATGCGGGTCCTGCTGCAGGCTCTCCAGCGTGTGATAGGGCGCCGCCGGCACATCCATGCGGTCGAATATTTCCAGCCACTCGGCCGAGGTTTTTTGTTGCAAGCCCTCGGCACGAATGGCGAAGTACTCCCTGACATGCTTGAAACGCGCGCCGACGCTGCAAAAGCGCGCATCGTCCTTGAGTTCCGGCCGGCCGATTGCGGCAAAAAGTGCAAAGGCCTGGGCGTCGGTGTTTGCGGAGATGCAGACATAGCCGTCCCTGGTCGGGATAGGCCGGTTTTCCGGATCGAGCACGCGCGGATCGCCGTAGGCCTTTGCCGGATCTGCCAAAGGCGGATCAAACGTCCCAAGGTACATGTGCTCGGTCATAACCTGGGTCACCATGTTCTCGAACATAGGAATTTCGATGGCCTGGCCTTCGTCGCTTTTCTCGCGCTTGAACAAGGCCATCAGGATCATCTGCACGGCAATCAGGCCGACCGTGCGGTCGGCCATGACAAAAGGCACATAGCGCGGGGTGCCGCTGACGCGTTCATGCAGCGCCGCAACGCCGGACGCGCCCTGGATGATCGAATCATAGGCCGGCTTGTCCTTGTAGCGTCCATCCTGCCCGAAGCCGAACATGCCGCAATAAATGATGCGCGGATTGGCCGCACGCACCGCTTCGTAGCCAAGGCCCATGCGCGCCATCGAATCGGGACGCACATTCCACAACAGCACGTCAGCGCTCTTGATCATGCGCATCAGGGCCGCGAGGCCGCCGGGTGATTTGAGGTCAAGGACGATGGAGCGCTTGTTGCGATTGAGATGCAGGAATTTTCCCGACATGCCCTCCGAGCGTCCGCGACCGGCGAGGGTGCGGCCGATGTCCCCCGCCGGGCTTTCCACCTTGATCACATCGGCGCCGTGGTCGGCGAGGATCTGCGTCGCCAGCGGCCCGACCACCACCGAGGTGAGATCGAGTATGCGCACTCCCTCGAGTGAGCCGCCGCTCATGCCCCGGCCATGTGCAGTTCCGCCTCTATCGCCGGCAGGCCTGCGGCATCGAGGGCGCGCAACAGCAACTTGCCACCCTGTCCGGGAACGCTGGGCCCGCCGCACAGCGTGAGCGGACGATTGACATACAAGGGCCTGACGTTACGCGTCGCAGACAGCCTGATCTCCCGCCCGGTGTGCTGTTTTGCCAGCTGCCACAACAACAGCGTGGTGAGGCCGCCATTGACCAGCAGGTCCGGGTAAGCCTCGGTGTCGCGGGCATAGGCGGTGTCGTAATGGATGCGGTGGGCGTTAAAGGTCAGCGCCGAGTAACGAAACAACAGCGTCGGGTCGGGTGTGAATGTGCGCGACCAGGGCATGGCCGGCACGGTCCCTGGCGAAGCGGTCTCTGTCGGCGCAGGATCGCGGCCGGCGGCGGCTGTGCTGCGCTCTTCGCGGTAAACAATGTCCTGCTCCTCGACCACGGCAAGGCCGCGCGGCGAACTGATTTCATGCCTGACTGTGACAAAGCACATTTCCCCGCTGCGCCCGGTCTTGGCCTCGATGCGCTCTATGCGCGAAACGCGGCTGACCTCGTCACCGATGAAGAGCTCGCCGCGAAATTCGACGCGGCGCCCGGCAAACATGCGCCGCGGCAGCGGCACCGGCGGCAGCAGGCCGCCCTTGGCCGGATGGCCGTCAATCGACAGACCCGATTGGCGTTCGGTGGGCGTGAACAACAGGACATACCAGTCGCCGGGCAGCGCGTCACCGCGCTTGCACTCAAAGGACGTCAGGTCGAGCAAGGCGGCCATGCGGCGTGCCGCAGGCAGGGTTACCTCGTCCTCGGCTTGTTCCGAGCGTCCTATCCAGGCCTGCAGCGCACTTACATCCATCCGGTCACGCCGGCTTTTTACCCGGACTGTCGGCCCAGTAAAGCCGCGTCGGATTATCCACCAGGATTTTCTGGCGCAATCCGGCATCGGTGCAGAACTCGCCGAACAGGTCGACCAACTCGCCGTCGTTGGGCATGATCTTGACGTTCGGGTGCGGGAAGTCGGTGCCCCACAGTGTGCGGTCGGGCGCCGCCTTGATCAGGCCCTCGACAAACGGCCGCGCGTCGCGGAAGGGCTTGGCCTTGGTAATGCGCTCCGGTCCGCAAACCTTGACCCAGGCAAGTTCGTTCTTCATCAGTTCGAGCATCATTTTCCAGGGCTTCTGCTGCGTACCGTGCTCGGCCTGCACCCGTCCCATGTGGTCGATGACAAAGGGCACCGGGATGCTGTTGAGCGTATTCATGTACTTCTCGATATCCTCGGCATCAAAGTGCAGCACGATGTGCCAGCCCATGGGTTTGAGCATCGCAAGCGTGCGTGCGAACACCTTGGGGTCGGGCGCACCGCCAAGGTGGTGCACGAAGTTGAAGCGCACCGCGCGCGCGCCGCCGGCGTGCAAGTCCTCGAGTTCCTTCTCGGTCACTTCGGCACCCACCATGGCGACGCCGCGCCATTTGCCCCCGGACCAGGCGATGGCGTCGAGCATGGCGCGGTTGTCGGCGCCATGACAGCTCGCCTGCACCAGCACCGCGCGATCAAAACCGAGGAAATCATGCAAGGCCTTGAGCTTTTCGCGGGGCGCATCCGGCGGCGTATAGGTGCGCGTGGGGGAATACGGGAACTTGTCCGCCGGCCCGAAGATGTGGCAATGCGAATCACAGGAGCCGGGCGGCATCTTGAATGTGGGTTTGACCGGGTTCGGGTCCGGCCCGATGATGGACCGGATGGCGGGTGCGTTCACGTGCATTCCTTCCTGATGTGAAAATGTGAAATAAGGATTTAAAACGAATTGGAAAGGGCATCGCCCGGAAAGCCACGTCTGGCGCGGCTTTCCAGCCATTCGTCATCCCCGCGAAAGCGGGGATCCAGTGATTTTTACTCGCAAACCCAACGGCACTGGATTCCCGCTTTCGCGGGAATGACGATGCTGTTCAGTGTTTCTTGGCTACGGCTAACTCTACCTACTGCTTTTCGATCTTTGCCTTTTCGATGACGGACTTCCATTTGACGATATCCGAGGCGAGTATTTCCGCCATGGCCTCGGTCGTCCCCGGACGCGCCTGCACGCTCAGGTCATCCAGACGTTTCTTGATGTCCGGCGCATTCAGGGCTGCGTTGATTTCGCGATTAAGGCGCTCGATGACGGGGCGCGGCGTCCGGGCCGGCGCGGCAAAACCGTTCCAGGAATTGACCACGTAGCCGGGCAACCCGCTCTCCGAGACAGTCGGTACGCCGGGCAATCCGTCAAAGCGCTTGTCCGACCCGACTGCAAGCGGGCGCGCGACGCCCGCCTGAAACTGGCCCTTGACGGCACCGAGGAACTCGAAGGCCACCTGCACGTCGCCGCGTCGCAGTGAGCTCACCACATCCGCTGTTGACTTGAATGGGATGATCTGCGCCTCGACGTTGGCGAGCGAACGGAACAGCTCACCGGCCAGGTTCTGGGTGCTGCCGATGTTGATGGTGCCGATTGAGAGTTTTCCCGGATTGGCCCTGGACCAGGTCAGCAAATCCGCCACCGTCTTGTGCGGTGAATCTGCGTTGACCACCAGCAACACGTCAAAGAATCCGGCAATGCCCAGGGGCGCGAAATCCCGGATGGTGTCATAAGGCAGCGACTTGAAAAGTGCGGCACTGACCGCATTGCCGTTGGTCATGAACAGGATGGTGTAGCCGTCGGGTTCGGCCTTTGCAACAGCCTCCGATGCAAGAATCCCGCCCGCTCCCGGCTTGTTATCGACCAGCACCTGCTGGCCCATGGATTCGGTCATGCGCTGCGCCACCACCCGCGCCGTAATGTCGCCCACTCCTCCTGGGCCGAACGGCACGATCAACCTCACCGGTTTGGTCGGATACGTCTGCGCCGTAGCCGCCACCGCGAACGCGCACAGCGCGATCGCTCCCAGCCATTTCAGCATTCCCATCATCACCAGCACTCCTTTGTCCACCTTTGCACGGGACCGCGGCCCGGTGGGCGCGGCGCTTCAATACCGCTTAATCGCCATCGTAATCAACATAGCGCAAGCCGGCCTTTTCCAGTCCCTCGCGCATTTTGTACATATCCAGGCCGAGTCCGCCCGCGGCAAGACGCTGGCGCTTGTCCTCTTCATTTGCCTCGCGTGCGGCTGCCGCGGCGGCCACTTCCGCAGCCTTCAGGCGCGGGATCACCACCACCCCGTCATCGTCGGCGACAATCACGTCACCCGGATTGACCAGCGCGCCGGCACACACCACGGGAATGTTTACCGAACCGACCGTGGCCTTGACCGTGCCCTTGGCCGAGATCGCCCTGGACCAGACGGGAAAGCCCATTTTTCGCAGCACGCTGACATCGCGGCAGCCGGCATCGATGATGAGCCCCCTCGCGCCGCGCGCCTGGAACGAGGTGGCGAGCAGGTCGCCAAACATGCCGTCCTCGTTGTCGGCGCTGAGCGCCACCACCACCACGTCGCCCGGCTTTAGTTCTTCCGCCGCCACATGCAGCATCCAGTTGTCGCCCGGATGCGCCAGCACGGTGACGGCGCTGCCGGCAATGGCGGCACCCGGATAAATCGGCCGCATATACGTCTTCATCAGGCCGGCGCGGCCGAAGGCCTCGTGCACCGTCGCCACGCCCAGCAGGCCGAGCGTGTCTATAACGGCCTGGTCAGCGCGCGGAATATTGCGAACAACAATGCTCATATCAAAACCCCCAATTCAGACCTTCACTTTTCACTTTTCACTTTTCACTCATTCACTCATTCACTCGTTCACGCTTTCACGCTTTCAAGCTTTCAAGCGGCTGAACACGCGGCGCGCATTGCCTTCGAATATTTTTTTCTTGTCCGCAGCACTGAGCGTCGTGGACGCATCGATGTAGCGCTTGGTGTCATCAAAGTAATGCCCCGACTCCGGATCGATGCCGCGCACCGCCCCGACCATCTCCGAGGCAAACAGGATGTTGTCCGCCGGAATGACCTTGAGCAGCAGGTCTATGCCAGGCTGGTGATAGACACAGGTGTCAAAGAACACGTTGTTGAGCAAATGCTCTTTCAACGGCGGCAGTTTCATGTCCTGCGCCAGGCCGCGAAAACGCCCCCAGTGGTAGGGCGCGGCGCCGCCGCCGTGGGGAATGATGAACTTGAGCGTGGGAAAGTCCTTGAACAGGTTCGAGGTCAGGAACTGCATGAAGGCGGTGGTGTCGGCGTTGAGGTAGTGCGCGCCGGTGGTGTGAAAGCAGGCGTTGCAGCTGGTGCTCACATGCACCATTGCCGGCACATCCAGTTCGACCATTTTTTCGTACAGCGGATACCACCACTTGTCGGTCAGCGGCGGATCCTTCCAGTGCCCGCCCGAAGGATCCGGGTTGAGGTTGCAGCCGATGAAACCCATTTCCTTGACGCAGCGCTCGAGCTCCGGGATGCAACTGGCCGGCGGCACGCCGGCCGACTGCGGCAACTGGCAGACGCCGACAAAGTTCTTCGGGTACAGCTGGCAGACGCGGTAGATCAAATCGTTGCAGATGCGCGACCAGTCTGAACTGGTGATGGCATTGCCGATGTGGTGCGCCATGAAGCTGGCGCGCGGCGAAAAAATCGTCAGGTCGGTGCCGCGTTCACGCTGTATCTTGAGCTGGGCGCCCTCCAGCGTTTCGCGGATTTCATCATCACTCATCGCGAGGTCCGACAGCCGCGGCGCAGCCGCCGGATTGTTTAATGCATCCACCTGGCGCTGGCGCCAGGTTTCCAGCTGCTTGGGCGCCGTGGTGTAGTGGCCGTGGCAATCGATGATCATCTTGGTCGCTTCCCTTGTTGTCGTTGCGCGGCGTCCGCGGCGCGGATCAGCCCCATACTTCCTCGGCCACTTCGACGATCAGCCGCAGCTTTTTCCACTGGTCCTCGGCGGTAAGCTTGTTGCCATGATGGGTCGAGGCAAAGCCGCACTGCGGCGACAGGCACAGGTTCTCCAGCGGCACGTACTTGGCCGCCTCGTCGATGCGGCGCTTGAGCAAGTCCTTGGATTCGAGCACCGGCGACTTGGAGGTGACCAGGCCCAGCACGACTTTTTTGTCCTTGGGCATGAAACGCAGCGGCTCAAAACCTCCGGCGCGATCCGAGTCGTACTCGAGGAAGAACCCATCCACCTTCACTTCGTTGAACACCGCCTCGGCCACCGTGTCGTAACCGCCCGAAGCGACCCAGGAACTCATGAAATTGCCACGACAGGTGTGCATGGTGACATTGAGCCCGGCCGGACGGCCGGCCAGCGCCTTGTTGATCGCGGCGGCGTAGGTGTGCACCAACTCGCTCGGGTTGTCACCGCGCGTCACCGTCATGGCGCGAAATTTCTCGTCGCACAGCATGGAGTAACTGGTGTCGTCGATTTGCAGGTAGGTGCAGCCGGCGGCCACGAGGTCGCGAATCTCCTCCTGGTAGGCGCGGCCGACGTCATCCCAGAACTCGGCCATGTCAGGATAGGCCTCCTTGCTCACCGAGTTGCGGCCGCCGCGATGGTGCAGCATGGCCGGCGCCGGGATGGTCATCTTGGGCGTGTTCTTGGTCACCGACTTGAGGAACTTGAAGTGATCGACAAACACCGGCCGGGTGCGGCGCAGCTTGCCGGCGACAAACATGATGGGTGGCATGTCCTCGACATTAATGCCCTGGAATGCCGCCACACCGGGATCGGGTTTGGTCTCAACACCGCCGAAACCTGAAAGAAAATCCACATGCCACCAGTCGCGACGAAACTCGCCGTCGGTGACCGCCTGTATGCCCACGCCCTCCTGGCGCGCCACCGCTTCGCGTATGCACTTGTCCTCGACCGCCGTCAGCGCCTCGCGGCTCAACTCCTTGCGCTTGAATTTTGCACGCGCCTCGTGCAACTCGGCCGGGCGCAGCAGGCTGCCGACCTGGTCGGCGCGAAACGGGGGTTTGGGGGGGGTGCTCATGTATGTCTCCCTTGTATCAATGTTGTATGAATGATTTTTTTGATATTGCAAACCCGGCAGCTTAGCCAAGCGCGCGCGTCGTGTCATCGAACAATTCATCCACCTGCAGCTTGCGCGGCAGCAGGCCTTGTGCGTAAGCATAATCGATAATGATTTCCAGGCTGGGCCGGCAGGCTTCGACACCGAACGGAAAAAAGTTCGTCGCGGCGACATTTTGCACCGGTGGCGCGGCCTGCGCCTTGCTGTCGGCCAGCATGCGATAGACCTCGCGCACCAGGTCGGGACGCTCCTGGCAAAGTGATTCGCGCATCACCATCAGGTGATTGACAGGCACCGCCTTGTGCCGCTTGCACCAGTCTTGCGCCGCGACCGCCGAATCGGCAATCACCGGTTTCAGGCGCGCGTCATCGGGAGTCTCATTACCAAGGATGATCGCATCAAGCTCGCCGGCAAGCAGCATGGGCAGCAATTGCTTGTCCTTGCCGGCGCGCTCCACCTCGGGCGGGTCTTTATATTCGGCCAGGTGCCCGTCCTCGAACCCCACCCAGTGAATGCTCGCAAGATCGACACCATAGTCGCTTTGCAAAATGCCGCGCATCCAGGTCGGCGTGGTCTGGGCATAAGAGCGCATACCGACGCGGCGGCCTGCCAGGCCGGATGGATCGAGATGGCCGCGCTCGGCGTTGTAGATCAGGCACTGGTGCTGGAAGCGTCCCGGCCCCACCACCGCCGGCAGCAACACCAGCGGCTTGCCATAGGCCTTGGCCTGCAGGAAGGTGACAATCGCCAGTTCGGCGACATCGAATTCCAGGTCGCGCACCACCCGCTTGAACGCGGTGTTGGGCATCTTGGTCTCTACAAAATCGAAGTCCAGCAGTTCCGATGCCACCGCGGCGCGCTTCAGGGCAAGGGTGTTCGGGTAATCGCCAAGCAGGGCGTGCAGCCTGATTTTGGAAAGGGACGGGGCATTCATGGCGGCGGTTTCCGGAATTTGACGCTTTGAGGAGCCTGATTGATGGTGGCCGTATTGATTTTCGCGCACGTCGTGGCAAAATTAAATGGCATTCTGCCACTAGCAGTTATAGCATCTGGGCATTTCCCCGCACCGGAAGCGCGCGCGCATGGATCTCAAACAACTGGACTATTTTGTTCACGTCGCCGAACTGGGCAGCTTTACCAAGGCGGCCTCGCTGCTCTCCATCGCCCAGCCCGCGCTCAGCCGGCAGGTGCGCCAGCTCGAAGTCGAACTCAAGCAGACCCTGCTCTACCGCAACGGCCGCGGCGTCAGCGTCACCGAAGCGGGCAAGCGCCTGGTGGCCCACGCCCGCGGCATACTGCAGCAGGTCGACCGCGCCCGCGGCGAACTCGAGGACGTCAAGGGCGCGCCGGTGGGGCGTGTGGTTGTCGGCGCGCCACCCAGTGTCGGAAAAATGCTCACCGTGCCGCTGGTCAAGGCGTTTCGCGCCGACTATCCGGGCGCCTCGATCGGCATGGTCGAGGGGCTCTCAGTGACCATCCAGGAGTGGCTGCTGACCGGGCGCGTCGACATCGGTCTCATTTACAACCCGGTGCCGACACCGACCGTCGAAATCACGCCCTTTCTCGCCGAAGAACTGTTTCTTATCCGCCCCGCGCCAGCGGGCCGGGTAAAGCCGCTCAAACCCCTGCCATTGCGCGAACTGCCAAATTTCCCGCTGATCATTCCCAGCCGTCCGCACGCCATTCGCATGTACGTCGAGACACAACTGGCCAACCTCGGGCTCAAGCCAGCGGTTGCGCTGGAAATTGACGGGGTCTCCTCCATCCTCGATCTGGTGCACGAAGGGCACGGCGCGGCGGTGCTCTCGCTCAATGCGGTTCACGGCCACAAACGCAGCTTTAGCGCCACACCGTTCACGCGTCCGCGCCTTACCAGCCACCTGACACTCGCCGTTTCGGCGCAACGCCCGACCACGCCGCTGACACGCAGCACCTTTGATCTGATACAGCGCATCGGACCGCAATTGCTGATCAAAGCCTTGCCGCGCTGACCGAGCCGATGATACGTGGCCCCTTGCTGTTGTTGCCCGGACTGCTTTGCGACGCCACCGTGTGGACGCCGGTGTTGTCAAACCCGGCGGCGACGCTTGACGATATCGCCGACTGCCGGATTTTGGACTATGGCGAGGCCGATTCCATAGACGCCATGGCAAGAGGCGTGTTGCGCCAGGCCCCGGTCAAGTTCGCCCTTGCCGGCCACTCCATGGGCGGCCGCGTCGCGCTCGAGGTGATGCGCCTCGCACCGGCCCGCGTCACCCGCCTCGCCCTGCTTGACACCGGCTACCAGGCGCGCCCCGATGGCGCTCCCGGCGAGCGCGAGCGCTCCGAACGCATGGCACTGCTTGCCCTTGCACGCAAGGAAGGCATGCGCGCCATGGGCAGTCGCTGGGCGCAAGGCATGGTGCAAATGGAGCGCCTCGCCGACACGGCGCTGATGAACGCCATCCTCGACATGATTGAGCGCAAGTCCGCCGATACCTTCGCGGCGCAGATCAACGCCCTGCTACACCGGCCCGATGCCACGGCGTTGTTGCCGCAAATAAACTGCCCCACCCTGATCTTGTGCGGCCGCGAAGACAGCTGGAGCCCTCTTGCCCGCCACCAGCAAATGGCGGCACTACTACCGCGCGCCACGCTCGAAGTCATCGCCGATTGCGGCCACATGTCGACCATGGAGCGGCCGCAGACGGTGGCACAGGCGATGAGGAACTGGCTGGAACAGCCGGACTGAGCCGGCAATTTGCTAAAATCGGCCCCGGCTATTCTTTCAATCCATCCTGGCTTGCCCAAAGCCGAAGGAGAACGCAATTACAGTCCCCAATTCCGCGCAACTGCTGCAGGAGGCGGCTTCCGCCGAACTCGCCGGACTCGCCGAAAAGTCCATCGGACTTTATCGCACTGTGCTCAGCATCGACCCGGCCAGCCTGCCCGCCGCCACCAACCTCAGCCGGTTGCTGCACATGCGTGGCCAATTCGGCGAGGCGATCAGCTGCTGCGAAGCCGGCCTCGAATACTGGCCTGACGATTTCAACCTGCTGCAGAACCTCGCCATCAACCTGCATCGTGCCGGCCAGTTCCAGGCGGCGCTGCTGCGTGTCGAAAAGCTGAAGACACTCAAGCCTTACCAGTCCACAGTCCACTACCTGGAAGCAAGAGTCCACGACGATAGCGGCAACCTGCCAACCTCGCTCGAAGCCTACCGCAGGGCCGTGGAGTGCGACACCAGCGACCTTGTCATGGTCGTTGCACTGGGGGACGCACTGCTGCGCGCCGGCTTTACCGGGGAGGCGCTGGCACAGTTCGACCGGGCGCTGCGCGTAAATGTCTATGATGTGCGCGCCCTCGCGCTAAAAACGGCGGCACTGGCCGAACTGGGCCGTACGGACGAGGAAAAATGGCTGTCTGATCCGCAACGCTTCATAAAAATGCACAGGTTGTCCGAACTCGGCGTGAGCGAAACCGAACAGGCCGCGTTCAACCGCAGGGTTTCCGAGTTCGCCGCCGCCCACCATTCCATGAAAGAGGATCCGGCCGAAAACGCCACCTACCTTGGCTGGCACAGCGGCGAGCTGGGCGGCGAAACCGACCTGGATATCGGGCGGATCAAACTCTTTATCGCCCACGCCCTGAAACAGCGCGTCAGCGAACTAAAGGACGAGGATCCGCGCCATCCGTTTGTGACCGGCCTGCCGCGCACCTTTGACCTGCGCCTGTGGTCGGTAAAAATGACCCACGGCGGAAAAATGATTCCGCACATCCATCCGGACGGCTGGTTGAGCGGTGTGTATTACGCCGACATCCCGCCTGTTGTGAACGATCCGGACGCAGCCCAGGCCGGCTGGATCCGCTTCGGACCGCCGCGCAACGACATCAAGATGAGCGCCCAACCGCTTACCCGCACGGTCAAGCCCGAACCCGGGTTAATGGTGACTTTCCCGTCTTACTTCTGGCACTCCACCGTACCGCTGCCCGAGGACAACACCGAGCGCCGGTTGGTGCTGGCCTTCGACGTCATCCCGGGAAGAGCGCCCTCGTTCTGAGCAGGGCGGGGGATGGAACGTTTTGCCACGAAACCGTGGTCTGTCCCTGGGCCTTTTCTGATAAACGCTCAGGCGGCGCGCGAAGCCTCTCCCTTCGCCAGATGCACCTCGGCCACCGGGTTGAGTCCGGTCAGCCAGTTGCGGTGGCGCGTGAATACGCGCATGTCGTGTCCCGGGACGATGCGCTCGAGTTGCTCCGCGCCGACCAGGGTTTTCAGCTTGTCGTAGGTGGCGACCAGATTCCAGGTGTTGCCCTGTACATAACCGGGCGGCCACATGCGCTCGATGTTGGCGTACCAATACACGCAGTCGCCGGCAATGACATAAGGCCCGGAGTGCGTTTCGACCTCGACCCATTGCGAGCCGAAGGTATGGGTGTCGGCGGCAAGTCGGCAATGCACGCCGGGCGCGATTTTGCTGTCGCCGTCGAGCAGCGTCACGCGGCCGGCCGCCACTGCGGCGCCAAAGCGCTGCAATACCTCGACATCCATCGACGACAGCGCCCAGTGCTCCTTGCCGACGGACAAATCCGGGATGGCGGCAATCACTTCCTGCCAGCGCTCGTACTCGCGCCGCTGCACGTAAATCCGCGCATTGGGAAAGGCGTCGAAGTTGCCAGCGTGGTCAAAGTGCAGGTGCGTCAGCACCAGCGTATCGACGTCTTCGGGCCGAAAGCCGGTCTTCGCCAGGACGGTCTCGGGCATCTCGATGTTCTGGAAGCGGCTGCCAGTCATTGAGTTGCCGCTCTTGAAACCGCAATCAACAAGGATCAGCCGACGCTCGGCCGCCGCCGGCGCCGAGGCGATAACCGAGTAGAGCATCGGAATGTCGGTCATGCCCTGGTTGCTGCACACCGGGCAGCCGCCCATCATGTCGGTGGGAATGCGGCCGCGGGCGTAGCAATAGCTCCAGATGGAGTGGTCGTGCGCCATGCCTCGCTACTCTTCTGCGCTGAAGCCCGAGGCCTTCACGATCGGGGCCCAGGATGCGTACTGCGTCTTGATGATGTCGGCCATCTCCGCCGGTGTGGTCGATTTGAGATCGACGCCCACCTGGGCCATGCGGTCGCGCACCTCGCTGCTCTTCAGCGCTTCGCGCAGCGCGACACCGAGCTTCTCGACCATGTCGGCCGGCGTCTTCGACGGCACAAACAGCGCAAAGTAGTCCTCGGCGACGACATCCGGATAACCCGCCTCGCGCGTCGTCGGCGTATCGGGCAAAAAGCGCGAGCGCTGCGTGCCGGTGGTCGCCAGCACGCGCAGCTTGCCGCTGCGTGCATGCTGCACGGCGTCGCCGATCGGCACCATGCCGACCGGCACCTGGCCGCCGAGCAGGTCTTGCACCATCGGTGCCGCGCCCTTGTACGGAATGTGGTTGAGGTTGACGTTGTCGATGCGCGCCAGCATGGTGCCGACAAAATGCAGCGAGGTACCGGCGCCGGGCGAACCGTAGGCCGCGCCCGCCGGATTCTGTTTCGCCCAGTTCAGCCATTCCTGCACCGTCTTGATATTCGCCGGCAACCCGGGGCCGGCGGTGATGGCCGTGACAAAGGTTGCCGCGCTGCCTACCGCGGTGAAATCGCGAAAGGTGTCGTAGCCGAGTTTCTTGTACACGTGCGGAAAAATCGTCAGCATCGCCGTCGGCGTCAGCACCATGGTCGTGCCGTCCGCGTCCGCAGCGCGCGCCTGCTCAAGCACGGTACGGCCGCCACCGCCCGGCTTGTTCTCGACAATGATGTTGGCGGCGTAGGTGCCGCGCAGGCGCTCGGCGATCAGCCGCGATACCACGTCGGCCGAACCGCCGGGCGGGAAACCGTTCAGCATGCGCACCAGCTTGCTCTGCACCGGCGTTTGTGCGCCCGCCGGCAGACCTGCGGCGGCAAGCGCGAGGCCGCCGGCGGCGGTGATGAACTGACGGCGTGAGTGGATACTTGGCATGCGAGCGCTCCTGATGGTTGCGAGAAGGTTGCGAGAAGGTTGCGAGAAGATTGCGGAATAGTTGCGAGAAAAGTGCGGTTCTGGAACGGTGAATAGGAAATTCAAACCACCTTTTCTCAATGCCCGCAATGTATCACCAGACCGAGAGGCCGAGAAGCGATCCGTTTGCGCGATGCTTTGTAAAAACCTCCCTCTGCTGCAGGTTTATCAGTCGCTACGGCGGCCCATCCAGGCCGATTTCGACGCACTCTGGCCACCATGCGCGAGCGCAGACTGCGGCAGATCTTCAGCCCTGCCTTCCAGGGTCGCTCTTGTCTTGAATATCAGGCCGCCTGGGAGAGAGGCGGCGGCGGCGCGTGGGCAGGCAAGCACAGGTGCGTGAGGAAGCTGACAATGACCGCCGGCGCCTCGATCGCGGCGCTGATGCCGCGCACGCCCCTTGCAGTCATCGACAACTGCGGCCACATAGCGACGATGGAGCGGCCGGCCGCGGTGTCCGCGGCAATGCGGGCCTGGCTGGAACGGAAAAACTAGCCGGACGACCGGCTGAAAACCCGCACCAATAGGACGTTTCCAGCCGGTTGCTGATCTAGCCGATGTGCAGCAGCTTGGCCGCCGTCTTGCCAAGTATCAGGTCGCGGTCGGCCTCGGGCACATCGACCAGGCGCTCGACGGTCTGCACCGGCTGATCGAGACCCATGTCAAAGCAGTAATCACTGCCCAGCAGCACGCGATCGGCGCCGACCAGGCGCACGAGGTTGAGGTTGATGGTGTCGTCGTGGCCGATGCAATCGTAAGTGAAGCGGCGCAGGTAGGCACTGGGCAGCTGCTTCATGTGCTTGAGTTCGGCGCGTACCTTGGTGCCGTGGTCCCAGCGCCCGATCAGGCCGGGCATGGTGCCGCCGGCGTGCGGCAGGTTGATTTCGAGTTTGGGGAATCGGTCCATCACCCCGCCGAAAATCAGGCAGGCGGCGGCGATGCCGGTGTCGTAAGGATTGCCGCACAGGTTTTTCAGGTAAAAGCGCTTCAGCCGGTCGCTGGCGATGGTGTAGACCGGGTGCAGGTAAATGCCCCAGCCGAGTTCCTCGCAGCGCGCATAAATGTCCCAGAAGCGTTTGTCATCGAGTTCGGTGCCGGCGATATTGGTCGCAAGGTACAGACCACGCATGCCCGGCAGTTTGGCGGCGCGATCGAGCTCCTTTAGCGCCAGCGCCGGATCCTGCATCGGCACCTGTGCAAAGCCGACGAACTTGTCGGGATATTTCAGGTGCGCCGCCGAGGCCGCATCGTTGTAACACTGCGCCAGTGCGAGACCGAACGCCGGCGAGGCAAAGTAGACCATGGGCGTGGTCAGCGACAGGCAATTCATGTCCACACCCTGGCGCTGCATGCCGGCCAGGCGCAGGTCCAGGCTGACGAATTCGTCGGTAAACGCGTTTACGAGCCCGCCGCCGACAAACTTGTAGCCCTCGGCGCTACGCTCGATCACACCGCCTTCGCGGCCGCCGTCCTTGTCGATGAGGTCTATCCACTCCTGCGGGTACCAGTGGGCGTGGGTGTCGATGGTGGTGCCGGTGTAGCGGCGCGGGCCGGCCTGGTGCGGGTGGCCGTGGGAATGGTCGTGCGCGTGTTGCGTCATGTTGGGCCGTTATTGAAAGTTGGAGGAAAACTGCTGCTTATTCGGCTTTGGCGCCGGTGTCCTTGACCACCTTGGCCCATTTTTGCACCTCGGCCGTGACGTAACGCCCGAATTCCGCAGGGCTGCCGCCCACCGGCTCAAAGCCCAGTGCTGCGAGCCTGTCTTTCATGTCCTGGGTGGCGAGCAGCTTGTTAATTTCGCTGTTAAAGCGATTCACCGCCTCGGGCGGTGTTCCGGCCGGCATGAAAAACCCGACCCAGGTGTAGTCCTCGAATCCGGGAAAACCCGATTCCGCCACCGTCGGCACGTCGGGCAGCGCCGCCACGCGCTTGTTACTGGTGACCGCAAGACCGATTAACCGCCCCGCCTTGACCTGGGGCACCACCGGCGGCATCGCCACACTGGCTACTTCCACCTCGCCGGCGACTGCGGCGGCAACCGCCGGGCCCGCGCCCTTGTAGGGCACGTGCGTGACATTGACCTTGGCCAGTATCTTGAACAGGTATTCGGCCGAAAGATGCGGCGTGGTGCCCGATCCGGCCGAGCCATAGTTGAGCTTGCCGGACTTTGCCTTGTCGATGAATTGCCGCAGCGTGGTGGCGCCCGCCCCCGGGTAGGCGGCGAAAAGATTGGGGCTGGACGCCAGGTTGATCACCGGCACCAGATCCTTGTCGATGTCATAACCGGCGTTGGCTGACAGGCTCGGATTCACGGCGATCGAGGTGGTGGTGGCCAGCACGGTGTAACCGTCGGGCGCCGATCTGGCCGCCGCCACCACGCCTATGCTGCCGCCGCCGCCGGCGCGGTTTTCCACGACCACATTCTGGCCCCAGGACTCGCTCATCTTGGCCGCCACCAGGCGTGCTGCGACATCGGCGATGCCGCCCGGCGCGAACGCGACGATGATGCGCACCGGCTTGTTCGGGTAGGCACCCTGTCCCAGGACCGCAGGTGCGAACAAGGCGCAGCCCAATACAGCCAGCAAGCGTGACGTTTTCATCCTGTCCCCTTTGCAGAAATTCATTTGATCATTTCACCGTGGCGAGCACGTGCTGCGCCATTTGCATGCGCGTGCAAATCCACACGTCGTCGAGCTTTTTCACCCGCTCGATAATCGATTCATACACCCATGCGCCGGATGGCCGGCCGAAGACATGCGTATGCGCCGTGACATCGAGCATCAGCGGCACCGACTCGCGCTCGCGATAGGCCTTGATGGTCTCGTCGAAGGTCCGGATCAGCTCGCCCGGCGAGCGTCCGTAGCGAATGCAAAACGGCAGGTCGTTGATATCCATGGTGAGCGGAATGGCGACTATGCGCCTGCCTCCCGACTCCTGCACATAAGGCCGGTCATCGTCGTTGCAATCGCCGTGATGCACAAAACCCGCCGCGGCCAGCAGTCGCGGCGTGCAAAGGCTGCCGGTACCGCGCGGGCTGATCCAGCCCTGCGAACCGGTGCCTGCGGCCTTATGCAGCGCGTCCTGGTTGCGCCTTATGTTGGCCGCCTCTTCCTGCTCGTTGAAGTAGGCCGGGATGACATCCATGCCCCAGGAGTGCGCAACGATTTCGTGCCCGCGACCAAGGATGTCGGCCACCGACTCCGGGTAACGCTGGGCCAGCACGCCGTTGACCATGACGCTCGCCTTGACGCCCTGGCGGTCGACGATGTCGAGCAGGCGGGTGATGCCGCGCACCGCACCAAAGGTCGCCCAGGAATGCGCGTTGGTATCAAAAAAACCCGGCTTGAGCACATTGCCCATGGGTCCGATGCCCGGCGCCTGGCCATCCGACCAGGCCTCGTAGGCAATGTTGAAAATAACCGCGACGCGCTTGCCGCCGGGCCAGCGAAACTCATTGCCCAGGCGGGTGATGCGCGGTTCACTTGAACTGCCCGTCATTAATGCCCCCTTGCTTGCTTGACAAGCAGCAGATGCTACCTGAAGATGAACATGTTCGAAAATAGCGAGACCGTCGCAATGATCCGCCTGCTGATACTGCTCACCCTGCCTGAACCCGTCCGGATGCAGTATTTGAAGGGCATCCAGGCCGGCTTCCCCGACATCACCATCAACATTGTAGATCACCACAGCAAGGTCGATCCATACATCGCCGAGGCCGACATCCTTGTCACCTTCGGACCGATGATGGCCGAGCATGTGCTGGAAAAGGCGAAAAAGCTGAAATGGATACAGGCGCTGGGTTCCGGCGTCGACGGCATCACCGACCGGCCGTCGCTGCGCAGTGACGTGGTGGTCACCAACCTGCACGGCATCCACGGCGGCCCGGTATCGGAAGCGGCGCTGATGGCCATGCTTGCGCTCGCCCGCAGCCTGCCGCGCGCGGTGCGCAACCAGCAACAGGGCAAGTGGGACCGCGGCGTTCCGCCCAGCCTGCTCAAGGGCAAGACCGCGGCGATTTTCGGCGTCGGCGTGATTTCCGCCGAACTGGCGCCCAAGTGCAAGGCGCTGGGCATGCGCGTGACCGGCATCAGCTCCAGCGTGCGGACGGTGCCGGGGTTTGATCACATGTATGCGCGCAAGGAGCTCGCGCAGGCCGCAGGCGAGGCCGATTACTTTGTGTTGCTCACGCCCTATTCCGCGGAAACGCGCAACATCGTCGATGCGAAAATATTCGCGGCGATGAAACCAAGCTCATATCTGGTCAACCTGGCGCGCGGCGGCGTGGTCGACGAGGACGCCATGATGGCGGCGCTGCGCGAAGGCCGCATCGCCGGCGCGGCGCTCGATGTCTTCAGCCAGGAGCCCCTGCCCGGTGACCACCCGCTGTGGAGCATGGACAACGTCCTCATCACGCCGCACCTGGGCGGGTTTTATGACGCCTATGTCGACGAGGCACTGCCGGTAATCGGGCACAACCTGCGCAAATTCCTTGCCGACGACACCGCCGGCATGATCAACCTGGTCAAACGCTGACCTCCGAACGCACAATCAGGATTCCACTCATGGCCGACGCCAACGAACGCATCAACACACCGATCTCGACCGCCGAACTGGAACGGCGCTGGGCCGCCATCCGCGCCGTCATGGCCGAGCGCAAGATCGACGCCCTGCTGATGCAGGCAAACAACGACTTCATGGGCGGCTACGTCAAGTATTTCACCGACCTGCCGGCCACCAACGGCTACCCGGTTACGGTGGTATTCCCGCGCGACGAGCGCATGACCGTGGTCGGCCAGGGACCGTTTGGCATGGTGCGCACGATTCCTCCCGAGGGCGATGGCCTGCGCCGCGGTGTGGCGCGGTTCATGAGTACCCCGAGCTATGCCGCCGCGCACTACACCGCAGGCTATGACGCCGAACTGGCACAGACCGCGCTCGAGGCGTATGCCGGCGGCACCATCGGGCTGCTGGGTACCGCCGCCATGTCATTCGCCCTCATCGACACACTCAAGCGCGGCAAGCTGGCAAAGGCCAATTTCATCGACGCCTCCGACCTCGTCGATGCCATCAAGGCGGTCAAGAGCGAGGAAGAAATCGCCGGCATGCGGCGCAGCGCCGCGATGCAGGACGCGGCGATGGCAGCGGTGTTCGCGGCCATCCGGCCGGGCATGCGCGACATCGAGGCGGCCGCCATCGCCGAGCAGTTCGGCCACAGCCACGGCAGCGAGCAAGGCCTGTTCCTGTGCGCCTCCGGCCCGCTTGGTACCGCGCCGGTGTTCGGCAACCGCCACGTGCAAAGCCGCGTCATGAAAGAAGGCGACCAGTTCACCCTGCTTATCGAGAACAACGGCCCGGGCGGTTTTTACACCGAGCTAGGCCGCACCTGCGTGCTCGGCAAGGCCAGCGCCGAAATGAAGGATGAATTTGCCTTTGTCATCCAAGCGCAGCAATTCACCACCAGCCTGCTCAAACCCGGTGCCGCCTGCAAGGACATCTGGGAGGCCTACAACCAGTACATGCGCGAGCACGGCAGGCCGGAGGAAAAACGCCTGCACTGCCACGGCCAGGGCTATGACATGGTCGAGCGCCCGTTGGTGCGCTTTGACGAACCGATGAGCGTCGGCAAGAACATGGTGTTCGCCGCCCACCCCACCTACGTCACGGCGCGTACCTACAGCTGGGCCTGTGACAATTTTCTGGTCGGCGAATCGGGCGTCACCGGCAGGCTGCACAACTTTGCACAAAAAATCACCGAGCTTGGCTAAAGAAACCCCTGCGTAAGTCCGTCATTCCCGCAGCCTTTAGTCCCCGCGAAAGCGGGGAGGGAATCCAGCGACTTTAAAGTTTGACCCCTACGACACTGGATCCCCGCTTTCGCGGGGATGACGAAGCAGGGTCTTAAAAGGAGGCGTGATGAATACCCTTAGCCGCATACTGCTCGTAGCCACCCTGCTGGGCGTCGGTGCATTCAGCCAGGCACAGGCGCAATCCTGGCCGTCCAAGCCGGTGCGCTTCGTCTTGTCGCAACCGGCCGGCTCGTCACCGGACATCGTGGCGCGCCTTCTGGGCGACCGCCTGTCGCGCGTCTGGGGACAACCGGTGGTCATAGACAACCGCCCCGGCGGCCAGAACGTGATCGGCGCACAGGCCGCCGCCCACTCGCCGGCCGATGGCTACAACTTCTATTACGGCACGACCGCTGCGCTGGTGATCAACAGCTACACGCTCAAAACCATGCCCTACGATCCGCTCAAGGATTTCATTCCGGTGGGCATGATAGGCCTGAGCCCCTTTGTCATCGCCGCCAATCCCTCCTTTCCCGTCAAGACCGTCGCCGAGTTGGTCGCCAAGGCCAAGGCGGAACCGGGCACCATCTCCATGGCGACCGAGGGATTTAAGACTTTCGGCGGGATGATAGGTGAAATGCTGCAGGTGACCGCAGGGGTGAAATTCCTGCACGTACCGTACAGCGGCGTGACCCCGGGCATCCAGGACACCATCGCCGGCAGGACGCAGATTACTGTCCAGGCTGCGGCCGCCGCCATGCGCTTTATCACCGCGGGACAGTTGCGCGCCATCGCCGTCAGCGGCAGCGGACGGCTGCCGGAACTCCCGGATGTCCCGACGATCGCGGCCACGTATCCGGGGTTTGACTACGTCGGATGGCATGCGCTGGTTGCGCCGACCGGAACGCCGCGCGAAATCGTGCTGCGCGTCAACCGTGACATGGACCAGATCCTGAAAGACCCGGAAATAGTCAAGCGCCTCGCCGACCTCGGGCCGATCACCGAGGGCGCAGGCACGCCAGAAGCGCTGGGGCAATTTCTCGCCGCCGAGCACACGCGCTGGGCCAGGCTCGTCAAGGACGTCGGCATCAAGCCGGAGTAATGAGCAAGGCAAATCCTCGCCGCCGAATGCCAGGGCAAAGCCGGCACACAACTGGCTGGAAAGCCGCGCCAGTCCTGGCTTTCCAGCCGATTGGCCATGACGGTTGCCGAGAAAAACCGGGGGCGCCCGGTTGAAATCGGCCGCAAACAGTTCAAAAAAAATCGCCGTCGCGCCGGCCGAGCCGGGGCGACGCGAGCAGAACAAGCTCGACAAGGCCGGGCGCATACGCGACGCGGCGAGCAGCCTTTTCAAGAAACACGGCTATGGCCCGGCCACCATGCGCCAGATCGCCCAGCGCGCCCATGTCGGCCTTGGCACCTTGTTCAATTACGCCGAAGACAAGCGCGACCTCGTATTCCTGATTTTCAACGAGGAACTGGCCGAACTCACCGACGCGGCGCTCGCCGCCAAAGACAAGGGGACGGGCGCGGACATGATCAGCCGCCTGTTGGCGCTGTACCGCAGCCACTATGAATATTTTGGCTCGAAGCCCGCGCTCTCGCGCATCCTGCTGCAGGAGCTGACTTTTTATTCCTCCGGCAAGCAGGCTGCGGCTTTTTTACAGACGCGGCGCCGCCTGATCGACGGTATCGAGGCGATCGTACGCAGCGCGCAGCGCGGGGGCGAAATTACCGCCGACGAGGATGCGCAGTTCATCGCCCGCCACCTGTTTTTTGTCTATTCGGCGGCCATCCGCTGGTGGATCGCCGGACCGCGCCCCGAAGTCAAGGCCGGGCTGGCCGACTTGCGCCGCCTGCTTGAGTTGCAAGTGAACGGACTCGTGCCTCGGACAAAGCGCGCGACGTCGCGGCCCGCCAAGAAAAAATAAGAACCACATCAACATCGCCATAATGCTGGGAACACATTCAGACGAGGGTGCCAACTATATGGCAAGGCTGCAGACGCCGCCCCAGTGCAATCACTTACGCGAACTTAAGACCTCGGCACGGCACTGGAAATAGCTATCGAAGTCGCCAATGGCCTTCCCACGCTTTAGCTCTCGGGCACAAGTGGCATCCACTTGGGCTTTTCTGCGTATGAACTCGATTTTTGAGATTCCGAGTTTTCTAGCCTCTGATGCATCGTCAAGCTCTTGCTCCACGGGGTCAATCGGCAAAATCCCGTAGCTCTCGAGTTCGGATTTCGAAAGAAGTTTAATTTTCTCAGGCGGAATGCTAACCATTGCGTCATACAAGGACGGCAGCACATTTACCTCTTCGAGATAGTCCTTCGCGAGCTTTGCAAGTCGCCGTTGGTCAAGCTGAATTGCCTGATAATCACGCTTATCGGTTCTACTTGAATACGGTCTATGTATTCCAATGCTTGTGGAAAGCGTCCGACGCACTGCTCCCGCGAGAATAAACACGCAAGAACTGTAACATCCGCCATCGTCCCAAGTAAGGGCGGTTGCCTGAAATTGCCGAAGTCGCCGGCCTATGGCGATCGCAACCTCAACGTCTCCACCGTTACTATTTAATAAAAAGAAGGGCGTTGCTTTTGTTTTACTCATGATATCTACGGCACGAGCAAGCTCTCGGAGATCGGACTGAGTAATCAAACCCGTAACTTCCCAACAAAGACCATAGGAACTAGGGCATCTTTTCGCATCTTGAATATGCGTAAAAACGGCAGAGCTCGTATCGGAATATCCGATAAGAACGGCGATAACCAGCACTCTAATCTGCGCCACGATGCGCGTGTAGTTATGTTGAATTTTCCGCCCAAGGTACATTTTAATTTTATCTCCACGCTTCTATAGAGGGCGTTCTATACAGCACGATTCTTTGCTACCAGATCTTCTGCCGCCAATTTTTCTTTTTGCAGTTGCTGCACTTTTTGTCTAGTGGTCTTTGCAACGGCAGCGCGGAGTAGAACGGAACATATCAGAAGAAAGGATACTACAGCAATAATTTCAGCGATGGCATAACCAAGCGGTTGAAGAAATGAAGGCGCAGCATCTGAAGGAACTAGATTGGCCGCAAGCTGCGAAGAAAACGACAGAATAAGAAGTAGTGCGCCAACTATGTAATCAGCTCGTTGATCAGCTATCGAATCAGCCCAATGCTGATTGGCATCCCAGTACGAGGTGGATATTTTCAAAATGTTTTGCGGATGCATCCCTAGTGCGCCAATGGCGAAAAACATTGCAGATATAAAACCGAGGCAAGCGCCGAGAATGTTGAGGTAGGTGGATAGAAGCATGGAACCCTCCCTTGAATGAAGTGGGCTTGCAGGAACGCTGCTTAGTCAGCCGTCAGATTGCACATTTCTATTTCGTCCATCCACTGGGTCAAGACGACGAAGGAAGTATGGCATAAAGGATTTCAGTTATTCGAATAGTGTGATGCCCAATCCATTGCCGGTAGCGCATCACCCCACCACAATAGAAATATACAT
>Ga0194061_1000364_pt1 | contig 27723 bp, 29 predicted proteins | sample SepL2221m_MetaG_FD_163423 | JGI IMG/M metagenome (GOLD analysis project Ga0194061, IMG submission 163423) | Anoxic zone freshwater microbial communities from boreal shield lake in IISD Experimental Lakes Area, Ontario, Canada - Sep2016-L224-21m | ecosystem: Environmental > Aquatic > Freshwater >... | reverse complement strand
GCGGGGAGCGAGTCACTTTTCTTGCTTCGCCAAGAAAAGTAACCAAAAGAAGGCGACCCGGAGGTGACGGTCGCTGCGCGACTGCCCTGCGATGCTCGCGCCAATGGGCCGGGACCTAAACTCGGCCCACAAAGGACGTGGGCCTCAGACATAGGTCCCGGACACCTCCCATCGGCGCTGCGCTTCTCGGCGTCCCCTACGGGAGGCAGGTCAAAAGCAGAACCAAACGACGCTATGCGACGGTTTGGCTTTTGACTTTGCTTTTGACCTCGGGGCCCCTGCGGCGCCGCCGAGGAGCGCAGGCGAAGCGGGGGTAGTCCGGCCCTTATGTTTGAGCCGCGCAGCGGCGAGTTTAAGGGCCGGCCCGCTTTGACGAGCACCCGAGGGCAGCCCGAAGGGCCGGCGTCGGGTGTGTGTTTTCTTTGGTTACTTTATTTTGCACACTTCGCCAAGAAAAGTAACCAAAAGAAGGCGACCCGGAGGTGACGGTCGCTGCGCGACTGCCCTGCTATGCTCGCGGCCTCGGGCCGGTGCGGAAACTCGCCCCGCATAAAACCGCGGGGCTCAGACAGTCCGCACCGGACTGCCCCCAAGGCCGCTGCGCTTCTCGGCGTCCCCTACGGGAGTTAAAGTCAAAAGCCAAACCATCGCATACGAAGTTTTTCGCTTTTGACTTGGGGCCCCTGCGATGCCGCCGAGCAACGCAGGCGAAGCGGGGGGTGTCCGGTCCCGTTGTCTGAGCCCCGCAGGGGCGAGTTCAGGGACCGGCCCGCTTTGCCGAGTAGCGCAGGGCACCCCGAAGGGGCGGCGTCGGGGGTGTGTTTTCTTTGGTTACTTTATTTTGCACAAGCAAAAGAAAGTGACTCGCTCCCCGCAGGGGAGTGAAAACGTGCATCGAAGAGAAAGGGAATGCCTGCACAGCGAAGAAGCAACCCCATGGATTCCCGCTTCCGCGGGAATGACGGCAGCGGCGGCACTCGCGACGGCGAGAAGTCGAATGACTTCAAAGCCGTGCCAGTCGTGGCTTTCCAGCCGATTACAGATTAATCCCGCCCCCGACCCTCAGTCGAAAATCCGCTTTTTCGCCGCCGCCTGCGCATAGGCCTCGGCGTCTTCCTGCAACAGCAGCCGCGCCTTGACCAGCGCCGCTGCGGCTTTCACCACCTTGTTCGCATAGTCGCCCTGGCCGGCGTAACGTTCCTCCAGCGAGGGGCGCGGGTCGTTTTTCGCCTCGCGCTCGGCGCGCGTTTTGGCGAAGGCGAGGTAGCTGCCGTCGCGGTCGCACAACTCGCCCTCGGTAAAGGGCGTCTTGTACAAGTTCCAGCCGGTGTAAGTGGCGATCGGCACGGCGATATCGGGCAGGCGTATGCCGGCGACTTCGTTGCCGTCCTTGTCGACCTTGGCCACCAGAGCGGCGTAGGCCCTGGAGGAATCGGGCCGCGGATTCTTCCAGTCGCCGAACAATTCCAGTTTATTGCCAAAGCGCGCGATCTGGGCACCGGGCAGGGCGGGAAAGCCGGTGGCATCGGCTGCGACCAGTGTGCGTGCGGCAAGCGTCGGTACCTGGCTGGGTGGCGGTGCCTTGCCGGTGGAGACCCATTCGTCAAGCGCGACAATCAGCGCGCGCAGGGCCGGTGCCGGGCTGTGCGGGTTGCGAGGATTGGCGCACTGCCCCGGGGCGGTGGAGAGGCCGGCGCGGCCGCCGTGCTGGGTGCCGGCGACCATGTAGACACGCGAGTTTGCCGGTAGCGTTACGTCGGCCTTGCCCAGCGGGTCGGTGTGCAGCAGCGAGGCGCCTTTTTGCAAGTACTCGGTGGAGGTATTGACCTCCATCAACAGCGGATCGGAGGCGTTGCCGCGGAACAGCGAGCCGCGCTTGCCGCTGACCGGGTCTTTCATGTTCGCGGTCGAAAAGGGGAAATCGTTTTCCGGATAAAGGTGGTCTTCATGCTGCGTGTTGGTGCGGCCCGGTTCGCCGAACTCGGTGTTCATGAACATGCGGCCGACGCCGGAGATGTGCGCGAGCACGCCGTCGAACACGCGCCGGTCGGCTTCGTCCTGGTTGAAGCCCTGCGAGATGTGGTCGCGCAGGTAACGGCCTGATTGCGATATGCCCACGGCAAGCACCGATTTAATGCCGCGTCCGAGCGGGTTGGGTTTGAAATCGGCGTCGGCCGCTTCGTAGCGCAAAAACGACACGAGGTCGCGTGTCGCGGCAAAACCGATGCCCAGTACCTTGGGATCTTTTGCCGGATAGCGCAGTTCATAGAGGGAGCCGGGCTCGGGCTTGGTTCCGGGTGGCATCAGGCGGATCGCACCGGGGTTGACGTAGGCCCACTTGGCGAGGGGAATCTCCACCCGCGGGTCGGACTCGCGCCGGCGCACCGTCAGCGTCGCCTGGTTCTGGTCAAGGCTTGCGGCCGCGTAGTTGAGGCGGAATTCCTCTACCGGCGCGGCACGCGTGCCCGAGACCAGTTCCTCGCGAATGATGCTGACGATGGATTGACCGTTGTCGTAGGGCAATATGGTATTCATTGCCATGCCCTTGTTGCTGCGCGGTGCGTCCGGATCCCAGCCGCTCCACACCATGGTCCAGCCCTGGCGGAAAAACAGGCCGTTGCCGGCGTCTTTCACCGCAGCAAGGTCGTTGACCGCGCCGGCGGCCTGGGTCGGTGCATCGAGCAGCCAGTTGAGCATGAACTTGCGGCCGCGGTTGTTCACTTCATAGAGGATCTTGCGGTTGCCGCGCGCCGGATCCGCCGGCCGCAGCATTTCAAAGTCGACTTCGTATTCAACCTTGCCGCGGAAGTTGATGCGCGCGCGCTCGAGGTTGACGATACCCTGGTTGTGCGGGTCGAGTTTGTCGATCTCGCCGCGCGCCTTGCCGCTGACATGCTCGTAGGCACCGGCATCACCAAAGCTCATGCCACCGGCAAAGGGCGCGACGCGCTCGATGAGGAGTTGGGTGAGGCGCGCCTCTGCCGGCAATGCCGGGAGCATGAGCAGCAGCAGGGGAAGGATGTGTTTCATGGACATGTCTCCAGTTTTTCTTTTCGTCATTCCCGCGAAAGCGGGAATCCAGTGACTTTTGACGGTAAACCCCACGACACTGGATCCCCGCTTTCGCGGGGATGACGGGGTTAATTTGTGTTTTCTTAAGCGTCTTTTTCGTAAGTGACGAAAGCGTAACCGAAGCCGGCGTCCGCCGCAGGAAATTCAGAGCGCGCGACCTCGTGCCATTGCGCCTTGTCGAAATCCGGGAAAGTCGCGTCGCCGGCAAATTCGGCGTCGATTTCGGTGAGATACAGGCGCTGCGCCAGCGGCAGGGCCTGGCGGTAGATCTCCCCGCCGCCGATGACAAAGGCCTCTTCCGCCGTGGCGCAGCCGGCGATGGCCTGTTCAAGCGAGCCCACCACGGTGCAGCCGCCGACGGTGAATTGCCGGTTGCGGCTGACGATGATGTTGCGGCGGCCGGGCAGGGGCTTGCCCAACGAGGCGAGGATGGCTTCAAAGGTCTTGCGTCCCATGATCACCGGATGACCCATGGTGAGGGCCTTGAAATGTTTCAGGTCGGCCGGCAGGTGCCAGGGCATGGCGTTGTCACGGCCGATGACGCGGTTGCGCGCCTGGGCGGCAATGAGCGATAGTGTGGGCATGCGAAATTATAACGGTGTGTACTGCTGCCTGGGCCTGCTGCTCTTTGGCTTGTTGCCCGGTTGCGTTTCGCGGCCGGCTTCACCTGGGGAGGAGCGCCTGCCCAACGTCAACCTGTCCGGTTTTCCCGCCGACTATCGCAAGGCCTACGGCGAAGGCTGCACCCTGGCCCGCAGCGGCGGTACGGTTGCGCAGGCGCCGGCGTTTTCTCGCGATGCGCCGCAGGCGGCGCAGGGCTGGCGCGACGGCTTCGATTACTGCAAGCGCGCGCCGCGTTAGCCCGCCCCGCGGTACATTTGCCGGGTGACGGGCAACATGGCACCGGCGGCATGATAAATTCCGGCTTGGCATAACCCATTTCACCGCAGCGTCGTTGGTCCGTGGCGCCTGCACACTATCGGAACCGAAGGCATGGAAAGTTATATCGCTGACTGGCTCAACCTGCTGATGCGCTGGCTGCACCTCGTCACCGGCGTCGCCTGGATAGGCGCGTCGCTGTATTTCGTCTGGCTCGACAACCACCTCGTCCCGGCCACGCCGGAGGAAAAGGAGCGCGGTGTCGCCGGGACGATCTGGAGCGTACACGGCGGCGGTTTTTACAATGCCAAGAAATACATGCTCGGTCCCAAAGGCGAACCGCTGTCGGACAACCTGCACTGGTTCAAATGGGAGGCCTATGCCACCTGGATGTCCGGCATGGGCATGCTCGCCATCGTCTACTGGTGGGGCGCTAGCGCCTATTTGATCGACCCGACGGTCATGGCCTTGTCGGTACCGCAGGCGATTGGCATTTCAGCCGCTTCGCTGCTGGCCGGCTGGCTGGTCTATGACGGCCTGTGCCGGGCGGTGCGCAACGAGGCGCTGCTATCGGCGCTGGTGTTTGCGCTGGTGGTCGCCGCAGCCTGGGCCTATTCGCAGGTGTTCGGCGCGCGCGCCGCCTACATGCATGTCGGTGCGATGATAGGCACGATCATGGTGTGGAATGTCTTCTTTCACGTCATTCCCGGCCAGAAAAAAATGGTCGCGGCAATTCGCGCGGGCGAGACACCCGAGGCAAGGTACGGCATCATCGGCAAGCAGCGTTCGGTGCACAACACCTATTTCACCCTGCCGGTGCTGTTCATCATGACCAGCAGCCACTACCCCATGACTTACGGCAGCAAATACGGCTGGGCGGTGCTTGTCGCAATCAGCCTTGCCGGCGTGCTGATTCGGCAGTATTTCGTGCTGCGGCATTTTGGCCGGGCGCCGGCGTGGCTGCCCGCGGTGGCCGTGACGATATTGGTGCTGCTGGCGGTGGCGATGGCGCCCTCCGGATCGCGTTCAACCGGTGGCGCGCCTGCGGCGGCGGTGCCCTTTGCCAGGGTGCAGGCGGTGATCACCGAGCGCTGTGTCTCCTGCCATGCCGAAAAGCCAAGCTTTACCGGGTTCGCGCAGCCGCCCGGCGGTGTGATGCTCGATACGCCTGAGCGCATCCAGGCGGCGGCGCAGCGTATTCACCAGCAGGTGGTGGTGACCAGGGTGATGCCCATCGGCAACCTGACCAAAATAACCGACGAGGAAAGGGCGCTGCTCGGCGCTTGGTTCGCGGCGGGTGCGAGCATCAAGTAAGTTGGTCGCGCCGCGGGGCTGGTTGAGGAGGCTAACGCTCAACAAACTCCTGTTTCGTCATCCCCGCGGAAGCGGGGATCCAGTGACTTTCGACGAACGTCGCTGGATTCCCGCATGCGCCGGAATGACGGATTTTTCCAATGTCCACCTAAACCGCGATGGGCGCCTTGATGGCCGGATAGGGCTCGTAGCCCTCGAGGGTGAAATCCTCGTACTGGAAGCCGAAAATATCCTTCACCACGGGATTGAGGCGCATCTGCGGCAGCTTTTTCGGCGTACGTGAGAGCTGCTCGCGCGCCTGATCGAGGTGATTGAGGTAGAGGTGCGCATCGCCCAGGGTGTGCACGAACTCGCCCGCTTTGAGGCCGGTCACCTGCGCCACCATCTGCAGCAGCAGCGCATACGAGGCGATATTGAAGGGCACGCCGAGGAATATGTCTGCGCTCCTTTGGTAGAGCTGGCAGGAGAGGGTGCCCGGCGTGCCGTCCGTCGACGGGGCGACATAAAACTGGAACAGCGCGTGGCATGGCGGCAGTTTCATCTGGTCGATCTCGGCCGGGTTCCAGGCCGACACGATATGGCGGCGCGAATCGGGCTTTTCGCGTATCGACTTGATCACCTGCGCAATCTGGTCGATATGGCCGCCGTCGGGGTTTTCCTTCGAACAGGTCGGCCAGCTGCGCCACTGCGAGCCATAGACCGGGCCGAGGTCGCCGTTGGCGTCGGCCCACTCGTCCCAGATCGACACGCCGCGCTCCTGCAGCCAGCGCACATTGGTCTCGCCGCGCAAAAACCACAGCAACTCGTAGACAATCGATTTGAAGTGCAGTTTTTTGGTGGTGACGGCGGGGAAGCCTTCGGCCATGTCAAAGCGCATTTGCCAGCCGAACACCGACAGCGTGCCGGTGCCGGTGCGGTCGGATTTCTTGTTGCCATGTTCGAGCACATGGCGCATCAGGTCGTGGTACTGGCGCATGACTATTGTTCTACCGATGTTCCCTGGTTGTCATTCCGAGGCCGAAGGCCGAGGAATCTGCTTTTGTTCAACAGCAGATTCCTCACTGCGTTCGGAATGACAATGATAAAGGTTTCGAGACGGAGACGGCTCTTTCAGGGTGTGGGCCCGGTTTTTACCGGCCGAGCCGGATCAGAGCACCACTCGCTCCAGGAACCGGCATAGACCTTGTGGCCGGTAAGGCCGGCTATGTCCATGGCGAGGGCATTGTGGCAGGCGGTGATGCCCGAGCCGCACTGGTGCACCACTTGCGCTGCCGGCGCGCCTGCGAGGAGCTGGTCGAACTCGCCGCGCAACGCCGCTGCGCCCTTGAACTGCCCGGCGGCGTCGAGGTTGTCGCGAAAAAAACGGTTGCGCGCGCCGGGAATGTGGCCGCCGACGGGATCGAGGGTTTCGTTTTCGCCGCGGTAGCGGTCGGCCGCGCGCGCGTCGACCAGCAGCATGCCCGGCAAACCGAGCTGGGCGAGAACGTACGCGGCGTCGACGACGGTGTTGTGCGGCACGGCGTTATAGGTGCATGGCACCGGGCGGGCAGCCTCGGTGCTTTGCGGCCGGTTTTCGGCGATCCATTTGTTCCAGCCGCCGTCGAGCACGGCGGCGCGCTCGTGACCCAGCCAGTGCCGCAGCATCCACCACAGGCGCGAGGCGAAAATGCCGCCTTGCGCATCGTAGGCCACCACCTGGCTGGCCGGGCTGATGCCGGCCCGGCCCAGTGCCTGTGCAAACACGCCGGGCAGGGGCAGCGGGTGGCGGCCGTTGCGCCCGGTCAGCGGTGCCGCAAGATCGCGATCGCCATGCATGAAACGTGCGCCGGGAATGTGTCCCGTCGCGTAGGCTTTCTCGCCGGCGTCGGGGCTGGTGAGGTCATGGCGGCAATCGACGACGATCCAGTGCGGGTCGTCAAGATGTGCCGCCAGTTCGGCACTCGAAACCAGTGTGGTGTGGGACATCGCGTGCGGCGCTTAAATCCTGCCCGCCAGCTCGCGCCGGATATGCTCGTGAAAATGCAGCATGCCGTCTTCCATGGGTGACTGGTAGGGTCCGGCATCGTCCACGCCCTGCTGGTAGAGCGCGCGGCGGCCGCGGTCCATGCGGATGGCGATCTCGTCGTCTTCCTCGGCGGTTTCCATGTAGGCGGCCTGCTCGGCCTCAATGAAATCGCGCTCGAACAAGGCGATGTCCTCGGGGTAGTAGAACTCGATGACATTGGTGGTCGACTGCGGGCCGTTCGGGTGAAGCGTGCTCACCACCAGCACATGCGGGTACCACTCGACCATGATGTTGGGGTAGAGCGTCAGCCAGATCGCGCCGTGCTGCGGCATTTTGCCGCCGTAGTAATCGAGCACCGCCTTGTGCCAGCGCTCGTAGGTCTTGCTGCCGGCGCGCGCGAGGCGGTTGTTGATGCCCACGGTCTGCACCGAAAAGCGGTCGGCGAACTGCCAGCGCAGGTCTTCACAGCTGACAAACTGGCCGAGGCCGGGATGGAAGGGTTCGACATGGTAGTAATCAAGGTAGACCTCGATGAAGGTCTTCCAGTTGTAAGGGCAGTGGTGGATCTCGGTGCGGTCGTACATATAGCCGGAAAAATCCAGGTCCGCGGCGGCTTCTATGCCTGAGAGGTCGGCGGCGATGTCGCGCTTGCCCGAGAACAGCAGGCCGTGCCAGTTTTGCAGCGCCGTCCGGGGCAGGCTGAGGCAGGGATTCTCGGGGAAATGCGGCGCGCCCACCAGGTCGCCCTTGAGATCGTAGGTCCAGCGGTGCAGCGGGCAGATGATGTGCTGCGTACTGCCGCGACCCTCGAGCATGATGGCCTGGCGGTGGCGGCAGATATTGGAGAGGAGCTCGACACCGCGCGCGTTGCGCACCAGCAGTTTGGCATCGTCCATCCAGGCGATGCTGTGAAAGTCGCCCGCGTTGGGCACCATCAGTTCGTGGCCTACGTAACCGGGTCCGTCCTTGAACAGCGCCTGCATCTCAACATCGAAGATGTGCTGGTCGAAATACCAGGACATGGGAAGCTGAGGGGAACTCCTGACCAGTTGCAGGGTGCTGCTGAGCAATTCGGACATGATGTACGCCGACCTCCTGGAATCTCCGGGTTAATGACGTCCCGGGTGAATGACACAAAGGACGACAATTTTAAGCCTTTTCAGACCCTTGGGCCAGCCTAATCGTCCCAGCAGTCGTCCATGCAGTCGTCCCTGAACGGGTTAAATGGGCGACCATTGCGGCGGTTTTGTCAAGCAAGCCCGCGCGCCCCTTTGTATAATTCGACACTTACAGGGTTGGCATTGATTAGATTGTGCTTTTTTCAATGCATCCCGTCGTTCACCAAGTCTGTGGTCATCATGTCAAAACAAACGAAACCCCCGGCAAATTTCGAAGCGGCATTGGCCGAACTGGAAAAAGTCGTGGCCAGCATGGAGACCGGGCAACTCTCACTCGAAGAATCCCTCGCCGCCCACCGTCGCGGCCTGGAACTGGCGCAGCATTGCCAGGGCGTGCTGGCCCAGGCGCAGCAGCAGGTGCGCGTGCTCGAAGAGTCCACCCTCAAGGCGTTTCCGGGAGCGCAGCCTGAAGACTGATTCCGGGGCCGGTTCCGGGGCAAAATTCGCGCTCTGGATGAACGAGGTTCAGACGCAGGTCGAGACAACGCTTGCCCGCCTTCTGCCACCGGCGGAGGCCTTGCCGTCGCGCCTGCACGCGGCCATGCGCTATGCCGTACTCGGCGGTGGCAAGCGGGTCAGGCCGCTGCTTGCCTTTGCCGCCGGCGGGTTGACCGCCGCCCCGCCCGAGCGCACCGCCATTGCCGCCTGCGCGGTCGAAATGATCCACGCATATTCACTGGTCCACGACGACCTGCCGTGCATGGACGACGACGTGTTGCGCCGGGGCAAGCCGACGGTGCATGTCGAATACGACGAGGCGACGGCATTGCTGGTCGGTGATGCCTTGCAGTCGCTCGCTTTTCAATTGCTGAGTGAGCATCCCTTGAGTGACGATGCGGCGTGCCAGCTTGGCATGGTCAAGTTGCTCGCGGTCGCTTCGGGCAGCCGCGGCATGGCCGGCGGGCAGGCTATAGACCTCGCCAGCGTCGGCAAGGCGCTCAGCCTGCCCGAACTCGAGAGCATGCACATTCACAAGACCGGTGCGCTGATCCGCGCGGCGGTGCTGCTGGGTGCGCGCTGCGGTGCGCCGCTGGCCGACGAGTCAAAGCTTGATCACTATGCCAAATGCGTCGGCCTCGCTTTCCAGGTGGTCGACGATGTGCTCGATTGCGCGGCCTCCACCGCGACGCTGGGCAAGACCGCGGGCAAGGACGCCGCCGCCGGCAAACCCACGTATGTCAGCCTGCTTGGTCTCGCGCGCGCCAGGGAACTGGCCGAGGAATTGCGTGTCGAGGCGCACCAGGCCTTGTCGACTTTTGGCGAAGGCGCGACACGCCTCGCCCAACTTGCGGATTTCATTGTGTTGCGAAAGTTCTAGGGCACGCGTAGATTGCTTGCCAGGCGGGCGCAATCGGCCTGTACCGGGCAGCGCACCCACATACCCATCATGACCACCATCAGCGGATTTTCAGACATGCCCGGAGAAAGGGACAACGCCAAGGCGAAAACCTACGACGCGTCCAAGTTCGAACTGCTCAAGACCGTCAATTCACCGGCTGAGCTGCGCAAGCTCGAGCGGACCCAGCTCGGGCAGCTTGCCGATGAGCTGCGCGCCTACGTCATCGACTCGGTTTCCAAGACCGGAGGGCACCTGTCCTCCAATCTGGGTACCGTCGAGCTGACCATCGCGCTGCATTACGTCTACGACACTCCGCGCGACCGCCTGGTGTGGGACGTCGGCCACCAGACCTATGCGCACAAGATCCTTACCGGGCGCCGGGAGGGCATGTCGCGCCTGCGCATGCAGGGCGGCATATCCGGCTTCCCGCGCCGCGCCGAGAGCGAGTACGACACCTTCGGCACGGCGCATTCGAGCACCTCGATTTCGGCGGCGCTCGGCATGGCGCTCGGAGCCAGTCTCGGCGGCGAGGACAGGCGTGCGGTGGCGATCATCGGGGATGGCGCGATGTCGGCCGGCATGGCGTTTGAGGCGCTCAACAACGCCGGGGTATCCGATGCCAACCTGCTGGTGGTGCTCAACGACAACGACATGTCGATTTCACCGCCGGTTGGCGCGCTCAACAAATACCTCGCGCGACTGCTCTCGGGGCGCTTGTATGCCAGCGCGCGCAAGGCGAGCGAGCGCGTGCTGGGCGGTGTGCCGCCGCTGTGGGAGCTGGCGAAAAGGGTCGAGGAGCATGCCAAGGGCATGGTCACCCCCTCGACCATGTTCGAGGAATTCGGCTTCAACTACATCGGCCCCATCGACGGCCACGACCTTGATTCGCTGATCCCGACGCTAAAGAACATCCGCCAGTTGAAAGGGCCGCAGTTCCTGCATGTCATCACCAGGAAGGGCCACGGCTACAAGCTTGCCGAAGCCGATCCGGTGCTCTATCACGGCGTCTCCAAGTTCACGCCCGATGAGGGCATCAAAGGCGGCAAGGGCGGCGGCAAGCCCAGTTACACGCAGGTGTTCGGCGACTGGCTGTGCGACATGGCTGCGGCCGACAAGCGCGTGGTGGGCGTCACCCCGGCGATGCGCGAAGGCTCGGGCATGGTGCGCTATGCCGAGCTCTACCCGGACAGGTATTTCGACGTCGGTATCGCCGAACAGCATGCGGTGACGTTTGCCGCCGGCCTCGCCTGCGAGGGCATGAAGCCGGTGCTGGCGATTTATTCGACCTTTTTGCAGCGCGGTTACGACCAGTTGATCCACGACGTGGCGATACAAAACCTGCCGGTGGTGTTTGCCCTGGATCGCGGCGGCCTGGTCGGCGCCGATGGCGCCACCCACAACGGCGCCTTTGACCTGTCCTTCTTGCGCTGCATTCCCAACCTGACGGTAATGACCCCCGCCGACGAGGATGAATGCCGGCAAATGCTCTATACGGCGTTCACCCTCGATTCCCCGGCGGCGGTGCGTTATCCGCGCGGCAGCGGCCCCGGCGTTGTGCCGCAAAAGCAAATGCGTGTGCTGCCCCTGGGCAAGGGCGAGGTGCGCCGGCGCGGCAAGGCCGGCGGCGTGGCGATACTGGCCTTCGGGTCCATGCTGGCCCCGGCGCTGGAAGCGGCCGAAGCGCTCGATGCAACGGTCGCCAACATGCGTTTTGTCAAACCGCTGGACAGCGTGCTGGTGGCAGAACTGGCCGCCGATTGCGCCTTGCTGGTGACGGTGGAAGAGAACGTCGTCATGGGCGGCGCGGGCAGCGCGGTGGCCGAGGCGATGGCCGCGGCGGGCCTGAACGCGCGCATGCTGCACCTCGGGCTGCCCGATCGTTTTGTCGACCATGGCGACCCGGTGCAGTTGCTGGCGCAGTGCGGGCTGGATGCCGCAGGCATCGCCGGCGCAATCCGCAAGGCCTTGCCGGCGCATTGACTGCGGCCTGAAAGGCCGGGTGGAACCCGCAAACCGTGAACCTGCAATGGACCCACAGCGTCTGTGGTTATTGCGCGTTTTCCCTGCGTTTGTTCCCTCTTGTAATCGGGCGCAGGCATCACCATGTTAGAATCTTTCCAATTCATTCGCGCCAAGGCGTGCTGTCCTGCGAAAGGCTCCACTGATGAACACCCGTGATACGTCCGCCCCAATCCCCGACGTGCAATCCTCCGCCGATGTGCGCCGCCTGGCCATAGACCGCGTCGGCATCAAGGCTATCCGCCATCCGGTGAAGGTGAAGGAGCGCGGCGGCGCCGTGCAGCACACCATCGCCAACTTCAACATGTATGTCGGTCTGCCCCACCAGTTCAAGGGCACCCACATGTCGCGTTTTGTCGAAATCCTCAATGCGCATGAGCGCGAGATTTCGGTCGAAACCTTCCAGGTCATGCTCGGTGAAATGGTCGAGCGGCTCGAAGCGCGTTCTGGCGTCATAGAGATGACCTTCCCGTATTTTGTCAACAAGGCGGCGCCGGTTTCAGGCGTCAAGAGCCTGCTCGATTACGAAGTGACCTTCACCGGGGAAATCCGCGAAGGCAAAAAGCACTTCACCATGAAAGTGGTGATACCGGTCACCAGCCTGTGTCCCTGCTCGAAGGAGATTTCCGCCTACGGCGCGCACAACCAGCGCTCGCACGTCACCATCGCCGCGCGCACGCGCGGCTTTGTCTGGATCGAGGAGCTGGTCGAGATCGCCGAGCGCCAGGCCTCGAGCGAGCTCTACGGCCTGCTCAAGCGCCCGGACGAAAAATTCGTCACCGAGCGCGCCTACGACAACCCCAAGTTTGTCGAGGACATGGTGCGCGACGTCGCCGCCGAGCTGAACGCCGACGAGCGGGTGGAGTGGTACGTGGTTGAAAGCGAGAACTTCGAATCAATTCACAATCACTCTGCTTACGCGCTTATCGAGCGCGACAAGACGAAGTCTTAGCGCGCGGCGAAATTTCAGTGAAGACTAACCCGCGCAGCGGGTTATGTCGGAACTAAAATTCCCTCCGGCACAACCACTCGGCCTACGCGCTCATAGAGCGCGACAAGACGAAGTAGTAAGAAACGCCGTCATTCCCGCGCAAGCGGGAATCCATGGAGTTAATGTTGGTCAACCCCATGGATTCCGGGTTCTGGCTGGGACGGAGGCAAGTTCCGGGAGAGGTGCGGCCCCGGAATGACGGACTTGGTGCCTATTCTGGATTTTCCTAAAACCGCTTTCTGAGCGTCATCGTCCCGCCTTCTCGGTTCATCTCAAAGCGGTCGAGAAAGTTCATGCCCAGAAGGGCGATGGGCAGCCCGTCCCCGGGTATAACGACGGCATCAATGTTGTTGACCGACACGTCGCCCAGCTTGACGCTGGCGAGTTTCACCCGCCAGACCTGGATTACGCCGTTGGCGGTACTGACCGCACCGGGCGCGCCGGCCTTGTAATCAAGTCCCATGCGCTGGGCATCCTTTTCCGGGATCGACACGGCGCTGGCCCCGGTATCTATGAGCATTCGCAGTTCATTTTTCTCGTTGACTATGCCGGCGGCGATGAACTGGCCGCGGTTGTTGGCTGAAACGGAGAAGGTGCTGCCGCGCGCCGAACTGGTATCGGTGCGGTGGTGCTGGCCGATTTTCAGCGTCTTTTTCCTGCCTTCGATCTCAATGACCGCCGTTTCCTTTTCGACCGAGACCAGGCTCACGCCTTCGGGCGATTTTTGGCCGATCTTGATCGATTTTGGCGCGGAACCGTCTATGACCAGCACCGCCCCCTTACCGGGAAAAACGCCGATCAGGCTGACATCGAGCGCAAAGGCGCAGCAGGGCAAAGCGAGTAAAAACAGAACGAATGGCTTAAACTTGGCGGGGCGTGTCATGGTGCGTCCTGTTCCAGGTGTTCTGTTCTAAGTGTTCTGTTCCATGTGTCCTGCACTGTGTGTCCTACCATCAGCGAGGCATGAATGAAACCGGTTGCGGTGTTCCGTCACAGCAGTACCGAGGGCCCGGGTCATTTTGCCAGATATCTGGACGGGCAAGGGGTGCCCTGGACCATGGTGAAAGTGGATGCCGGCGAACCCATGCCGGTGTCGCCGTCAAACTATTCCGGCATGGTGTTCATGGGCGGGCCGATGAGCGTCAATGACGACCTGCCGTGGATCCCGCGTGTGCTGGCGCTGATTGCGCGCGCGGTCGACGAGGACGTGCCGGTACTGGGGCATTGCCTTGGCGGCCAGCTCATGTCCAAGGCGTTGGGCGGCAGCGTCGGGCCCAACCGGGTGAAGGAAATCGGCTGGGGCCGGGTCAGGGTCGAGGATAGCGAGGTCGCGCGACAATGGTTCGGTCCGGTGCGCGATTTCCTGTCCTTTCACTGGCACGGCGAGACCTTCAGCATCCCGCAAGGGGCCGAGCGCATCGCCGGCAGCGATTATTGCGCCAACCAGGCGTTTGTGATGGGCCGCCACCTTGCCCTGCAATGCCACGTGGAAATGACACCGGAGATGATCCGCACTTGGTATGCCGACGGTGCCGCGGAAATCCTCGCCAGTCCCGGCCCGGCGGTGCAAAACGCCGGGCAGATGGAGGAGAAGATCGAATCACGCCTGGCGAAACTGAACGGTGTCGCCAATCGCCTGTACGACCGCTGGGTGGAGGGTTTGCAGCGCTAGGCCGGCGCCGGCCGCCCCGCGGTTTGCCTAATCGCGGAAGTTATTGAACTGCACCGGTACTTCGCTGACGGTTTTTCTCACCAGCGCCATCGCCTCCTGTAATTCGTCCTTTTTCGCGCCGGAAACGCGCACGGCGTTGCCTTGGATGCTCGCCTGCACCTTGAGCTTGGCGTCCTTGATGGCCTTGACGATTTTCTTGCCCAGTTCCTGCTCGATGCCTTCCTTGACCTTCACCAGCTGCTTCATTTTGTCGCCGCCGATTTTTTCCGGCTCCTCCGGCTCGAAGGAGCGCATGTCGACGCCGCGCTTGGCGCATTTGGTGCGCAACACGTCCATCACCTGTTGCAACTGGAAGGTCGAGTCGGCATAGACCGTCAGCTCGAGCTCCTTTTGCTCGATGCGCGCGTCCGTGCCCTTGAAGTCGAAGCGGTTGCCGACTTCCTTGTTGGTCTGGTCCAGGGCGTTCCGCAGTTCAACTTTGTTGATATCCGAGACGATGTCAAAGGACGGCATGGCTGTCACCTGTGATGTGTCGCCGCAAGCGCGCGGCCGGGGAGAAGCTGGGAAAAATTATACCGGAGTGAGGGTACCGCCGACCGGTGATGGTCAGGCGCCGCCGCGAAACAGCGAATAACCCCAGGGCGTGAGCTTGAAGGGCAGGTGGTAGTGCTGCGCCGGATCGGCAATGCCGAAGCCGTAGTTCACGACATTGAGAAAAGGCACAGCCGGCAGGCTGATGCCGGCGTTGCGGTAATACGCCGCGACATGGAATACCGCTTCGTAGGCGCCTGCCGTAAAGGAGGCCGCGAGCGCGGCCTCCTCCAGCAATCCCTTGGCGCTGATGCTGCCCGCGGCGATCAGCCGGCGTTCTGCTTCGACCGAATACAGCTCGACGCGCATGCCCTGTGCAACCACGCCGCGCGACACATCCACCACATGAATTGAAACGCCGGACATCGGGTGCCGCTGCCGTCAGTCGCTGCCGTCAGTCGAGCTTGGCGCCGGAGGCGCGCACCGCCGGGGCCCACTCGTTGACCTGGTTTTGCACGAAGGCGGTGAATTCGGCCACCGACATCTTGCGGCCGCCGACACCGAGGTCTTCCATGCGTTTGACAATAATCGGCGTGGCCAGCACCTCGAGCATGGCGGCGTGCACCTTGTCGACCACCGCCTTGGGTATGCCGGCCGGACCGGAAACGCCAAGGAAATTTTCCGCCACCAGCTTGGGTTGGCCGACTTCGATGACGGTTGGCACATCCGGGGCCATGCTGGCGCGCGCGGGCGAGGTGACGGCGGTTGCGCGCAGCTTGCCGTCTTTCATGAAGGGCACGTTTTGCGGCAGGGTGTCGATGGCCAGCATGATCTGGCCGCCCAGCAGGTCGTTGTGCATCGGCGAGGAGCCCTTGTAGCCGACGTGCTCCATTTTCAGGCCGAGGTCTTTTTTCATCATCTCGCCGACGATGTGGCCGATCGAGCCGATGCCGCCCGAGCCGTAGTTGACCGGATTGGGCTGGGCCTTGATCCAGGTGATCATTTCGGCGAAATTCTTCGCCGGCACCTTGGGGTTGAGGACGAAGACGTTGGCGACCGAGCCGATATAGCTGATATGGGTAAAGTCCTTCATCGGATCGTAGGGCAGCTTGGCGAACATGAAGGGCGAGATGCTGATCGGTGCGCTGTTGGAGAGCATCAGCGTGTAGCCGTCGGACGCGGCGCGTACCGTTTCGGACGCGCCTATGGTGGCGCCGCCGCCGGGCTTGTTGTCGACGATCACCGGCTGGCCGAGCTTTTCCTGCAGCGGGCCGGCGATGAGCCGGGCGACGATGTCGGACGAACCGCCGGGCGCAAAGGTGACGATGAGGCGGATCGGCTTGGTCGGCCAGGCCTGGGTCTGTGCATAGGCGAGGCCCGGCGCCAGCACCGGGGTGAGGGCAAGACAGCTTAATGCGGCAAGGATTGAACGGCGTTTCATGGCAAGACTCCCTGATTCAGTTATGGCAATAAACTCCTTTGGCATATTTTTTTATTGTGGTGTTGCGGTTCAACTGCCGCGATACGTCGAATAACTCCACGGCGAGCATAACAGCGGGACATGGTAGTGCGCGGCGGCATCGGCGATGCCAAAGCGCAGCGGCACGCGGTCAAGGAATGGCGGTTCGGGCAGGCTCGTCCCCTGGGCGCGGAAATAATCGGCGACATGGAACTCGATCTTGTATTCGCCCCTCGCCATGGCCTCGGCGGTGAGCAGCGGTTCATCGGTGCGGCCGTCGGCGTTGGTGCGCAGGGTCCTGACCAGGCGCCAGCGGTCGCCATCGAGGACCGAAAAATCAATGCGCATGCCGGCGGCGGGGCGGCCCGCGGCGGTGTCAAGTACGTGTGTCGAAAGGCGGCCCATTGTTTAGTCCGTAATCATGGCTTCAAGGCGTAAACGCGTAATCGTGAACACTTGTTCCAGGCAGGCCGACATTTCGGTTTCCGGGTCATTGGCGAGGCGGCGCGCAAACTCGGAGAATATCTGCGCCCGGGTGTAATTGCGCACCGCGATGATAAAGGGAAAGCCGTGCTTGGTGCGGTAGTCGGCATTGAGACGGCTGATTTGCGCTTTTTCAGCCGCGTCAAGGTTGGTCAGGCCGGCGCCGCGCTGTTCGCGCGTCGAGTCATCGGTGAGCGTGCCGGTTTGCGCCTCCTTGCCGGCCAGTTCCGGGTGCGCGCGCAGCAGTTTGAGCTGTTCATCACGGCTGGCATTCCTGACCGCCAGCACCATGCGCGCGTGCAGCGCGGCGATGCTGTCGAAAGGCCGCCCCTTGGCCGCCCGCTCGGCCACCCAGGGGGAATGTTCGAACACCCCGCCCAGTTGCGCGACGAAGGCCTCGGGGGCCATCTGGCCGAGCGTTTTCAGGCTTGGCATGCGGATTCAGGGCAAGGGGGAAAGGGGCTTCTTGCACGGTGCGGGATCATGCTTGGACGATAATCGACGGTGTGCAGCCAGTCAAGCCGAAGGGGCGGTCAGGGACGCATGAAGCGGTGATTGAGCAAACACGGTCAAATAGGCTAACCTTAGACCTATGACAACGCTTTCTTCAGCTGCGCTATCCGCGCAACACATCTGGGACCACTGCGAGGAACTCGCCCGCTGCAGCGAGCAGCCGGGCGCGCTGACGCGCATATTTTTGTCCAAGGAACAGGCTGCGGCCAGCCAGCTCGCCCTGCACTGGATGCGCGAAGCGGGCATGCAGGCGCGCATCGACGCCATCGGCAATGTTGTCGGCCGCTACGAGGGCGACAAGCCCGGACTGCCCTGCCTGATGCTCGGATCCCACCTTGATACGGTGCGCGACGCCGGCAAGTACGACGGCCCGCTTGGCGTGGTCAGTGCCATCGAGTGCGTGCGCGTGCTCAATGCCGCAGGGCGGCGCCTGCCCTTCGCCATCGAGGTGGTCGGCTTCTCCGACGAGGAAGGGGTGCGCTTTGGTGCCACGCTGCTGGGCAGCCGCGCCGTCGCCGGCACCTTTGATCCGGCCGCGCTCGCCGCCAAGGACCGCGCCGGCATCAGCATGCGCGAGGCGCTCGACAACGCCGGCTTTGACGCCAACGCCCTATCCGCCGCCGCGCGCAAGCGCGAGGAAATACTCGCCTACGCCGAACTGCACATCGAGCAGGGGCCGGTGCTCGAAGCCGAGGGACTCGCGGTTGGCACGGTGACGGCGATCAACGGTTTTTCCCGCCGGCGCGTCATCATCACCGGTTTTGCCGGTCATGCCGGCACGGTGCCGATGCGCCTGCGCCAGGACGCACTCACCGCCGCCGCCGAGTGCGTGCTGGCGGTGGAACGCATCGGCCGCGGCGAGCCCGACCTGGTGGCGACGGTCGGGCGCATCGAGGCCTTTCCCGGCGCGATCAACGTCATCCCAGGCGAAGTGCGCTTTACCCTGGACATTCGCGCACCGCGCGACGAACTGCGCCTGGCCGCGGTTGCGCAGATCACCGCCGAAATCACCCGCCTGTGCAAGGCACGCGGCCTTGCGGTGGCCTTCGAGACGCTGCAGGACAACCCGGTGGCGGCAAGCGCGCCCTGGATGATGGCGCAAATGGATGCGGCCACTGCCGCCGAAGGGCTGCCGCAGTTTCGCTTGCCCTCGGGTGCCGGCCATGACGGCATGGCTATCGCCGACATCGCCGATATCGTGATGCTGTTTGTGCGCTGCGAAAAAGGCATCAGCCACAATCCGGCAGAACGCGTGACCCTGGCCGATGTGGATGCGGGTGCGCGGGTGCTGCTGCGCTTTATCGAAAACTTCAAGAGGCCCGCCTGACATGGCAGTCGAAGCACGCAGGAAAATCCGCGAATTGCTGGCCGCAAGGCGCGAGGAGGAAACGCGTTTTCTGGCCGAACTGGTGAGGGTGCCCTCGGACAACCCGCCCGGTGACTGCGCGCCGCACGCGGTGCGCGCCACCGCGCTGCTCGAGGCGATGGGCTTCAAGGTGGAGCAGCATGCCGTGCCCGATGCACTGGTCAGGGCCAACGGCATGGTGTCGTGCACCAACCTGGTGGTGCGCGAGCGTTTCGGTGCGGATGGCCCGACCGGCAACGACGGTCCTATCCGGAACGACGGTCCTACCCGGAACGACGGTCCTACCCGGAACGACGGTCCTACCGTGGCCTGCAACGCCCACGGCGACGTGGTCGCGCCGGGGCTGGGCTGGACCACCGATCCTTATGGCGCCGAGATTCGCGACGGCGTGATGTACGGCCGCGGCGTGGCGGTGTCCAAGTCCGATTTCGCCACCTACGCCTTCGCGCTCGCGGCCTTGAAGGCCTGCGGCGCAAAGCTCAAAGGCGCGGTGGAATTGCACTTTACCTACGACGAGGAGGCCGGCGGTGCCATCGGCCCGGAGTGGCTGCTCAAACAGGGCATTTCCAAGCCCGATTACGCCATCTCGGCCGGCTTTTCCTACGGCATCACCACCGCGCACAACGGCGCGCTGCACCTCGAGGTCGAGGTCATCGGCAAGTCGGCGCACGCCGCGCGCCCGGATACCGGCGACGACGCAATGGAGGCGGCCAACGGCATACAGGCCGACCTCTACGGCCTGCGTCGCGGCTATCGCGCGATGAAATCCAAGGTCGAGGGCATTGACAGCCCGACGCTGGTCATCGGCCTCATCCAGGGCGGCATCAACACCAACGTCGTGCCCGACAACGTCAAGTTCCGCATCGACAGGCGCATCATCCCCGACGAAAACGCCGAGGAGGTGGAGCGCGAGCTCATCGCGCAGATCAAGGAGTCGGCGGTCAAATGGCTGGGCATACGCTGCGAGGTGCGGCGCATCCTGCTGGCGCATCCCTTTGTCCCCATGCCGGGGCAAAAACGCCTGGTCGATTCGATCCGTGCCAACGCCTACGAAATTCTCGGCGAGGACATCAAGCCGCAGGGCGTGCCGATTTATACCGATGCGCGCCACTACAGCGCCGCCGGGGTGCCCACCGTGCTCTACGGCGCCGGTCCGCGCACCCTGACCGAGGCCAACGGCCACCGCGCCGACGAAAAACTCAGGCTTGACGACTTGTTCAAGGCCACCGAAATCGTCGCGCTGACCTTTCTTGACCTGTTGGGTGCCGAGCAATGAGCAAAGATTCTGCAGGCAACTCTGCAGGCAACTACCCGCGCGATCTTGTTGGCTACGGCCGCAACCCGCCGCATGCACAATGGCCGCAAGGCGCGCGCATCGCCGTGCAGTTTGTGCTCAATTACGAGGAGGGCAGCGAGAACAACGTGCTGCACGGGGACGCCGGCTCCGAGATATTCCTCTCGGAGATCATCGGCGCGCAGTCCTTCCCCGAGCGTCATATGAGCATGGAGTCGATGTATGAATACGGCTCGCGCGTCGGTGTCTGGCGCATCCTCGCCGAATTTGAAAAGCGCAAGCTGCCGCTGACCGTGTTCGGCGTCTCGATGGCGCTGGAGCGCAATCCGGACCTGGTTGCGCGTTTGATGGCGCTGGGCCACGAAATCGCCTGCCACGGCTGGCGCTGGATCCACTACCAGGACATGGACGAAGCAACCGAGAAGAAGCACATGCGTGTCGGTACCGAGATCATCCGCCTGATGACCAGCGGCAAGTGGCCGCTGGGCTGGTACACCGGGCGCGACAGCCCCAACACGCGCCGCCTCGTTGCAGAGCACGGCGGCTTTGCCTACGACTCCGATTATTACGGCGACGACCTGCCGTTCTGGATGCCGGTGAAAAAGACCGACGGCAGCACCGAGCAGCGCCTTGTCGTTCCCTATAGCCTCGACGCCAACGACATGCGTTTTGCCGCGCCGCAGGGTTTTAACACGGCGGACCATTTTTTCACCTATCTCAAGGACAGCTTCGACGTGCTCTACGCCGAGGGCGAGCAGCGGCCGAAAATGATGTCCATAGGCATGCACTGCCGCATCCTTGGCAAACCCGGCCGCTTGCGCGGCCTGCAGCGCTTTCTTGACCACGTGCAGTCGCACGACAAGGTCTGGGTGTGCCGGCGCATCGATATTGCCGAGCACTGGCGCAGCACCTTTCCGGCACCGAAAAGCTAGGCCGAATGCTGCAAAGCCCCGATTGGCGCGGGTCTTGGGGTGGTCGTGATAAAATTCTACGGTCGCAATCCTACGCCCGGTCGATGCACCGGAAATTCGAAGCGTCCGTTAAAACCACGACGAAAGAAATCATCATGACATCCATGAAAAACGTATTGTTGCTGGCCATTACGCTGACCGCGCTGCCGGCATTCGCGCAGGCGCCCGCCCCCACCCCCGCAGCCAAGCCGGCCGACAACATGCAGCAGCTGCGCGACAAGTTGAGCGGCGACAAGAAACTGGTGGTCACGGCGAACCTGGAGCTGACCGAGGCCGAGGCGAAGGCCTTCTGGCCGGTCTATGAGGCGTACCAGAAGGAGTTGTACAAGATCAACGACAAGGTCGCCTTGCTGATCGTCAATTACTCGAAAGAGTACAACGCCAAGACGCTGACCGACGCCAAGGCGCTCGCACTCCTGAATCAATACTTCGCCCTGGAGGAGTCCGAGGTCAAGCTCGTGCGCAGCTTTGTTCCCAAGCTAAACAAGGCGCTGCCGGGGCGCAAGGTCGCGCGCTACATGCAGATCGAAAACAAGATTCGTGCGATCGTGAAATTCGAAATCGCGCGTGAAGTACCGCTGGCCTCCTGATCGCGCCAGGCCGTTACCCGCCGCCTAGGCGGCATAACCCACAAAGTGGCAATGCAATGAATAATTCCAACCGTTTTACGTCACGCTTGCCGGCAATGCTGCTGCTGGTTGTTGCAATGTTGTTCTGCGCGCAGGGCGCAATCGCCCAGTCTTCCGATTCGGCGCCGGCCTCGAAATTGACGGCGGAGCAGAAAGAGACCGAACGCAAGGCGCGACTCGCGCTCAAGGATGAGGCGCTGGAGAAGCTCTATAAACTTCAGCCCGAGGCGCGCAAGATTATCGAGAGTGCGCCCTGCTACGCCGTTTTCGACATCACCTCGGTGTACATCGTCCTGTTCGTCGGGCAAAGAGGCAAAGGCGTGCTGATTGACAACGCCAGCAAAAAAACCACCTTTATGACCAGCAACCGCGTCGGCACCGGCCCGGGCGCCGGCAAGCAGCGCGTATTCCAGATATTTGTGTTCAAGGCCAAGGGCGCCATGGACCAGTTTGTCCTCGCCGGCGGCCTTGGCGGCGATGTTGGAGCCTCTGCCAGCACCGGAACCGGCGGCATGGTGCGCTCCTTTAATCCGGAAATCGATATTTACCAGATTCCCGAATCGGGCTTCGCGTTGCAGGCGAGCTGGGGTGGTACCGTCTACTCGGTGGACAGCGACCTGAAGTGAGCAGGCGCGGCTGCCGGACCCTTCATAAAAGCCTTACCTATTAATTTTTCGGAACGGAGAGCACCATGCGTAGAGTGATAGTAATTGCCGTTACAAGCGTGTTTGTCGGCGGCTGCGCTGGCATGATGGGCGACCAGCCCGCCGCCACCGCCGACCTGGTCGCAACCAGGGGCAACACCGCCAGCGGCACGGTGAATTTCACCCCTAAAAACGGCAAGGTGCTGGTCACCGCGCGCGTTTCCGGCCTGACGCCCGGCAGCCACGGCTTCCACATCCATGAAAAAGGCGACTGCAGTTCCGGAGACGGCATGAGTACGGGTGGCCATTTCAATCCGACGGGCCAGCCGCATGCGCATACATCGACCGCCATGCGTCACGCCGGCGACATGCCCATGCTGGTCGCCGATGCCAGCGGCAACGCTACGCTGACTGTGGAACTCGATGTCATGACCATAGGCAGCGGTCCGGCCGACATCGTCGGCAAGGGTCTGATCGTGCACAAGGACCCGGATGACTTCAAAACCCAGCCTACGGGCAATTCAGGGGCGCGCGTCGCCTGCGGGGTCATTCGCAAGACCTGAGTCGCTTCGCCGGGCGCGGAAAACGCCCGGCGGGGCTTTGGCAGGTTCCCCCCGTCCCTAGGCCACCTCGCGGAACAGTCGTCCCCAGCCCTTTACCAGTTTCGGGTCAACTCCGCACTGGCGCAGGCCCTTCCACACCACGGTGGAAATGGTGTCGTAGATCGGGATGCCCGTTTCTTTTTCCAGTTCTTCGACCAGCGGCGCACCGCGCAGGTTGGTGCAAAAAATGCTGATCGCCTGCGGTTTGGATTTGGCCACTTCGCGTGTCATCTCGCGGATCTGCTCGTCGGTCACCTCGGAAAAACTGAAATTGTCGCGGCGCTGCAAGTGGCGCTCGGCGACACATTCAAAGCCCGACTTGGCGTAATTGGCAATGATCGCGGCCTGTACGTCGTCGGTGTAAGGCGTCACCAGGCCGAATTTTGTGACATTGGTGAGCTTGAAGATTTCGTTCAGGGCCAGCACCGAGGTACAGGCCGGGATGCCGGTGGCTGCGGTGATGTCGGTACAGAGCTTTTCATCGGCGGCAAAGCCCAGCCAGCCCGAGGAGGTGCCGTTCCAGCCGATGGAGCCGACCTTGGCGTGTGACAGCAGCTCGGCGGCGCGCAGGATCTCGCTGTTGTCGAACTGCGCCAGCGCCTGTTTTGAAAGGGCGATTTCGGTGACGCGAAAGCGGCCAAAGTGCGCGCTGGCGCCGGGCACGCCCGAGACCATGGCGGTGGTGACCGGTTCGAGAACGGTGTTGGAGGAAGGGGTGAGCATGCCTAACAGGGTGCGTTTCATGGTGAGGTCCGGTGTGATGGTTGGTGAATGGGGTGCTTATCGAGCGTTTCGTATTCCATGACAATTACCCCACCCGCTACCGTCGTCCCCGCGAAAGCGGGGACCCAGCGACGTTCGCTGAAAGTCGCTGGATTCCCGCTTTCGCGGGAATGACGAAGTTTTGTCATGATTTCGGGAAGTCTCAATAGCCATCTTGCGGCAGCCAGCGGGTAAAGCCGACATCGCGTGCCGCGGCGCGCAGCAGCATTTCGCGGTAATACGGCTCGAGGCGCGCCGCCTGTGCACGGGCCTTGTCGGTCTGCACTTTTGTGGCGGCGACAATGTCACGCGCCTCGGCGCGCAAGGCTTTCGCATCGACCGTGACAATTTTACCGTCCTCGCAGACGACGCGGCCGTTGACGATTACCGTGCGCACCGAGCTGCCGTCTTCGCAATACACCAGCTGGCGCGCGAGGTCGTTGAGCGGGGTGAAGGCTGCGGTGTCAAGGTCGAGCAGGATGATGTCGGCGGCACAGCCGGGGGCAATGCGGCCCAGCGTATCAGCCTGACGCAGCGCGCGGGCGCCGCCGTGAAACAGTATGCCGAGGATTTCCGCCGCGCCCGGCCAGTCGCGGTATTCGGGTGTGCCGATGGTATGGATCAGTGCCGCGGCCTTGGCCACCAGCCAGACGTTGGTGGTGTCATCGACCGTGGCCTCGTCGCTGCCAAGGCATAAGGGCACACCGGCGGCGCGCATCTTGTAAAAAGGCATCACGCCGCTGCCAAGGCGCAGGTTGCACACCGGGTTGTGCGCGACGGTGCAACCGGAGGCGGCGAGCAATCTGATGTCTTCGTCATCGACCCAGATGGCGTGGATCACCATCATGTTTTCATCGAGCAACCCGAGTTCGTGCACGTAACGCACCAGCGACTTGCCGAACTTGTCCTCGCCCAGCACGCGCTGCAGCTTGGTCTCGAGGATGTGGATGTTGAACGGGATCTTGTGGCGTCGGCTCAGTTCCGACAGGCCGCGAAAATACTCCACGGTGACGCGTTGCGGCGCCGAGCAGGACACGGCCGCCGAGAGGCGCCCGTCGGCTTTGCCATGCCAGCTCGTAATCAGGTGTTCGTACAGCGCCAGCAGCTCTTCACCGCTCTGGCGCGGCGCCGCTTCCATGGCGCGACGTTCGGCCGCGGGCAGCAAGTCCTTGAGAAAGGGATATTTGTCGTACTCGATGATATTGGGCTGGTCTATGGCGACGGTGGCGCGCATGCCCGAGTCGGCATAGGCCTGCATGATGGCGTCCACCGTTCCGGTTGTCGCTACCGGCACATGAAAGGCGTCGTCGTGTACGCAGGTGATGCCGCGCTCGAGCATTTCGATGGCGCCGAGCAGGGTGCGCACATAGGCGACGCGCGAGGCATCCGCCGCGTCAGCGAGGGGCGGCACCTCGTAGAGCATGAACAATTCCAGCGGCAGGCCGGGGAGGCTGCCTTTCATCAGGTTGCCGGGCGAATGAAAATGCGCGTTGATCAGGCCGGGCAGGGCGAGCATGCCCGTGGCATCGATGACACGCTTCGCCTGCAGTGTCGTGCCAGCGTCGGGGCCGACGGCGGTAATACGGTCTTTATCGACAACAATATCGGCACGCGGCAAGTCGCGACCGGTGGCGTCCATGGTGAACACGCGGGCGTTGCGGATGACGAGGTCGGCAGTCATTGCGCGTCAGTGCTCAAACAGGCTTCCCCAGGCGCGGCCGCGCCGGGTGTCGACGCCGGCCATTTTCAGGCCTTTCCAGACGGGCAGCAGCGTCGAGTCGTAAATGGGCAGTCCGAGCTCGGCTTCCATGTCCGCCACCACGGTAGCGGCGGGGAAGTTGGTGCAAAAGGTGACTATCGCTTCGGGCTTTGCCGCAGCAACCGTGCGCAGCATGGCGGCAATGTCGGCACCCGGCACGCGGGCGAAGGACAGGTTGTCACGCAGGTCGGAATGCGCCTCCGCGACGCAGTCATAGCCGGCGCGGGCAAAGGTCTTGATGACTCTTTGCTGGTATCCGGCATCGTAGGGGGAGACTAGTGCAAAGCGTTTTACCCCGCGGGCCGTGAGCAATTCGTCCAGGGCCAGGACCGAGGTGGTGCAGGCGAGTCCGATGGCATTCTTTATTTTTGCCACCAGTTCGTGGTCGAGGGCGAAATCGACGCTGCCCCCCTTGCTGCCGTTCCAGATAAGTACGTCGGGCGAGGCGTGGGCGAGCAGGCGCGCCGCGGCGAGCATGCCCTCAAAGTCATAGTTGTCGGGGAAGGGGTCACGGTCGCCGAACACCGGCGTGCGCGAAAAATGCGCCGACACTTCCGGAAATTCGCGCAGCACGGCGAGGGTCACCCGCTCGACAATGGTGTTGCCAGAGGGGGTGATGGTGCCGATAAAAATGCGGTGCGCGGCAAGTGCGTCGCGCGGATGGATAGACATGGTCGGATTGTAATGCGGGAACGTCGGGCCAGCTTATTTCAAACGCAACCCTGTCATTCCGAGGTCGCAGACCGAGGAATCTGCTTTCGGGCCGAAGCAAAAGCAGATTCCTCGCTTCGCTCGGAATGATAAATGCGGATATAGTCGCGTGGCTATAACGGCGGGAAGGCTAGTAACCGAGCATGCGCGGCACCGTCAGCACCAGCGGCGGGTAGAACATGCAGACCAGGAGCAGGGCGTACATCACTGCGATAAAGGGCCAGACGTGCTTGACCAGTTCTCCCATCTTGATGCCGGCGATGCCGCATAACACGAACAGCACCACGCCCACCGGCGGGGTGAGCATGCCTATGACCAGGTTGAAGACGAACAGGAAGCCGAAGTGCAGCGGGTCGATGCCGTAGGACAGCGCGATGGGGTGCAGCAGCGGCACCAGCATGATGTAGGCGGCGTTCGATTCGAGGAACATGCCGACGATGAATAGCGCCCCCGCAACAATGAGGTTGAAGCCTATGGGGCTGGAGGTGAGCGAGCGCAGCAATTCGGCCAGCTTGCCCGGCAGCATGTCCACCGTGAGCATGAAGGTCACCGCCGAGGCGAAGGCGATCATCGCGCCGACCACCGCCGAGGTGATGGCGGTGCGTATCATCGCCTCCGGCAGGTCTGAAAGTTTCAGGCGGCGGGTGACGAAAAAGCCGATGCCAAGGGCATAGATGACGGCGATGGCCGAACCCTCGGTGGCGGTAAAGGCGCCGCCGACAATGCCGCCAATTACCACCACCGGCATCATGAAAATGACAATCGAGCGCTTGAGCTCGGCGAATATGCGCCGCCATGAAAACGCCTCGCCGGTAGTCGGGTAATTGCGACGGATGGCGATGATGGAGCACAAGGCCATCATCGCAATAACCAGAATAATCCCCGGCACGATGCCGGCCATGAACATGCCGCCCACCGACACCGTGGGTCCGGCCATGAAGGCGTAGACGATCATCGCACCCGAGGGCGGGATGATGGGGCCGAGGTTTGCGGCGGCGGCCACCACCGCCGAGGAAAAGCCCACGCCGTAGACCTTGCGCAGGGACGGGATGAGCGTGCTGCCCAGGGCGCTGGCATCGGCCACCGCCGCCCCCGACACCGTGGAGAGACCCAAGCCGGCGAGCATGGTGACGTGGGCAAGGCCGCCGCGCACCCGACCGACAACGGCATTGGCAAGGTCGATCAGGCGCTCCATCATGCCGGCCTTTAACATCAGTTCGCCGGCGAGGATGAAAAACGGGATGGACATCAGCGGGAAGGCGTTGACCGCGTTCATCATGCGCGTGGGCAGCATGTTGAAATCGACGTTGCTCGCCATTAACCCTGCCACCGCGCTGGTTCCAAGGGCAAAGGCCAGCGGCATGCCCAGCAGACCGATGACTATGAATACCGCGATGATCAGCAGGCTCATTCGGCGGACACCAGGCCGGTATGCCCCGGGTTGCAGGGCTTGCCGGTCAGCACGATCCACAGCAGGTGCAGCGCCGAATGGGCGCAGCCCACCGCAAGCGCAAGAATGAACCAGGCGGC
>Ga0194061_1000363_pt1 | contig 27779 bp, 21 predicted proteins | sample SepL2221m_MetaG_FD_163423 | JGI IMG/M metagenome (GOLD analysis project Ga0194061, IMG submission 163423) | Anoxic zone freshwater microbial communities from boreal shield lake in IISD Experimental Lakes Area, Ontario, Canada - Sep2016-L224-21m | ecosystem: Environmental > Aquatic > Freshwater >... | reverse complement strand
CATTAGGTCTAGCGATTTGCACGTGAAGCCGAAGGGGGTCGCAGAGAAATGGCGGTAGCGACTGTTTACTAAAAACACAGGACTCTGCTAAGTCGTAAGACGATGTATAGGGTCTGACGCCTGCCCGGTGCTGGAAGGTTAAGGGGATTTGTTAGCGCAAGCGAAGCTTTGAACCGAAGCCCCAGTAAACGGCGGCCGTAACTATAACGGTCCTAAGGTAGCGAAATTCCTTGTCGGGTAAGTTCCGACCTGCACGAATGGCGTAACGATTTCCGCGCTGTCTCAACCAGTGGCTCAGCGAAATTGAATTCTCGGTGAAGATGCCGAGTACCCGCGGTAAGACGGAAAGACCCCGTGAACCTTTACTATAGCTTGACAGTGACATTCGGAATAGCTTGTGTAGGATAGGTGGGAGACTTTGAAGCTGGCACGCCAGTGTCGGTGGAGTCGCCCTTGAAATACCACCCTGGTTGTTTTGGATGTCTAACCTTGGCCCGTCATCCGGGTCGGGGACACTGTCTGGTGGGTAGTTTGACTGGGGCGGTCGCCTCCCAAAGAGTAACGGAGGCGCGCGAAGGTTCCCTCAGGTTGATTGGAAACCAACCGTAGAGTGCAATGGCATAAGGGAGCTTGACTGCGAGACCCACAAGTCGAGCAGGTACGAAAGTAGGTCATAGTGATCCGGCGGTTCTGTATGGAAGGGCCGTCGCTCAACGGATAAAAGGTACTCCGGGGATAACAGGCTGATCTCCCCCAAGAGTTCACATCGACGGGGAGGTTTGGCACCTCGATGTCGGCTCATCGCATCCTGGGGCTGAAGTAGGTCCCAAGGGTTTGGCTGTTCGCCAATTAAAGCGGTACGCGAGCTGGGTTTAAAACGTCGTGAGACAGTTTGGTCCCTATCTACCGTGGGCGCAGGATACTTGAGAAGAGTTGTCCTTAGTACGAGAGGACCGGGATGAACGTACCGCTGGTGTTCCAGTTGTGCCGCCAGGCGCAGTCGCTGGGTAGCTACGTACGGAAAGGATAACCGCTGAAAGCATCTAAGCGGGAAGCCTCCTTCAAGATTAGGTATCCCTGGGTGTAATAACCCCTAAAGGCCCGTTGTAGACCACAACGTTGATAGGCCGGGTGTGTAAGTGCAGTAATGCATTTAGCTTACCGGTACTAATCGGCCGTGAGGCTTGACCATAAAAATGAAATACGGCCCGGAGAGGGGCAACCCTCTCCAGGTCGATATAAATCAAACAAATCAAACAATAAATCAGACAAGTCCGACTCGTCAGACCTGTCAGAACCTAAAAACTATCCAACCAAAGCAATTGCCAAGAAAACATAAGGCTTCGTCCAAACGGACTAAAGTCAAAAAGTTTCTCGGTGGCTATGCCGAGGGGGTCACACCCGTTCCCATCCCGAACACGGAAGTTAAGCCCCTCAGGGCCGATGATACTGCACGGGTAGCTGTGTGGGAAAGTAGGTCGCCGCCGGGAATAAATACAAATGAGCCCCGCTTCTTATGAACAGATGCGGGGCTCTTCTGCGTTTAAAAGCTGATATAAACCTGATCAGAGAGTTGGATCAGACTGGTGCCGATCAAAAATCTTTTCAAATTCGTCTTTTATTTCACTGAACGCCTCAAGTACCTGCGGGTCAAAGTGCCCAGGCATGGTACGTCCGTCGCCCTGTAGAATAATATTGCAGGTTCTTACATGGTCGAAGGGAGGTTTATACACTCTGCTGTTGCGTAGCGCGTCATACTGATCGACAAGCATGACGATCCTTCCTTCGATCGGAGTCTCCTCGCCCTTCAAACCGGCGGGGTATCCTTTGCCGTCCCAGCGTTCGTGGTGGGTAGCTGCGATGATTGCACCCATTTTGAGCATCCGGTGTGGTGACCCTTTCAGGATACGCTCTCCGATGACGGTGTGTTGCTTGATTGTGGCAAATTCTACGTCTGTAAGAGATCCCGGTTTCAGAAGGATAGAGTCAGGGATACCGATTTTTCCGACATCATGCATGGCACTGGCCACGGCAATGTCACTGACAAAATCTGCATCTGCCTTCATCTGCTCAGCCAGTCGCCTGGCGTACATTCCTATTCGGGAAATATGCAAACCGGTATCCTCATCCCTGAGTTCGGCGGCAACCGTCAGGCGCTCAATAATTTCATGGCTCATGTTGGTAATTTCACGAAGCGCAACATTCAGCTCAGCGGTCCGCTGCTCAACGGTTTTTTCCAGTTCGATCTTGTAATTTTTCTCAATCAGCGTCAATCGCTTGTAATTTATTCCTTTTTCTACGGTGTGGATAAGGGCCGGTGGACGGTACGGTTTTATAATAAAGTCGAATGCGCCGTTCTGAATTGCTTTAACCGCCACATCCAGATCGGCGTAGGCTGTCATCAGAACCACCGGCGTCTCCCGGTCCAGGAAGCGGATCTTTTCAAGCAACTCAAGACCATCCATGATCGGCATGTTTATATCTGTAAGTACCAGATCAACCGGTTCCATGACAAACTGTTTGACCGCCTCCTGACCGTTTGAAAACGCCCGTATCTCAAAACCGTACTCTCTGAGAAGTGTGGTCACGCTTTCCAGAACAAACCGGTCATCATCGACGACAAAAATCTTACCACCGCTACTATTCTGCATCAGCAAGTACCTCACGTATTTTCATCAGCAGCTCTTTTGGGGTGAAAGGCTTGGGAAGATAATTCATTCCCTCTTCAAGCACCCCTTGTTGAAGTACAACATCCCGAGCATAGCCGCTACAGAACAGTACCTGCTTGTAGGAATCGACTTTCCGAATTTCGTCGTATACCTCACGGCCATTCATTTTAGGCATGATTACATCAAGAATCACAAGCCGAATCTGAGTACTCTGTTGACGAAACTTTTCCAGGGCGTCCTCACCGTCAAAGGCTTCGATGACGATATAGCCGAATTCCTGCAGTATCTCCCTGGTAAGCGTGCGGGTTGTGTCATTATCCTCTGCAATCAGTACGACATCATTCCCCGTATACTCAGGGATAGCGTTTTCCGGTAGTTTATTCTCACTCGGCGGGGCCTCTTCCAACAGGGGGAGGTAGACGTGAAAAATCGTACCGATTCCAATTGTGCTGTGACAGAGGATGAACCCGTTATGTTTCTTGATGATCCCATAAACAATTGAAAGCCCCAGGCCGGTTCCTTTGCCCAATTCTTTGGTGGTGTAGAAGGGTTCGAAAATATGTTTTACCGTTTCTGCATCCATGCCGTCGCCATTGTCGGTAAAGGACATGAGCGCATATCTGCCGGGCTGACCAAAGCCCCGAGCGAGGACGAAATCAGAGTTAAGTGTTGCCATCTCAGTGGATATGACGATCGATCCACCTTTGGGCTGGGCATCTCGCGCGTTAGTTGCCAGGTTCATCAGCACCTGTTCCATTTGCCCGCTGTCAGCCATGACAGGAAGCGGCAAAGCTGAAAGATTGATTTCAAGACGAATATCTTCACTGATCAGTCTCAGCAGAAGTTGATGTACCCGGTTCAGAATTTCATTCAGGTCCATGATAACCGGATTGCTCGACTGTTTGCGGCTGAAGGCCAGCAGGCCCTGGGTCAGGCTGGCTCCCCGCTCAGCCGTTGATGCGATCTGTTCAGTGGTACGAATCAGGGGGCTGTTCTCGGGCAGTTTAACCTGCAAAATAGTCGCATAGCCGATAATGGCAGTCAGTATGTTGTTAAAATCGTGTGCAATACCGCCTGCGAGCTGCCCGACCGCTTCCATCTTCTGAGAATGTCGCAATTGACCCTCAAGCTGTTTGCGTTCGGTAATATCTTCCTTTATGGCAATAAAGTGGCTGATATTGCCATGTTCATCCCTGATCGGCGCTATCAGCGCCTGTTCCCAATAGAGATCGCCATCTTTCTTGCGATTGTGAAATTCGCCCCGCCATTCCCCACCCGCAAGAATCGTTTTCCATAGCTGCTGGTACTCCGCGCTGCTCGTTTCACCGGTTTTGAGGATACGCGGATTCTGGCCGATAGCCTCGGCCGCCGTGTAGCCGGTGAGTTCTGTAAAATGTGGATTAATGTACTCAATGGTGCCGGACGTGTCTGTAATTACGATTGATGCAGGGTTCTGCTCAACCGCCACAGAAAGTTTGCGCAAATTCTCTTCAACTCGTTTACGTTCGGACAGTTCGCGTTGGGATTCATCGTTCAGGCGGGCATTTTCAAGAGCCAGAGATGCCAGTTCACCGAATCGGTCAAGAAGTTCCATCTGCTCATCGTTAAATACGACTTCTCTATCCACGAAGGCCAGACCGAGAACGCCGATAATTTCATCCCCGGATTTAAGCGGAACGCCGGCCATGGCATGCAGCACTTCCCTCTGGGGGTCCTTGATGCGGTTTTCCCAGACACTATAATCTTCGACCCGGAATGGCTCGCCCGTCATCCATACCCTGCCGACAATTCCCAGGCCCGGAACAATCGGATAATGGACCAGACTGTTGTATATTCCGCTTTGGTAGAGCATGTTCATTTCGTTTCCTGAAGCGTCCTTCAGATACACGAAACAGTGTTCAGTACCGATCAGATTTCCGGCGCGTGTTACGATGGCCTGCAGCAGACTGGCAACATCGTGGCGGCTGATTAGTCCCACGGTGGTTTCATGGAGTGCAGTCAGGTACTCATTTTTCTGGTGCAGCCGGGAATCAGCTTCCTCCCGGCGCTTCAGTTCGTCCTGTAATACATCACGATGCCGGTCTGTCTCCCGAATCAGTTCATTAAATATTTGTCCAAGTGTTGCGATCTCATCGTTAAGGGTGGTAGCAGGCAAAAGCCGCTCATCTCCTGTCTTTTCAGATAGTGTTGCCACATGGTTTGCAAGTGCCGATATCGGTGTCGTTATGTTGTTCAGATAACGGCGCATGAACAGGAACATGGTCACAAGGAACAGCGGCAACAGGAAGTAAAAAAGCATCGCCTGGCGGTAGAGCGGTGAGTACACCTCGGCAAGAGGGAAATTCGCACCGATAATCCAATTCTTGCTTTTAAGATGCATGAAGGTGGTTAAGGTCTTCAGATTACGGGAGTTGACAGTCTCGCCGGTGCCGTCAAAGCCTTCTATGGAACGGTCAAGAAGCCTGTTTGCACCGGGGGGGATATCCTTCTTCATGACGCGTGTCGGGTCCGGGTGGGATATCATGACACGATTGGTGTCAAAGAGGAAAAGGTAGCCTTTCTTGCCGATCTTGCTGCTGCTTAACTTGCCGAGAAAATTGTTTTTGGTGAGGTCGATGCTCCCGCCGAGCACTGCCTGAACTGACCCGCTGGCGTCCAATATCGGCACGGTAAACATGATGGCCGGGTGATGATGATCCTGAGATGAAATATATGGATCAGATATGTACGGTGCCCGAGTGGAAAAAGTTGCCTGCAGATAGTCCCGCGACGAGAAGTCTCTCCCATTCCGGGTGGTTCCAAGTGGGAGCTCGGCAATTATGCGTCCGCTTCGATCGAACAGGAAAAGGCCGTTGTCAAAAAGGTTGATAAAATCAGTTCCCTCAAGCAGGAAGGCAAGTGCCTCGTCCGGGTTGGAAATGTGTTCGGGCGATATTTTTGTGGCCAAAGATATGAGCGGCTGCTGTGTGGCCAGCATTTTCTGGTCGATCTGTTCGACCAGGAGGGCCACGATCTGTTGTTGTTGTTCGGAAATTGTATCCTTAATGTAATTGCGCAGAAACGAGTTGATCGCGAAAAGCAGGAGGGCCAGGGCGATAACGATCGTCAGCGGGAAAATAAAGGTAACCTTGGTTTTAAGGCTAAAATTTGACATAGAAAACAGTCCGATGCAGATGGGATTCTGGTGGGCACTTTAACACAGTTTTACAGATTTGTTGCATCAAATAATTCTCAAGGTTTGAATAGGTTGTTAATAAAGAGTGGCGGTATTGGCAGTTGTGGAATCAGTGACATTTATTTGGACAATAGTCACCACTTACAGTAGTATCGCTCAAATAAAACCAATGTAAGAGGAGCGTACAAAGATTGGACAAGCTTATTATCCATGGTGGAAAAAAACTTAAGGGGGATGTGACGGTCAGTGGCTCGAAAAACGCATCCCTCCCCATTTTTGTTGCGACTTTACTGGCTCCCGGAAACAACCAGATCAGCAATGTTCCCTTCTTACGTGATATCAATACTACAATCAAAGTGTTGGAATCACTCGGTTCAGTGGTTGATGGTAACGGAAACGTCGTGAAAATTGATACGACCTCGGTCAACTGTCATGAAGCCACCTACGAACTGGTAAAGACCATGCGGGCTTCAGTTCTGGTATTGGGGCCGCTGTTGGCGCGATTTGGCAAAGCACGGGTTTCCCTGCCTGGCGGGTGTGCCATTGGAGCCCGCCCGATTAACCTGCATCTAAAGGGATTACAGGCACTTGGTGCGGAGATAACCCTCGAACATGGTTACGTAGAAGCGAGATGCAAACGCCTAAAAGGGGCGCGGATCAATTTTGACATTTCGACCGTTGGGGGTACCGAGCACCTGATGATGGCGGCTGTCACTGCCAGAGGAGAAACGTTACTTGAAAATGCTGCCCGCGAGCCGGAAATCGTCGATCTGGCGCTCTATCTGAACCGCATGGGAGCCAAGATAGAGGGTGCTGGCACCGATACCATCAGAATCCAGGGTGTTTCAGAGTTGTCGGCTGCCAGTTACGAGGTCATGCCAGATCGTATCGAAGCTGGCACCTTCATGATCGCAGCAGCAATGACCGCCGGTGATGTCCGTATCCACCGCATGAAACTCGAACATCTCGATGCCTTGGCGTTCAAGATGCAGGACGCGGGTGTCGAAATTGTCAGTCGCGACGGGGTTGTCCGGGTAAAAGGGCCACGTAAGTTGAGGAGCGTTAATATCAAGACTCGTCCCTATCCCGGGTTCCCGACCGATATGCAGGCACAGTTCATGGCCATGATGTGTCTGGCCGACGGAGCCAGTGTTGTATCAGAAAATATCTTTGAGAACCGTTTCATGCATGTTTCTGAGCTCCAGCGCTTTGGTGCCGACATCATGGTGGAGGGGAATACGGCCACGGTCAAAGGTGTCAAGAAACTGTCCGGTGCACCGGTCATGGCTACTGATCTGCGGGCTTCTGCATCCTTGATTCTGGCCGGACTTGCCGCAGAAGGAACGACTGAAGTCTCCAGGATTTACCACTTGGACCGCGGCTACGAATCGATCGAAAAGAAGTTTGCTGCTCTTGGTGCGGATATTGTGAGAACGAAAGAATAGAAAGGAGTCGGATCCGGGAGTCAGGAGCCAGAATCCAGAACCGGGAGTTTACGTTCTCTCCTGAATTCTGACTCCTTAATTCTTGCTTACTATGAATAATTTCATCACAATTGCCATACCCAAAGGGCGCATTCTGGAAGAGTCGGTGGCCCTGTTTGGCTCAATCGGAATTGACTGCAAGGAACTGCTCTCTGATTCCCGTAAGCTGATCTTTGAAAACGAAGAACAGCGGATACGCTATATGATTGTGCGGGCGACTGACGTGCCTACCTATGTGGAGTACGGTAGCGCCGATCTCGGCATCGTCGGCAAAGATACTCTGATGGAGCAGTGCAAAGACGTATACGAGCCGCTCGATCTGAAATTCGGCTTCTGCCGAATGATGGTGGCCGAACCGGCCAATCTTGCGAAGACTGACGATCCCTCCAGCTGGTCTCACATCCGCATAGCCACTAAATACCCGCATGTTGCAGAGAGCTATTTCTCCGCAAAAGGTGTGCAGGTTGAGATTATAAAGTTGTACGGCTCGATCGAACTTGCTCCTCTGGTCGGCCTTTCCGATAGAATTGTTGACCTGGTTTCAACCGGTGAAACCCTGCGGCAGAACGGACTGGTTGAAGTTGAAACCATCGCTGAAATCACGACTCGCCTGATCGTCAATCGGGCCAGCCTGAAAACCAAGAATGTTAGAATTTCTCAGATACTGCAGAGGCTTGAGCAGCAACTCCAGGCGTGCGGAACAGGGTAGACCATGTTTTTTCTTGATATTCGTGACCACAATTTTGCAACCAGGTTTGAGGCGATACTCTCCCGGGGAGAGGAGTGCGGGCGGGAGGTAGAGCAGACCGTTCTCGATATTATAGCCGATGTCAGGAAGCGCGGTGATGAGGCTGTGCTTGAATTCACCCGTCGCTTCGATCGTCTTGATGCGGCAGGTATGTCCGAACTCGAAGTAACCGCTGCCGAGACAGAGGCGGCATTTTCAGCGGTTTCAGCCGAAGAAGTGAACTCTCTCAAGCTGGCGGTGAAAAGGGTTTCACGCTTCCATGAAAAGCAGAAACAACAGACATGGATTTCCACTGAAGAGCCTGACATCATGCTCGGGCAGAAAGTCACACCGCTTCAGCGGGTCGGAATTTATGTCCCCGGCGGTAAAGCCAGTTATCCCAGCAGCGTAATCATGAACGCAGTCCCGGCGCGGGTGGCCGGGGTAGGGGAGATCATCATGGTGGCACCGACACCGGGTGGTGAAATCAATCCCCACGTCCTGGTCGCTGCCAGTCTGTCGGGGGTCGATCGTATTTTTCGCATCGGTGGTGCCCAGGCAATAGCTGCCCTAGCCTACGGTACAGATACTGTTCCCCGGGTGGACAAGATCACCGGACCGGGGAATATCTACGTTGCAACCGCCAAGAAACTGGTATTCGGGCAGGTCGGCATCGACATGATCGCCGGGCCGAGCGAAATCCTGGTGATCAGCGATGGCAGCGGTAACCCGGCCCACATTGCCGCTGATCTGCTCTCCCAGGCCGAGCATGACGAGCTTGCCTCTTCAATTCTGATAACCACCGACCGATCTTTTGGCGAACGGGTTGCCGAGGAGGTTGAGCGTCAGTTACCGGGGCTCACTCGTGAAGTGATCGCCCGCGCCTCATGGGAAAAATATGGCGCCGTCATCGTCGCTTCGAGTCTGGACGAAGTGATCGACTTTTCCAACCGCATTGCCCCGGAGCATCTTGAACTGGCCGTATCAGACCCGTTCGCCATCCTGCCACAGATCACCAATGCCGGCGCCATTTTCATGGGGCACTGGACGCCGGAAGCGGCTGGCGATTACCTGGCCGGACCCAACCACACCCTCCCGACCGGCGGCACATCGCGCTTCTTCTCGCCACTTTCGGTTGACGATTTTGTTAAGAAATCCTCTATTGTTTATTTTTCCAAAGGGGGCCTTAAACGCCTAGGAACTGACATTGTAAGGATAGCCGGTCTGGAGGGACTTGAGGCACACGGGAAATCGGTCAGCATTCGGCTGAATTGATGCCCGGCATTTTTTACTATGCTGCCATGAATCGTTTACTTTTGTTATCTGCTAATTCTTTCTTGAACACGATCAGCAGGCATGGTATTGGTCAAAAACCATGAAATCCTACCTTCGCCCGAATATCAGCGCCATGCAGGGATACGTACCCGGACTTCAGCCCGACGACGTTTCATCGTGGATTAAGCTCAACACCAACGAGAACCCCTACCCGCCGTCTCCCAAAGTAGTGGAAGCCATAGTATCGGAAATCGGCAGTGACGGCGCGTCCCTGCGTACCTATCCGAGCGCTTCCAGTCAGAAATTGCGTGAATTAGCCGGTAAGCTCTATGGCTTCGATCCATCCTGGGTTATCATGGCGAACGGTTCTGACGAAGTTCTCAATAATTTAATCAGGGCTTGTGCCGGCCAGGGTCAGGATGTCGGCTATGTCCACCCATCCTATTCCTATTATTCCACGCTTGCTGAGGTACAGGGTGCCGCAGTCTGTTCATATGGTCTGAATGATGCGTTTCGGATAGAGGCGTTTCCGGAATACTACAACGGCAAGGTTTTTTTTCTGACGACGCCGAATTCGCCCCTCGGTTTTGCTTTTCCGCTGGAGTATGTTGAAGAGCTTGCCGGAAATTGTGGTGGTCTGCTGGTAATCGACGAGGCATATGCAGATTTTGCTGACCAGAATGCGCTTGAACTGGTGAAAAAATACGAAAACGTCGTCGTTACCCGAACCCTGTCAAAAAGTTACGCACTGGCCGGCATGCGACTCGGGCTCGCAATTGCTCGTCCAGACATCATTGCCGCGCTGGACAAAATCCGCGACCATTATAATCTTGACCGCCTGGCTCAGGCCGCCTGTTGTGCAGCTTTACTGGATCAGGAATATTTTCAGGAGTCGTGCCGCAGAATTATTGCGACCCGCAAGTGGTTTTCTACGAAACTGGCTACACTGGGTTATTCCGTGGTTCCGTCCCAGGCGAATTTTGTGTTTGCTTCACCACCCGACCGAAATGGTTCACGGGTTTATGATGCTTTGTATGATCGCAGGATTCTGGTGCGGCTGCTTTCAGATCCGCTCCTGACCCACGGTTTAAGGATTTCGATTGGTACGGATGAACAGATGGAAGCAACATTTGCCGCGCTCGCGGAAATCGGGTAAGATACGAACGGGGGACATCATGCCACGCAGTGCTACAATTGAACGCATCACCAAAGAGACTAGGATAAGGCTTTCACTTTCAGTTGATGGAAGCGGCACTGCCTCCATCAGCACGTCGGTACCGTTTCTTGATCACATGCTCAATCTTTTTGCGCGCCACGGGCTCTTTAACCTCGAAGTTGAGGCGTGCGGCGATATTGATATCGATTTCCACCATACCGTGGAAGATATAGGTATTGTGCTGGGACAGGCGTTCAAAGAGGCGCTGGGGGACAAGAAGGGGATCAGGCGTTATGGTCAGGCATCCGTGCCAATGGATGAAACCCTGGCATCTGTGGCGGTTGATATCTCAGGCCGGCCGTTCCTTGTGTATCATGTCAATCTGCCGAAAGTGAAGATCGGCGAGTTTGACGTGGAGCTGGCGCGTGAGTTTTTTCAGGCATTTGTTAATCATTGCGGACTGAATCTGCATATCAATGTCATGTACGGCGACAATGTTCACCATATCATTGAAGCCTGCTTCAAAGCCTTTGCCCGGGCGATGGATATAGCCAGCCAGAACGATCCCCGGGTGGAAGGCATCATGTCTACAAAAGGGGTTCTGTAAAGGGAAGCTGCCCTGCCTTAATAAAACGGGCGGCAGCCATTTCGGCTCCGCCCGCCCATCTACCAGTCCGTTGTCTATCGAATTAGTGGCTACTTAATCTCTTTCAAAAGTGTTCTGCCACGCTTGGCCTCATCGCTTTTTGGATAGTTCTCCAATAATTTCTTCAGCACATACTTGGCGCTTTTCCCGTCGTTAATGGCGTTGAAGGCCATGGCCTGCTTGAGCATTGCGGCCATAACCTTTTCTTTGCCGGGAAAATTTTTGATGACTTCCTGGTAGGAGAGTATGGCAGGTTCGTAGTTTTTTTCGTTGTAATAGGTTTCACCGATCCAGTAGTGGGCGTTGGCCACAAGGTCATGCTGCGGATGCTGATCAATGAATTTGAGAAAAAGTTCCCGGGCCGCCGGCATATCACCGGCGCGGTACGTTTCCAAACCTTTGCTGTAAGAAGCGTCAGGGGCGGTGGGAGTATCATCCTTTTTGCTTTTAGTAACTTCGACAAGCCTCTTGTTCAAATCATCCAGCACGGCCTGCTGTTTCAAAATACGGTCCTCAAGTGCAAAAATTCGTTTGTCGGCGTCAGTTCGATAACGGGCAAGGTCTTCGGCCGTGGTTTTAAGTGCCAGGGCAAGATCGTCCTGCTTACCGTTTAGCAGCTGCATATCACCCCTGGCGCTGTCTATCGACGACTGAATGTCGGCAGACATTTTACGGACCGAAGCGACATCAGTCTTGAAGCCCTTCTCAACGGCACTCACACTTGTCTTCGACTCTTCTCGAAGACCGCCGACATCCTTATCAAGCGAGTAGATGCGGGTTTTAATTGCATCGATGTCGGTGCGCACGCTGTCCATTGACCCCTGCGAAGCGCAGCCGGACAGGTACGCCAGAGACAAAGCCGCTATCACATACAGTAGTTTCATCCGAATTTCCTCCTACAGCACATTTTTTGCGCCGATATACTGCAAAACCTTTAATTCGAAACATATATCATGTACGTGAGCGGATGACAAGTGGGGCTTATCACAGATCATCGCGAAATGATCGGAAATGAGACTAAAAATTGCTTGATATTGGACTTGACAAAACAGACGTATTCCATTAACTATCTACCGTTTTTGGTTTTGCAGTACTATATGCCGCAGATTGGCTATTCATATCACAGGAGGATTTAAGTACATGGAACAGTACGCAGTAGTTTTTGCTTTGGTCTGCGCCGCAGCAGCAGTTGCCTACGGCCTGATTTCGGCTCAGTGGATTCTGGGCCTGCCCCAGGGAAATGACCGAATGAAGCAGATCGCGGCCGCAATCCAGGAGGGGGCCGGCGCCTACATGAAGCGCCAGTACACCATCATCGCACTGGTGGGTGTCATTATGTTTATCGCACTTTTTGCCAGCCTGGGATGGAAAACAGCGGTTGGTTTTGCTGTTGGCGCAATCTTTTCCGGTCTGACCGGATTTATCGGTATGTTTGTTTCGGTACGCGCCAATGTGCGTACCACCGAGGCGGCCAAATCCGGTATCGTCAAGGCGCTTGATGTCGCATTCAAGGGTGGTGCCATCACCGGCATGCTGGTGGTCGGCCTGGGTCTGTTGGGCGTTGCCGGTTACTATCTGGTCCTGCAGAAACTGATGCCGGGAGCACCGGTCAAGGATGTTGTCAGCCAACTGGTCGGCCTCGGTTTTGGCGGTTCGCTGATATCTATCTTTGCCCGTCTGGGCGGCGGAATTTTCACCAAGGGCGCTGATGTTGGCGCCGACCTGGTTGGCAAGGTTGAAGCCGGAATTCCAGAGGATGATCCTCGCAATCCTGCTGTTATCGCCGATAACGTGGGCGACAACGTGGGCGACTGCGCCGGCATGGCCGCTGACCTTTTTGAAACCTACGCTGTGACACTGATTGCTGCCATGCTGCTGGGCGCGATCACCTTCACCACCAGTCCATCCTCGGTCAGCTATCCGCTAATCCTGGGCGGAATATCAATTATTACCTCTATTATCGGTACCTACTTCGTCAAGCTGGGCGCCAGCGGCAAGATCATGACCGCCCTCTACAAGGGGCTGATCGTCTCCGGCGTGCTGGCCTGCATCGCCTTCTACTTTGTCACGGTCCAGATGTTCCCGGCCGGTCTTACCAACGCTGCCGGTCAGAACTTCAGCGCCATGAATATCTTCATTTCCGCCATCGTTGGCCTGTTCGTTACCGGTGCCATCTTCTGGATCACAGAGTATTACACCTCCACCGAATATGCACCGGTCAAGCATATTGCCGAAGCCTCCACCACCGGTCACGGCACTAATGTCATCGCCGGTCTGGGCATTTCCATGAAGTCTACCGCTGCTCCGGTAATCGTTATCGCAGCCGGGATCATTGTTTCCTTTCAGTGTGCCGGTGTTTATGGCATCGCCATTGCCGCCGTCTCGATGTTGTCACTGACAGGCATCGTAGTAGCCATGGATGCCTATGGTCCGATTACCGATAACGCTGGTGGCATCGCCGAAATGGCAGAACTGGATGACTCGGTTCGTGCTGTAACAGATCCACTGGATGCCGTTGGTAACACCACCAAAGCCGTTACCAAAGGCTATGCCATCGGTTCTGCCGGCCTGGCAGCTGTTATTCTGTTTACCTCCTACGTTGATGAGCTGAATCATGCGCTACATCTTGCCGGCAAAGAGATCATCAAGTTTGACCTCTCCGACCCCTACATCATCGTCGGCCTGTTTATCGGCGGGATGTTGCCCTACTACTTCGCCGCACAGTGCATGGAAGCGGTTGGCAAGGCCGGCGGTGCTGTCGTTGTCGAAGTGCGTCGTCAGTTTCGCGAAATCAAAGGCATCATGGAAGGGACCGGCAAGCCGGATTACGCTGCCTGTGTTGATATTGTTACCAAGACAGCTCTGAAAGAAATGGTCATTCCCGGCCTGATTCCGATATTGGCTCCGGTCATCGTCGGCTTCACTCTCGGTCCCAAGGCGTTGGGCGGCGTCATCGTTGGCACCATCGTCACCGGTATTTTCGTGGCAATATCCATGACCACCGGTGGCGGCGCATGGGATAATGCCAAGAAATATATCGAAGACGGCCATCATGGCGGCAAAGGTGGAGATGCCCACAAAGCAGCTGTTACCGGTGACACCGTTGGCGACCCCTACAAGGACACCGCCGGCCCTGCCGTCAATCCAATGATCAAAATCATCAACATCGTTTCATTGCTGATTGTTCCTTTGCTGGCAAAGATGATGTAATCAGTTTCAGCTTCTGCTGACCAAAGCGGTACGGGCATGTCAATCCCGTGCCGCTTTTTTTGTTTTGATGCATTTAGGTGCTTGCGTTTCTGTTCTACTTCGTATATAAGTGTCGGCGTCTCATTGCTGCATTGAGTGCCGTTCTGCACTGGCTGCAAACGGGACTTGTGTTTGGGCGCCAGGTTGGAATCGTACTTGTCTGAAAAGTTTTTAGTCACTGTACCCTCCTTTTGCACACTAACGAAGTACTGTTATTGTGCATTTTTATTTTGTGGTGATGATTGTGCCGTTTGTCTGTGGGTCAGTAGTAAGCTGGCAGTGAGTTGGAAAATGCGGAGTAGATCATGGCAGCACTGAAAGAAGATACCTGCAGTGCCGTACAGCGTTTGGTACTGCCGATTCTGGAGTCGCTGAATATCGAACTGGTTGACATCGAATTCGGTCGGGTTGGACGGGACGCAGTGTTACGCGTTTTCATTGACAAGGAGGGGGGCATCAAGCTTGATGATTGTGCCGATGTCAGCCGCGAGCTATCGCTGGTCCTTGATGTTGAGGATGCAATCACGGCCCACTACACGCTGGAAGTCTCTTCGCCCGGACTCGACCGTCCGCTCAAGAAGCCGGCTGACTATGACCGTTTTGCCGGCCGATTGATCAAAGTGCGCACCTATCAGCCGCTGAAAGACGACGGTGGTAACAAACGTAAGACGTTTCTCGGTAAGCTTGAAGCCCTCACCGACGGTGTCGTCAGAATGACGCTGACTGAAGGGCAGACCGCGTCGATACCGTTGGAACATGTTGCCAAAGCGAATCTTGAATTTGAATTCTGAATTTAACTAATCATACAAGCCAGCAAGGAGAAGCAACTGTGGATACGACCATCAACCTCAAACATGCCATCGAACAACTCGTGAAAGAGAAGGGAATTGACCGGCAGGTCGTTCTCGACGCCATGGAACAGGCGGTATTGTCGGCAGCCAACAAAAAATACCGAAATACCCGCGAGTTGGAGGCCCACTACAACCATGAGACCGGTGAAGTCGAGCTGTTCGAGTTTGTGACCGTTGTCGAGGATGTCCAGGATTCGTACAAGGAGATCAGTATTGATGAGGCCCATGAGATAGACCCGGAAGCTGAAATCGGCGATTCTCTCGGGGAGCGCCTCGATGCCAGCAGCTTTAGCCGGATAGCGGCTCAGACCGCCAAACAGGTTATCATTCAGAAGGTTCGGGATGCTGAGCGGGAAACGATCTATAACGAGTACAGTGACCGCGTTTGGGAAGTCATTACCGGCATGGTGCGCCGCTTCGAGAAGGGTGAGCTGCTTATCGATCTCGGCCGGGCTGAGGCGGTGTTGCCGGCTAAGGAGCAGATGCCGCGTGAGGTTTACCGTCCCGGTGACCGCATCCGCGCCATCATAACCGAGATCCGGATGACCACCAAGGGGCCGCAGATCATGCTGTCGCGGACACATCCGAGTATGCTGGCCAAGCTTTTTGAGGCTGAAGTTCCGGAAATAGCCGAGGGAATTGTTGAAATTAACGCCATCGTCCGTGACCCCGGTAGTCGCGCCAAGCTGGCGGTTTCGTCCAATGATCGCGACATTGATCCGGTTGGTGCCTGCGTCGGCATGCGCGGTGCCCGCGTACAGAATGTGGTTTCTGAGCTGCGCGGAGAAAAGATTGACATTATCCCCTGGTCAGAGGACATCGCCCGCTTTGCCATCAATGCGCTCTCTCCGGCACAGGTGTCGAAAGTGTTCGTCGATGAGGAAAAACGGGCACTCGAAATCATCGTAGCCGATGATCAGCTTTCTCTCGCAATCGGCAAGCGTGGTCAGAACGTCAGTCTTGCTGCCCGCCTGACCGGTTGTCGCATTGACATAAAGAGCGAGTCAAAAGTTGCGGAAGCTGGACTTCAGGAATTCTCCTCTTACGATGCGACTGAGGCTACCGATGAAGAGCAGGAACCTTCCAGCGACGAATGTGCTGATTCGGTACAGGGAGCTGTTGTTCAAGAGGTTGTTGCTGTTCCTGCATCGATTGAAGTACCTGCCGTGGAAACGGCATAAGACTGCGGCAATGACGGATCGGGAAATCAAGGAGGCGCCGCAGCGCAGTTGCCTTGGCTGCAGGGCAGTAAAAAACAAGGACGAACTGCTGCGCTTTGTTATCTCGCCCGAATATGAAATCTTCCCCGATCCTGAAAACCGACTTCCCGGAAGAGGGGCATACACCTGCCGCACAGCCACGTGTATCACTAAAGCGATAGAGCAGCGGCAATTCAAGCGCTCTTTCAGGCAGGAAGTTACCGTGATGCCGGCTGACGGGATGGTGGGTCTTGTTGAACGGCAGCTGCGGGAGCGGATTACAGGCCTGATAGGACTTGCCAATAAGGCAGGTAAGATTGTAGGTGGTGGGGCCCTGGTTAATGAGGCCCTGAAATCAAAGCAGAAACCGGGTCTAGTGTTGCTGGCGACGGACGTTTCACCTGTAATCGGGGAAAAGACCCTCATGCTTGCGGCCGTTCATGGAATCCGCTGCTGCACTGTACTTAGCAAGGATGATTTCGGTGCGATTCTCGGCAAAGCACCGCGCAGCGCACTGGCAGTAAAGCCGGGCGGTTTTGTCGCCCAGCTGCTCAAAGCAGAAGACAGATATAGAAACTTCCTGGGGGAGGTATAAAAAGATATGGGTAAAATTAGTGTGGGCACATTGGCAAAAAAAATGGGTGTTGAGCCCAAAGATGCCATTGCCAGACTCAAGGAAATCGGTATTGACGCCAAAACGGCAACGTCTCAGGTGGATGAGGACGCCGTTGCCCGCTTGACGGCCCCTCAGCCCAGAGATAACGGTACCAATGAAGTCAGGGTTGCTTCGAACATAATCAGGCGCCGGGCCAAAGCGACTACCGTCGAAGAGGGCACGGCCTCCTTAGTATCAATGGAGGAGGCATCGACTTCAGTACAGGCGGCGGATACTCGCATTACGGCGACTGGGGATGTTCCCGCGAGTGCAGTAGCGGACAGGAAGCCGGTTGAATCCGATGCGGGCGTCACGACTCATGCAGTCGCTCCTGTTGCCGTCGTTGAGCCTCCCAAGGCGGGTCCGAACCAAGCAAGAATATTGGGAATGATGGAAATTCCTGGAGTGACCAACCGTCCGACCCGTATCGTTACCAAGGATGCACCGGCCACCCAGCGCACACCACCACCCCGTCCCACATCTGATGCGGACCCGAGAAGGCCGGCGACTCACGATCCGCGCAAATCTGCTCCCGGATCGGAGCAGCGCAGACCTGCACCGTCTTCTGATCAGCGGAAACCTTCTCCCGGTTACGATCAACGACGTCCGGCAACTCCGCACCCGACAACTCCGGTTACTGAACTCGATCGGTCACGGATGAAACAGGTTCAACTCGATCCGGCTTCATTGGCCGGTGGCGACAATCGGCGTGGCGCCAAAAAAGATGGACCGGGGTATGGTGATGGTGGAAAAGGTGCTAAAAAAGGCCCTCCTTCCAAAAAGAAAGAGCAGCCACGGAAAAACGAGTTGCTTGAAAAACGTGAGCGGATATTCGATCCAGCCTATAAAGGATCGAAAAAACGCGGCGCCAAAGAACGTGCTCCGGAAACTAAAAAGACCGAAATTACCATTCCAAAGGCCATCAAACGCATTATTAAAATATCTGAAAGCATTTCGGTCGGCGAACTTGCCAAGCGGCTGGGTATCAAGGCCAACGATCTGATAAAGTCCCTCATGAAAATGGGAATGATGGTTACAATCAACCATCCGCTTGATTTTGATACTGCTGTTATCCTCGCGTCTGAATATGATTATGAAGTTGAAAACGTGGCGGTTGATCTTGATGAAATTTTAGAATCAACGCCGGACGCTCCTGAAACACTGGAGAAGCGATCGCCGGTCGTTACCATTATGGGACACGTCGATCATGGGAAAACTTCGTTGCTCGATGCCATCCGCGAAGCCAACGTCATCGCCGGTGAAGCGGGAGGCATCACCCAGCATATCGGTGCCTACGATGTTGAGCTTAATGGCCGTAAGATCACGTTTCTCGATACCCCCGGCCATGAGGCTTTCACCGCCATGCGTGCCCGCGGTGCCAAAGTAACAGATATTGTTGTACTGGTAGTAGCTGCCGATGACGGCGTCATGCCGCAAACCCGCGAGGCCATCAACCACTCCAAGGCAGCCGAAGTTCCCATAATCGTGGCCATCAACAAAGTTGACAAACCGGATTCAAAACCTGAACGGGTTAAACAGGAACTCACCGAACATGGTCTGGTCTCCTCAGAGTGGGGAGGCGATGTGACCATGGTCGAAGTTTCTGCCAAGCAGCGCATCAACCTTGAAGCGCTGCTGGAGATGATCCTGCTGCAGGCCGATGTTATGGATCTTAAGGCCAATCCTAACAAGCTGGCCAAGGGGACGGTAGTTGAGGCGAAGCTCGACAAAGGGCGCGGCCCCGTGGCGACGGTGCTGGTTCAGGAAGGTACTCTCAAGACCGGCGACTACTGCGTTGTGGGCATCCACTCAGGCCGCGTACGTGCCATGCAGAATGATCGTGGGGAAAAGGTTCTTGAAGCGGGCCCCTCGGTTCCGGTCGAGTTGATCGGCCTTTCCGGTGTTCCCGATGCCGGTGACGTATTTGTTGCCATGAAGGATGAAAAGCAGGCCAAAGAAATTGCTACCCTGCGTCAGATTAAGCTGCGCGAAGTGGAATTTGCCAAGCACACCAAGCTCTCGCTTGAAGATCTCTATAAACGTATCCAGAGCGGTGAGGTCAAAGATCTTAACGTTGTTGTCAAGGGTGACGTACAGGGTTCGGTGGAAGCGGTCAGCGAGTCACTGCGCAAACTTTCCACCGATGCGGTTCGCCTCAATGTCATCCATTCGGCGGTCGGTGCGGTTACCGAAACCGATGTCAACCTGGCAGCCGCCTCCAATGCTGTCATTATCGGCTTCAACGTCCGGCCGGAAGTAAAGGCTCAGGCCCATGCCGAAAAAGAGGGTGTTGATATCAATCTCTACAGCATCATCTACGATGCGGTAGAAGACGTTAAAAAAGCCATGGAAGGACTGCTTGACCCGACATTCAAGGAGAAATTCCTTGGCCGTGCCGAAATAAGGGATGTATTCACGGTGCCCAAAGTTGGTAGCGTTGCCGGATGCTATATTCAGGACGGCAAGGTCCCACGTAATTCTCAGGTACGTCTGTTGCGCGATAACGTCGTCATCTACGAAGGCAAGCTGTCGTCACTGCGCCGATTCAAGGACGACGTCAAGGAAGTTGCCAGCGGCTATGAATGTGGCATGGGGCTTGAAAATTACAATGACATCAAGGTCGGCGACATCATCGAAGCGTTCGAGATGGAAAAAATCGCCACAAAGTTGTAACAGCGGTTCTCTGGAGCAGTAATGCATAAACGTTCTGAAAAAGTTGCCGTGACTATCCATGAAATTGTCTGTACACTGCTCTCGCGGGGTCTCAACGACCCGCGCATCGGTTTTGTTACCATCACCGGCGTTGAGGTAACCACCGATTTGAGCCTCGCCAGGATATTCTTCAGCGTGATCGGGGATGATGCGGCAAAGAAGAGCAGTGAAGCCGGCCTTAACAGCGCCAAAGGTTTCATTCGCAGGGAAATCGGCAAAAGGCTCACTATTCGGCACACCCCTGAAATACTCTTCAAATATGATACCTCACTGGATTACGGCAGTCGTATAGAGTCTCTGCTCAAGGAGATAGGTGACGGGAATGACGGAAACAATAAGGCAGATAGTTGACGCTATTCGGGCAGGCTCGACCTTTCTGATAACAACCCATGAGGGACCGGATGGTGATGCAGTCGGCTCATCGCTCGGGATGGCGCGATTTTTACAGTGTATCGGCAAAAATGTTACCGTTCACTATGCCGATCCCGTACCCGACCTCTACTCGTTTCTTCCTGGTGCCGGAAGCGTTTTGTCCGCTATCCCAGATCATGATTTCGACGTAGCCTTTGTTCTCGACGTAGGAGAATACCGCCGGGCCGGTAAAGAGTTCTGCAGCTTCGGCCGTATCGGCACTCTGATAAATCTCGACCACCATCTCACCTGTGAAAATTTTGGTGTTCATAATCTGATTGACACCAACGCGGCCGCAACTGGCGTGTTGGTGCACCGTATCGCCTCTGCGTATGGCTACAAATTTGATCCTGAGACGGCGCTGTGCCTCTATGTTGCGATCATTACCGACACAGGATCATTCCGTTATTCCAACGCAAACCGCGAGGCATTCACTCTTGCGGGAGAGATGATCGAAGCCGGTGTCAACGCCTGGGACGTTGCCGAACAACTCTATGAAAACCAGCCCCGGAAACGGCTTGAACTGCTGTCACGCTGTCTGCCGACGCTTGAAGTTGTCTGCAATGGGCTGGCAGCCTCGGTAACGGTAACGCTCGGTATGTACGCTGAAACTGATGCAGACGCTCAGCTCACGGACGGTTTTGTTAATTACCCCCGTTCCATTCGCGGAGTGGAGGTCGCCATTTTTTTCCGGCAGCTGGAAGAACGCAAATTCAAGGTCGGGTTCCGTTCAAAGGGTACCGTCAATGTGGCCGGTTTTTCTGCGGCGCTCGGTGGCGGAGGTCATCATAACGCTGCCGGCTGCACAGTATCCGGCACGCTTGAAGAAGTTAAATCTGTCGTCTACAAGATAGTGGAAGACGCTCTTTGATTAACGGCTTCATAAACATTGATAAACCAGCCGGAATTACCTCCCATGATGTCGTCAGTCGCGTGCGGCGGATTCTCGGCACCAGGAAGGTTGGTCACACCGGTACGCTTGACCCTTTCGCCACAGGCGTCCTGCCGATAGCGGTAAATGAGGGCACCAAAGCAATCCCTTTTCTCGATGAAGGTATCAAGTGCTATGAAGCGTTGATGCGCTTGGGTATTTCAACCGATACCCTCGACATGACCGGCAGAACCACTGCCGAACGAGATTCTTCGCACGTCAGCCGCGCTTACGTGGAAGCGATATTTCGGTCCTTCGTAGGTAGCATCCAGCAAATCCCCCCCATGTACTCAGCAATCAAGCAGAATGGTCTGCCGCTCTACAAGCGCGCCCGCCAGGGGCAGACGGTCGAACGCCAGCCACGCGATGTGGTAATTCATTCACTGGAACTGCTTTCGTTTGAAGCCCCACTGATACGATTTCAGGTAACCTGTTCGCGCGGAACCTATGTAAGAACGCTCGCTGACGATGTTGGGGAACAACTGGGGTGTGGGGCAGCTCTGCAGGAACTCCGCAGAACTGCCAGCGGTCCTTTTGCAATTAAGGATTCTATTACGCTGCAGCAGCTTGAGTCGGCGGTAATTACGGGAGGTTTTTGCAACTGCTTCACTTCTTTGTTCGACGCGCTGTCACAATTGGCAAACATTCCACTTCCAAAGAAAGAAGCAATCAAAGTCATTCACGGAGTATCTCCTACGTGGAGCGAAATTCTTAAAATGCAACCATCGACCCCTGCCGATTCTGGATATGTCAGATTTTCAATAGACGGCGAACTGCTAGCTGTTGCGAACTGTGTCATCACATCCGACGGCACAGTCAAAATCGAACTGAAACGTGTTTTTAACAGCATTTCGGCCCCCTTTCTTGACAATGAGTAGGCCGAAACGCTATAGTTGTCGGCATCTTTTGATATTTATTACGCGCTCATAGCTCAGCTGGATAGAGCAACGGCCTTCTAAGCCTGTTACTCTGTCAAAAAACTGATATAAATAAGTTAGTTATAGTCATATTGTGCTTTTCAAAAACAGACAATTTCAGACATTAAGTTTATTATAATAATAAGGCCGCATTCCTGATCTGGAGTGCGGCCTTTGTTTATCACATTCAAGGCATCATCTCAGGTCAATAAAATAGTGTTGACTGTCAATAAAGATACCTGTATAAATGGTGTACGAACGGTCGCCGAATGGAAAAAGTGACTGAAAGCCAGTAAATACGGGGGTTCACGATGGAAACAGCACTCACAACGTATGCACATTACCTGCGAGTATCGACCGATAAGCAGGGTATTGATGGTTATGGTATTGATGCTCAAAGAGCTGCGATAGCAAAGTATGTTCCCGGTGCTGAGTTCATCGAGGTTGAATCGGGGAGACGTAAAGACCGACCGGAGCTTCTGAAGGCGTTGGCATATTGTAAAAAGAACAACGCCGTCCTGATTGTTGCCAAGTTGGACCGTTTGGCCCGGAACGTGGCGTTTGTTTCTGTGCTCATGGAAAGCAAGGTGGAATTTATCTGTGCTGATATGCCGACTGCCACACCGTTGACGATTCACATTATCGCGGCAATGGCAGAGCATGAGGCCAGTATGATCTCTGCCCGCACCAAAGCAGGTCTGGCTGCTGCCAAAGCACGAGGGGTGAAGCTCGGTACGTCAATGGATGCAGGTAAGGCCAGCAGAGGACATAGCACTCAGTCTGTTATTGCTGATCGTAATGCAGAAAAGATCCGTAACACTGTCAACGGTCTGGTTACTGCCGGGAAGAGTCTGCGGAAGATTGCGGAGGAATTGAATACAATGGGTGTTACTACTCCACGGAAAGCACAATGGACAGCTCAGGCGGTGAAGAACGCCATAGCCCGAGGATGACAGCATAAGGCACACCAACGGTTGTTGGCCGGTGTTGCCGCTGGTTAATGACGTTCTCACAGCCCCTACAAGCGATGATCTCTATCAAAGCAATACCTTACTATACCCCTGCAATGGCTGTAGCGTCTGATTCAATCTGTATCAGCCGCCCTTGAGCCGGTACACTGGCAATAAGAGTGGCAATACTGTACTGGTGGTCAACTGTACTGAGTGCCAGCCAGCCTTGATAAACAGTCAGCCCCACCCCCCGGTATACCCTCTCCGACAGCATTGAATGAAATGCTTTGGTTGCCCTTCTTGGGCGCGTGCAGATTTTCTTCGGAAGTATTTTGGGGACGTACCGCTGGAGTTTCGAGACACGGTCTACGCGCACGCGCGCGAGGCACACAAAAAATTATCGGAGCCGGTGGTGGGTATACCCCGGATTTAAAAGCATTGGTTCCTGTGTTTGGTGCCAGCCGAATCCATACAAAATAAAGCGATCCAATACGGACATTATTACAGACGATTTTCTGCACACGGAGCCAGTGAATATGCGGGTCATAGTACCCATCATTACGAACGCTTTTCACAAAAAGAGGTGTGTCGTTCTATAGCCGTCAATGTGTCTGCTTCCTGATCCTTGAATGGCACAAAATACGTAACGGAACTGTATATACACAATGTTGGAATAATACAGTTTTTAGTATATTTTGTATCCAGTATTACCAACGAAATTGTACAAAAGGAACGCAGTCAGAATTATTGAGCGAGAGCGTTTCATAACAGTAGGTGCGCATTTCAATCTGGTACCATCTCGACCGTATAGCCTCAGTAATTACGGTTCCTGCAATGTGGGTGTGTCAAGTTTCCAGAAATAACCCCTATGGCCTTTTCTTATTGGCATATCGCGCCGAAAAATTTTCAGATTTCAGGAGATATATCATGCCGTGGAGATTTAAAACATGTGATGCCAAGACCCGCAAGGGTACGCCATGCCAGAGTACCCGGTTATTCAGGAACGGACGCTGTAAGCTGCATGGCGGATTATCGACCGGGCCGAAGACAGTGGAAGGCCGGATGAAGGTATTGGCAAACTTGCGGGGAGTACGTGACAAAGACCTTGCGGCAATAGCTGATACTATTAGGCCAAAGCGTCCGTATAGAGTGGAGCGGAGGTACAAGTGGGTTGATCCAGTACCTGCAATGTAAAACGATCCGTGCGCAGGCGTTATGGGGTTCGTTATATCCCCTTGAATTTGCCGCCACTAAAAACCATACCTGTGTTCTGCAATAACTCCAAAGTCCTATCAAGCCGTTCTTTAAGCAATGTTACTTCGGCGTCTCTTTCACGGAGTTTTACTATTTCAGCATCTTGGCGGCTAGAACAATCAGAGTACCATTTAGCAGTTGTTTCAACCTTTGCCTCCATAGCCACTATTTTTTTATCCATCTGCTCCAGCTCATTTTTATGTGAAGATAATGATCGCTGGAAACCATCTACTTGTTGGCCAAAGTTCTGTACGAGAATATTTTGCTTGGCGAGAAAATCTGTCAGTTGTCGGTCAATATCCTCTTTCATCCGGTTTTGAAACTCTTCCAGCTTTGACGCCATTTCTTGCCTGAAATCATCCAAAGTCTGCTGATTCGAGCGAATGATTCCGTCAGCATGTTTCCCAACCTCCTCAATCAATGCACTGTATTTTCGGGAAAAGTCAACGTTATACTCTTCACGAGCAGCATCAATAAGTTGCTCAAGTTTTTCCCCTTGTGTGCCGCAGAAATCTTTTGCGGCTGTTGCCTCACCAGCAGCTTCCTTAGAATCATTCATGTACGATTCTAATGTATTCTGGAAGGTCTGAATTATTGTCTCTGCATGATTACTGGCTTCTTCCAGAAGTGCCTTGCCTTTATTGCTAAACTCTTCATCGTACTTCTTCCGGACAGTATCAAAAAAAAGAGCCTGCTCCATTAACTGGGAGCTGATGGAGTCTTTTGCGTTTAGAATAGCCTCTGCTGTCGTCTTGGATTCTGTTATGTATTGGTGGTGTGTTTGGAGGGATTCTATGTTTTCCTGCTGCAGTTTTTTTGCAGCCTCATCAACAAGAGCGTCCAAGAGTTGCTTGATATCGTTCAGCTCTTTTTCTGCCTGGTGCTTCAAGTCACCTGTTGCAGTTACCGACGAATCAATTTTACTCTTGAGTGAATTCCAATCCCCATGAATTTCCTTGAGGCTGTCAAGCAATTCAGTAATCTTGTTTGTCGTCCACTTGAACTCATCTTCAAAATTTTCTGCCACCAATCTGACCTTAACTATTTTTTCTGCCGCCTTGATTGCGCCATCCATCTGCTCGTCGAATTCCCGGAGTTTTGCATTCACTCGGTTTTGATTGATTATTTCAGGCATTGAATATTTCCTCCAGTTGTGCAGCTTTACTCAGATAATGGTTGGTTTCAGACGGCGCATCATTCACAATCAGAAAAAACTCAAGGCAATCACTCAGAATCTCAATTGATTCGTTGTCGCGGTGCTGTGGTTTACTCGCTTCATTTGTCAGAAAGGCCCACCCGTCCGAATAATCACATTTTGTCTGTTCTTCATTCAGAAGCAAGAGCAAGTCAGATTTGAATTGCGATGCTGACGTTTCGTAGAGCTGCCGTAATTGGTTAAGTGGAACCATTTTCTCGTTTGCCGTCATCAACAAGCGAGATGTATTAGCAGATAATTCACGCGGCGGCGAGAATGCTCGCGTAATATATAAGGCTGGTAGATTGTTGGGATTACCTTCCAATATTGCCCTAGCCTGCCTGTATTTAAACACACTGTAATCGTGAAAAACTACAATCAAGGAATCAAGACGTTCTATATCCAGAATATTTCGCAGCAACATCTCTTCAAGCTCAATTTCTGAGGTTTCATTGCTTTTATTATGTGGTCGCGGTTCAACTCTGTCGCGGTAGTTCAGATCAGGTGCGCACACATTACAGCAACCACAGCGATAATCATTCTTTACGCTTTCCTTGCCTTCAAAGTAGGGCAGTATATTAAATCGTTGGCATAGTGGTGGTTCCTCTTTATGGCTGTTCACAACCGCCAGTAAATTCCACAGCATATCGTAGCGCATAGTCACAACGTCTTTATAGGTGTGATTGAGCAGCAGGAGAAGATACTTATAAGCCACCCTGAAAAACTCATATTTTGATCCGTCTATAAGCGGACTGAGTTGCGGCAGAACTCGGAAGGTATCGTTGATTCTTCTTTGAAAATCTTCAAGTGGTCTGTAGTCGGCAATCCGATTGAGATCGGTAAGCTCACCGCTTGTTTCTTCGTAATGTTTCAGATATTTGGACAACGATACCTGCATCTTTCGTGTCACTTGATCCAATGCTGATGGGGTGCCTGGAAGCTCATCAAGTGAGAATGTCACATCAAATTGGGGCGACCAGCCATACGTTACAGAATAGTCCTCTACCACACCCAACATCATAAGCCGGTAAAGTGCGAGTTCATGTAGGGACATATATTCCATAGTTGATTTCAGAATAACTGGTACAGATTTGTCCATACCCCGATTTGCAAGCAATCTATCAAAAATGCGTAAGGCGCTAATTGCGTCGGTCTCTGCGCCAGGGTAACTTCTGGAAATGAACAGATGTTGTTTACCGTAATCGCAGACTGTATTTCGTCCGTGCTTACAACCACCAGCCCAACTGCAATTCGGTCTTTTAGCTTCCTTCTTCCCCTTGAGTTCCAGCTCTTTTCTGCAAAGATCATTCGGAGGGTCTACGAGCAACATGATATGTGCCCGCTCTTCGTCACGCCCGGCGCGACCAACCTCCTGATACCAGGATTCAATGCCGGATGAGAGAGATGTGTGAAGTACGAAACGGACACTGCTTTTATCAATGCCCATTCCAAAGCCCTTGGTTGCTACCAGCACATCAAATCCACTCTGCTTAAAATCAGACTGATTTGATTTTACCAAGTCATCCCATTCGGGTGGCGAAATGGCTCTTTCGAGATCAAACGCCTCCCCACATCTGAGGCATGTTCGAGAACCGTCATTATCACTCACCAATCCCTCTACATCAGAATCGTCTTCGTCAGCGGTTGAAAAATGTGCTGCATTTGAAGTTGTTACAAAAGCGTATGAATGACATTTCGGGCATAGCTTTGGTGGTTTACTTGAAAAGGCTCGCACCCGTCCGTTTGAGAAAGCATCAAGATTGTACTTTGGATTATTGCCGCGACGAGATTCAAAAGATGTTCTTGGTTCCAGAATATCCATCGTTTCAAACAAATAGTGCGTGGTTCCATCATAGACAGAGTGTTTTCCATGCGGATCAGCATAGATGCAGAAAACGATACCCATATCCTTTTCGTTACGGCCATTTTCACGGGCAAGCAATTTTGTCAGATTATTTTGTTTCAGCGATTTTGGTAAATCTTCCTCCAGTAATTTCCGGTATCGCACTTTCTTTTCTGAACCGTTTTCAACAGGTACTATCTGATAACTGAAACGTTCCCTGTCTGCAATTTTTTCCCTGATGACATTTGTTTCATCAAACTTGAGAATGGCACACATATCTTTTTCTACCAGCTTACCAGCCGTCGCAGTGAGTGCCATAATTTGTAGTTCGGGATTATGAACCATAAGGGTATCTTTAATCCCTTCGGGTAAATTCCCCGCCGCTTGCGGCGTTGCTTGGTTTTTGGTAGTTTGGCTGTATGAGCGATTACATACACAAAAGCCACAATGTTACGGTTTTGCTATATCACCTTGTGTTTC
>Ga0194061_1000362_pt1 | contig 27783 bp, 26 predicted proteins | sample SepL2221m_MetaG_FD_163423 | JGI IMG/M metagenome (GOLD analysis project Ga0194061, IMG submission 163423) | Anoxic zone freshwater microbial communities from boreal shield lake in IISD Experimental Lakes Area, Ontario, Canada - Sep2016-L224-21m | ecosystem: Environmental > Aquatic > Freshwater >... | reverse complement strand
ATCTAACCTGACCAGTTCCGACTTTCAATCCAGAGTTACCCCTGCATCCTTCACCACTTTGCCCAGGCGCACCGTGTCGCGCTTGATGAGTTCACCAAACTGGGCCGCAGTTCCGCCCACAACCGGCGTGCCCAGTGCTTCCCACTTTTTGTGAAAGTCGGGATTGCTGAAGATGGCGTTAAAGATCTGGTTGAGCTTGTCGATGAACGCCGGAGGTGTGCCGGCACGCACAGCAATGCCGTGCCAGCCAGTGAACTCGTAGCCTGGTACACCGGATTCGGCCATGGTGGGCACATTGGGCAGGGTGGGGCTGCGCCTAGAAGACGTGACCGCCAACGCAGTGAGCTTGCCCGCCTGGATGTAGGGTAGTGAACTCCCCAAAATGTCAAACATCACGTTGACCTGGCCGCCCAGCAAGTCGTTCAGTGCCGGGCCTGCTCCCCGGTAGGGAATGTGGGTGACATTGATATCCATTTGCGTATTGAACATCACACCGGCTAAGTGCTGCGGGGTACCGTTGCCGGCCGATGCAAAACTCAATTCCGTTTTTTGGGATTTTGCCAACGCAACAAAGTCTTTGACGGTGGTTACACCCAATTTGGGGTGCACTTCGAGTACCAGCGGGAACGATGAAATCTGGATCACTGGTGCCAAATCGGTTAACGGATTAAATGCCATGCTCTTGTACAGCGTGGAGTTGACCGCCATGGGGCCACTGGCCGCAAGCAGCAGGGTATGGCCATCTGCGGGCGCTTGCTTGGCAACCTCGGCGCTGCCCAGGTTGCCGCCGGCGCCCCCTTTGTTGTCGATTACCACGCTCACGCCCAGGCGGGTCTGCAATTCGGTCTGCAGCAATCGTGCCATCAGATCCGTCGGACCACCGGGCGGGTAGGGCACTACAAATCGAATAGTTTTGCTAGGGTAGGCGTCTTGCGCGAAAGTAGCCAATGGAGCAAAAGTAGTGAGCGTCAGGCAGGCGCCAGCCAAGGCGATTGTTCGGCTCCAGGGTTGACTGTTCATACTGTTGTCTCCTGCTTGGTATTTTTAGTTCGAGCCAAACCATTGGCGAATGTCGTTTGCGCTTGCGAGTGGGCGACCCAAACAGCGCGCGGCGTCGGCTGCTTGCAAAACCAGGGCTGCGTTGTTAGGGGCCGTCAGGTCGGTCTTGAGCTTGAGGTTGTTCTCGAAACCCACACGTACATGTCCGCCCATTGCCGCTGCTGCAGTGACGCAGGCATGTTCGGTGGAGCCAAAGGCGCAGATTGCCCATGGCTCGATGCCTGTATGCCGGCGCAGAAATGGCAGCAAGTCTTTAGGGTCTGAGGTCTGACCGGCGGTGTACCGGCCCAGTACAAAGAGTAGAAACCATGGTGCCTCCGGAATCACGCCGCGCTGGCGCAGGTCTTGCCAGCGATCCAAGTCAGCCGTGTCATACAGAATGACCTGGGTCATTACTTGCTCCCGCGCCAACCAGCCAAAAAAATCGGACAGGCCATGCTCGCCCATGGCGGGGTGGTCAAACTCGCGCAGACCAACAGACACTGCTTCCGGGTGCACGGAACGCACCATGGCCATTTGTTCTGGCGCTTGGTAAACCCCCGCTGCCTCGCTGGTGATTTGCAAAACCATAGAGGTACCCACCGCCGCTTCAAGCGCTCGCAAAGCATCCTGGTAGGCGGCAACGTCCAGGCTATGTCGACCCTGGGCATCGCGGATGTGCAAATGCAGCATGGCCGCACCGGCATCCAGGCAATGTTTTGCCGTGATGGCCAGATCGGATGCATTCAGTGGCAGTGCCGGGTGGTCAATGGCCTGCTTGTAGGCACCATTGGGCGCGACGGTAATGATGAGCGGGGTTTGCAGCACAGAATTTTTCCTATTCCGCTCCATCCAGAGGGGGCAGCGCGTCAGCCAGGAGAGTCAGGCCTTGGCGCAATAATTGGTCATAGCGTGCGCGCGCTGCAATTCGCGGTTCCTCTGGCCAGTCATAAAACCCGCCGCCGGTTTTCATGCCCAGGCGCCCAGCGGCTACCCGGTCCTGCAGAGCGCGTGCAGGTGTGCTGTCGTTGCAAAGGCTGGGGTAAATGGTTGCGGCCGCTGCACAGTGCACGTCCAGACCAGCATGGTCGCGCTGCAAAACCGGCCCAGCCGCCAGAAACCGGAAGCCAAAACCAAAGCGCACGGCGTTGTCCACGTCTTCAGCGGTGGCTACACCATCGTCTATCAGCGAAAAGGCTTCGCGGGCCAATGCGTGCTGTAGTCGGTTTGCAAGAAACCCCGGGCGATCCTTGCGCACTAAAACGGGCACGCTACCGCAGCCGCGCATGTAACTGCACAGGCGCCGGGCCTGTGCTTCGCTGGTTTGTGGCCCCATGACCACTTCGACCAATGGGACCAGGTGGGCAGGCATGAAAAAATGCAGTCCCAGCATGCGCTCCTGACTGGGGAGATCGTGAGCAATGCTGCTGATTGGAAAACTGGAACTGTTGCTGGTCAATACCGTGTGCGTCGTGGTCAGCGCGACCAGTTGCTTGAACAGAACCTGCTTCGCGGTCAAAACTTCAGGAATACATTCAATCACCAGGTCGACATGGGCCCAGTCCACGTCGTGCAGGGCAGGCATCACAATGACGATATCCGCGCGATGCTCCATTTTGTACGGCACCAGTCCGGCCTGCACGTGCCCCCGCAGGCTTGCACGTTTTTCTGAAGAAGGGTCTACAACCGTGACACGCGCGCCGCCGCGTGCCAAAACGATGCCTACGTCGGCACCCATGGTGCCCGCGCCTATGACGACCGCATGGGTCTCGCGGGGATGATCCGGAAGCAGGTTCAAGGTAGTCTCGCTCTTTGTAATTGGGTCGGAGTCTAGGATTAAAGATTTACTTCGTCCAAATGATTTTTTCGATAGACTAATCAAATATGCTTATCAATTGGAATGCCCGAGAGTTTGAAGTTTTCTTGACCGTGGCCGAGACACTTAGCTTTCGGCGTACGGCTGAGCGGGTGCATTTGTCTCAGCCCGCTGTATCGGGAATGATTTCGAGATTGGAGGAGTCACTGAATGTGCGCCTCTTCGACCGTAACACGCGCAATGTGCAATTGACCGCTGCGGGCAGTGTGTTGATGCTGCAAGTGCAGTTGTTGCGCAGTCAGTCCGAAGAAGCGGTGCGTGCGGTACGCAACGTGGCCGAGTTGCGAACCGGTAGCGTTGTGCTGGCAGCGTTGCCCTCTCTGGCCGCTACGGTTGTGCCCAGGGCCTTTGCGCGGTTTGCCGCTTTGTACCCTCAGGTGCGTCTGAAGGTGATGGACACCCTGTCCGGGCCGGCGTTCGATATGGTGCGCTCCGGCCAGGTGGAGTTTGCGCTGACAGCGGCCAACCCGGCCTATGCTGACCTGGATTACACGCCCGTGGCGTCGGACCGCTTTGTATTGTTGATACCGACGAGACACTCACTGGCCAGCAAAAAGGGTCCATTGCGGTGGTCTGATATTGCAGGCCTGACCCACATCTCCATGCCGTTGCCGTCAAGCGTTCGGCAGTACGCTGATGCGGCTCTGCTGGAGCATCGAATCCGGTTCTCACCGCAGTACGAGGTGGAACATCTGGCAACGATCAACGCTATGGTGGCAGAAGGTCTGGGGGTAGCTGCGTTGCCCGAACTGGCGGCCGTCGTCGCCCATCAAAACGGGCTGGTGCAGCGCCCCTTGATTGACCCAGACCTTCGTCGCCCCATTGGACTGGTGACGCGGCGCGGGCGTAGCCTGTCGCCCGCAGGTGCTGCCATGGTGGATTTGTTGCGCCTGGAAATGAAGGGTTCGCCGCCGTAGCCGGTCGCCGATGGCTGACAGATTTCAGCTAGGGTGGGGAAATTGCTGGTCTTCGCTGCCAGCCTGTCAGTGCAAAAACTTTTGAACAGACCTCATTGATGCACTGACGCTTTTGCAGACCAGCAGCCGAAGTTGTTAGCTATGGAAAATATCGTACTTGCTGATGCGCGGGTAAAACCTGAACGACGGCATGCTGTTACAGGCGCAAAATCCGATTTTTGCAATTTTGGTGTTTATTGATATGACACGTCTTGTACTGATTGCTGCCATTCCCCTGTTGATTGTTGCCTGCTCGAAAGCGTCGGAGTCCGTGTCGGCGCCCCAAGTGTTGACTGTTGCGCACGCCAGCATCGACTGGGTTAAACCCGAAGGGGCCAGTCTCGAGGCCGTCTTTGCCAAAGCAAAGGTTGAGAACAAGCCGGTATTCCTCTATTGGGGTGCAGTCTGGTGCCCGCCGTGCAACCAGATCAAGGCCACTGTTTTCAATCGGCCGGATTTTATTGAGCGCAGCAAGGGTTTTATTCCGGTATATCTGGATGGCGATACGCCCGGTGCGCAAAAGCTGGCCACCCAGTTCAAGGTGCGGGGTTACCCTACTACCATTCTGTTCAAGCCCGATGGCATCGAGCTGACCCGCCTCCCCGGCGAGGTGGATGCCGTGCAATATATGCAAATCCTTAAAATGGGTATGACGGCAACCCAGCCCATCAAGGAAACATTGAACGCGGCACTGGCAACGCCTGGTGGCGTCGCACCAGCTTTGTCAACTGATGGGTGGAACATGCTGGCCTACTATGCGTGGGACACCGACGAGGCACAATTATTAGCTCAAAGGGACGTGGTTCCGACCTTGCAACAACTGGCTCAAAATTGCCCGCCACAGTATGCAGAAGCGCTGGCCCGTCTGAGCTTGCGCGCAACCGCAATGTCGGGTGGCGAGCAAGTGCCAGCGAAAGCACAACCCCACATGCTGGCGGCGGTGACCCAGATTTTGGCGGATGCGCCCCGCGCCCGTGCGAACGGTGACATTTTGTCCAACTACGCCAATGAACTGGTTACAGCGTTGACCGCCGCAGGCAGCGCTGAACGCAGTTCGTTGACCAATGCGTTGAACATAGCCTTGGACCGACTCTCAATCGAACCGACCTTGTCCAAAGCGGACCAACTTGGCGCCGTGCAAGCCAAAGTGACAATGGCCCTGCTTGGCAAGCCCAAGAGCAGCAAGCCAGAGCTGCCAAGCGAACTCGTGGCTCAGGCACAGGCGGCGGCAACCAAAGCCGACCAAACAGCCACCGACAGATACGAGCGTCAGGCGATCATCCCGTCTGCAGCCCATTTGTTGACTGATGTGGGACTGATCGACGCGTCAGACGCTATGCTCATCGCCGAGCTGCCCAAGGCGGTATCTGGCTACTACCACATGCTGGTACTGGCTTCCAACGCGAAACTGCGCGGCGACAAGACGGCCTCATTGGACTGGGCGGAGAAAGCCTACGCAGGTTCCCTGGGGCCCGCGACCCGCTTGCAGTGGGGCAGCGGCTTTGTCAACAAGCTGATTGAACTGTCACCCCAAGACAGCGCGCGCATCGAGAAGGCCGCATCGCAAGTGATTGGCGAATTGGACGCTGCGCCTGATACCTTTTATGAACGTAACCGCCGTAGTTTGGAAAAAATGGGCATTCAGCTGAACCAGTGGAATGCGAATGGGAAAAATACTGGCGTAATGAAAAAACTTACTGCCCAACTCGATGGTATTTGCGGCAAGTTACCGGAGGCAGACGTGGCGCGTGCCGCCTGCAAAGGCGTGTTTGGTAAGGTGCCGAAGAAGGCCTGAATCAAAGCTTCATTTCAAGCCGCACTCCCCAGCGAATCTTGGACTGGTTGGCGTTTTCGTTGTCCTGGCGCTGCGTGCCATTGAGGATGCTGCTGGTATTGAGGTAGTCTCGTGGCAGCAGGTTGCTAGCGCTCAAACGCATTTGGGCGCTGGGGTTGATGAACCAGACCAAAAAGGCGTCGGTTACGACTTTTGCACCGACTGAAATGCTCTGGATGTCGCTGAGTTGCAGGTCATAGCCGGGCGTGACGTTGACGCTCGCCCCCATGCTGAAGGGCAGGCTACGCAGCTTGTAATCAGCACCCAGATTGGCCGTGCCCTTGGGCTGACCTTCGAGGCGGTTGTTGGGGCCGGGTACTCTTTCGACGCTGGAATCAAAGAAACTGACGTTGGTACGCATGGCAACGGGCAGGGACTCTGGCCAGAGTTCGTCCAGACGGAACTTGGCTTCCAGCTCAATGCCCTGCGCGATAGCGTTACCCACGTTTTGTGGGCGAGAAACCCAGCGCTTGTCCGCTGACCACGAAACGTCTTCCAATGCCACCACATTGCGAATCAGGTCGTTGATTCGGCGGTAGAAAAAGTTGGCGCTCATCAGGCCACCCTTATCCAGATAGTGCTCGTAGGCGATCTCGAACCCGCGCGCCAATTCGGGTGTCAAGTTGGGGTTGCCAGCACGGTCCGGGCTGCCCACCTCATTGGCTCCGTTGGGGAAGCGCTGAGAAATGGATGGCCTCGCAATCAACTCCTGCAGGGTGGCCGACTTGTAGCTGCGCGTGAGGCTGCTTCGCCACTGGTCGCGGCTCTTTTCATCGGGTTTCCAGGTGGCGTGAAGCAGGGGAGTGAGCACACTGCTACTGTTGCTGACCTGGTAGGCGTCGCTGTCACTGCGGGTTTCGATGCCCTCCCATCGCAGACCGGCATAGGTTGAAATTTGCTTGGTGGGGCTCCACTCGTCTTGAATGTAGGTGGCGACGCGCATGCTGGAGGCACTCAAGTCGTCGCCAAACTCTGTCAGTATGGGCAAGCCATTTTGCAATGTGGTGCGGCTTTGCTTTCGCACGCTGTTGTCCAGTTCCAGGCCCGCCACTAAGCTGTGTTCGTTTTCCAATTGCTGGGAAGCCTTGCCCGTCAGGGTCCATCCTGTTTCCTTGGTGCTGGTTTGGTCGTCGGTTGTTCGTGTCAATTGACCAGTGGTGTCAAACTCCTGCCGGGTACCGTTGTTTTCAAAGTTGCCACTACCTGCGCCACCGCGTAGCTCCAGTCGGGTGCCATCGCCCAAATTCTTCTGCCACTGGACATTGCCGCGCAGTGAACTGAATCGGCCATCACCTCCCGTTGTGTAGCGTGCGTAGGGCTGGGGTATTACCCCACCCGCCAATTGTTCTAGTTGGCCCTGAGACTCCGACGTGCCCTGCGACATCATCAAAAAGGGCATCAGGATCAGTGACTCACCTGGCGCGATGGCAATTTGCACTCGACCGTTCAGGTGAAGACCATCACGCTTGTTGACGCTAAAGCCGCTTTCGTGTTGGTCCAGCACCTGCGCGCCATTGCCGAGGTCGTACCATCGGGTGCGGGTGTCGTTCTCGTCGCGGTTGTCGCTTTTGTTGACGGACAAGGTCAGCGTGTAAGTGATACTTTCACCAAACTTGTCATTGCGTGTCCAGGAGGCCGTAGGCGAAACACGGTTTTCTTCAATACCTGCGCCAAACCGTACTTCATTTAGCGTTTTTTTGAGCGCCTCTTTGAGTACAACATTGATGGTGCCTGCCACCGCCCGCGCCCCGTATTCGGCGGTGGGTGCACGCATGACTTCGATGCGCTCCACCTGGTCGGGCGTCAGGTTATCCATCGAAAAACCGGGTGGCATGCGTTCGCCATTGACGAGCAATTGGGTGTAGCCGCCACCCATGCCGCGCATGCGAACATCGCCGCCGCGGCCTGGTCGACCGCCGGTGGTTACGCCGGGCAGGCGCTTGAGCACTTCGCTGACTGAATGGTCACCAAAGCGCTCAATATCTTCTTTTCCGATGATGATCTTGGCAGCGGTTGATGCACGGCGCTGGTCGGTGTCGCTGGAGGAGCCAATGACTTCGACCCGCCCCAGTGATGGTGGATCTTTGGGCTCATTGCGTTCGGGTGTAGCTGCAGGTCTAACGACTGTTTTTGTGACAGGTATAACAGCCGGTTTGGCTGCCGGTGCTTCGGGTTGATCGGCTTCGCTTGGGATATATGATGCGGGTTTAGCTGAATCCGCCGACTGTGCTAGTACATTTTGTGCCACTGCAGGCAAGCAGCACGAGATGACCGCTAGCAATACCGCGCGTCGTACTAACGTCTCAACGGACGCAAGGTATGGTGTCAACACTCAACCGACAGGTCAGGGTTTGCTAGACGCTGCCGCGTCGGCCGGTACGCGCCGTGCGCCGTCGAAGCGACGTGCCCAATAGCCAAGCGACAGGCTTTCGACCCGTACATTCGCACCAGACTTGGGAGAATGAATGAAATTTCCATCACCCACGTAAATCCCGACATGGCTGAAAGCCCTACGCATCGTGTTGAAAAAAACCAGATCACCCGGTTGCAGGTCAGCTCGGTCAATTTTTTCGGATGCCGCCGCCTGCTGATTGGCACTGCGGGGCAAAACTAATCCGGCGCTTTGTTCAAAAATAGCTCGGACGAAGCCGCTACAGTCAAACCCGGTGTCGCTGCTAGTGCCGCCACGCTTGTAACGCACCCCAAGAAAAGTCATGGCGTTGTCTACCAGTTCAGATGCTTTTGCCTCTACCTTTTCACCTACATCGCCAATTCTTGACAGGAAACCTCGGTCCGAAAAGGGTTGGATGATCTCGTCGCTGGAAGGCAAAGGATTGGCATATGCAGCATTAATCAGCAAAAGCGCGGCTAGAACGAGGATAATTCGCATCCAAGAAGCTTAACCCGTGGTGTTCACGGCGTCAAGCCAGGCTTAGAAGGGCAATACAGATGGCAAAAGCAGAATCGAAAACCACCGTTCTACCAGACGGTTTGCGTTACAAGTCAAAAGTATCGGGTTCCCCATTTATGGCGGCAGCGTCATTTGGTGGTGCAACCATGTCGTGCTTTTTGTGCGGAAAACACAGGGCGCGTTCTCTGATGACTACCCGGAAGGTGCTGGGCAAGTCCCAGGCCGTGTGCGCGCCTTCATGCAAGGCGCTAGACGAAGCAACTGCTGCTGCCGCGGCCGAAAAGTGACATTACGCGTCATGGCCGGGACGGGCTGTGGGTTCTTTTACTGAAAGTCGCTTATGTTGTTAGATGTAGAAGAGTCTCAGTTGGTTTTGGTGGACTATCAGACCCGATTGCTGCCAGCCATCGCAGATGGTCCTGCAGTTCTGGTGAACGCAATTCGGTTGGTTAAGCTGGCTGCTTTGTTAAAGGTGCCGGCGTTTGCCACTGAGCAAAATCCTTCTGGCTTGGGCTCCACTGCGCCTGAGCTTCAAGTTGCCTTGCAGGAGGCGGGCGCCAGAATGCTGTCCAAGATGCAGTTCAGTGCGGTAGAAGAGGGACTGGGTGAGTGGCTGCGTCCGACACCAAAACCGTTGCAAGGTAACGCCCGCAGTTTGCCCAAGCATTTGCAAAAAGCTTCTGTTGGCGCCCAACGCGGCACCATAGTTCTGGCGGGTTGCGAGGCCCATGTGTGCCTGCTCCAGACCGCGCTGGATTTGTTGGAAGATGAGTTTGACGTGTGGGTGGTTACGGATGCTTGCGGTTCACGCACTGAACGTAACCGCGACGCCGCATTTGACCGCCTGGCGGGCGCTGGCGCGGAATTGGTAACCACGGAAATGGTCGCATTTGAGTGGGTTCGTAGTGCCGAGCACCCGGATTTCAAAGCGGCTCAAGCGCTAATCAAGTAATTGCTGCAGTAAATTGACCTGTGTCAGTCAGGTGCTAGCAAGCTGAATATTCATAATTATGAATTCAGTTTCAACGGCACCGAGGACACAATATGACCGCTTACGCAGATTTCTATCGCCGCTCCATTGATGACCGGGACGGTTTTTGGGCCGAAGAAGCCCAGCGCATCGATTGGAAAACCGCACCGCAGCAGGTTTGCGACTACAGCAACCCGCCGTTTGCGCGCTGGTTTGTGGGCGGCACTACCAATTTGTGCCACAACGCGGTGGACCGCCATTTGAAAGACCGCGCCGACCAAGCCGCGCTAATTGCCGTTTCCACCGAGACCAATACCGAAAAGGTCTACACCTTTACCCAATTGCACGCGGAAGTGCAGCGCATGGCCGCTTCCTTGCAGGAGTTAGGCGTGCAAAAGGGTGACCGGGTCCTGATTTACATGCCAATGATTGCCGAGGCCGCCTTTGCCATGTTGGCCTGCGCGCGCATTGGTGCGATTCATACCGTGGTTTTTGGTGGCTTTGCGGCTGGCGCGCTGGCTTCGCGTATTGAGGATGCAAGCCCCAAGGTCATTGTCAGCTCGGACGGCGGCATGCGTGGTGGCAAAGTGGTTGAATACAAGCCCTTGCTGGACGACGCGATTGCGCAATCGAGCCACAAACCAGCCGCTGTTTTGCTGGCCGATCGCAAACTGGCCACTATGAATATCGTAGCGGGTCGCGACCATTCCTGGGGGGCTTTGCGCGAAAAACACCTCAACATCGTGGTTCCTTGTGAGTGGTTGGAGTCCACCCACCCAAGCTACACACTTTATACCAGCGGTACCACCGGCAAGCCCAAGGGCGTTCAGCGCGACACCGGCGGTTATGCCGTGGCGCTGGCTGCCAGCATGAAGCATATTTATTGCGGCAACCCGGGGGAAACCTATTTCTCTACCAGCGACATTGGCTGGGTGGTGGGCCACAGCTACATCATCTATGGGCCGCTGATTGCCGGCATGGCCACCATCATGTACGAAGGTTTGCCAACGCGCCCGGACGGCGGCATCTGGTGGAGCCTGGTTGAGAAATACAAGGTCACGGTCATGTTCAGCGCCCCCACGGCGGTGCGCGTGCTTAAAAAGCAAGACCCTGCCTTGCTGTCCAAATACGACCTTTCCAGCCTGCGGGCGCTGTTCCTGGCGGGCGAGCCGCTGGACGAGCCAACCGCACAGTGGATCAACGAAGGCCTGGACAAGCCCATCATCGACAACTACTGGCAGACCGAAACCGGCTGGCCCATTTTGAGCATTGCCAACGGCGTCGAGAAAAAGCCCAGCCGCTTTGGCAGCCCCGGCGTGGCCATGTATGGCTACAACGTCAAGCTGATTGATGAAAACACCGGTGAAGAACTGACCGGTGCTGACCAGAAGGGCGTGGTCGCCATCGAAGGCCCATTGCCACCCGGCTGCATGCAGACGATTTGGCAGGATGACGCACGTTTTGTCAAAACCTATTGGCAGAGCATTCCTGGCAAGCTGGTGTACAGCACGTTTGACTGGGGCGTGCGTGACAAGGACGGCTACTTCTTCATCCTGGGTCGTACCGATGACGTGATCAACGTGGCTGGCCACCGCCTGGGCACCCGCGAGATCGAAGAGAGCATTTCCAGCCACCCCAATATTTCCGAAGTGGCGGTGGTGGGTATTGCCGATGCGCTCAAGGGCCAGGTCGCCGTGGCGTTTGCCGTGGTGAAGGATGCCAGCGGATTGGTGGATGCCGCCGCCCACGCCAAACTCGAAGCCGAAGTCATGAAGGTGGTGGACAACACCATTGGTGCTGTCGGCCGCCCGGCCCGTGTGCGCTTTGTGACGGTATTACCGAAAACGCGCAGTGGCAAACTGTTACGCCGCGCCATTCAGGCCGTGTGCGAAGGGCGTGATGTGGGCGATCTGACGACAATGGACGATCCCGCTGCGCTACAGCAGATTCGCGACATATTGTCCTGATCCTTCAGCCTGGTGCGTCGCGGTAGAAGCACCGCGCGCACGCTTGCTGGTAGCGGTTGTTACCGCCAATCACAACCTGGTCGCCGGCATGTACGCGTTGGCCGTTGTCGTCGATGCGAATGTTCATGGTGGCTTTGCGGCCGCAGGCGCAGATCGTCTTGATTTCCTCAATGTCTTCGGCCAGGGTCAGCAGTTGCGCTGAGCCAGGAAATGCGTTTCCCTGAAAGTCGGAGCGCAAGCCAAAGCAGATGACCGGCAGGTTGTGCACATTGGAGAGTTGATGAAGCTGCCGGGCCTGATCGGATGACAGAAATTGCGCCTCATCTACCAGCACGCAGGCCAAAGTGGTTTCTGTGGCGAGCAGCGTCAAAAAATCCGTTTTGTCGTCAAACACGCTGGCCTGGCGTTCCAGGCCGAGGCGTGAAGCGATGCAACCGGCACCGCGGCGATCGTCAATGGCTGCGGTAAATAGCAGGACCTGTTGCCCTTGCTCTTCGTAGTTGTAGGCAATTTGCAAAAGCGCGGTCGATTTGCCTGCGTTCATCGCTGAGTAGCGGAAAAAGAGTTTGGCCATTCGTGTTAGGTTTGGTGTTGTGAGGTCTTATGGCCCGCTGATGTCGACATCAATCACGATGTCACGCTCAAACAGGTCCACCGCCGTCTTTGCCACCTGAACGGTGTCGAAGTAGGCATAGGCGCCAACGGTAACAGCCCCCAGAATCGGTACAAAGCGCGCGGCACCTTTGCTGATAACGGTTTTTGAAACTTGCACACCAATCGTTTTGGCCAGACTTTGCAAAAATTTCAGAGAAGTTTGCTGGATGACGATGCGCTCACCTACGCGGACTACGACATCGCGAAACAGCTGGGCTGAGACGTGCTTGAACAAGCAATACACCATCTGCTCGCGCCCCAGAGTCTTTCGCTTGCCGTACACCGCAGCAATATCGGAGACCATTTGCGCCTGCAATTTCCATATGCCTATCAGTTCGGGGACAACGGTTAGCCAGCCCAATAAACCGGGTGGCAACGAAAGAGAGCCCGAGATCAAACTCGCATTGCGCGCAGCAGCCCGCGAGATGGCGTGTGCGCGCTCGGCCGGTTGGGCTAGCGTGGCCTCATTGCTCTCAGGGACGTGCAGAACCAAGTCCAGCACGGCATCGGTCAGCACGCTCTCGTTCGTTGGCGTTGTAGTTGCCATGGTGTCAATGCACAAGCCTAACCAATGTCAACGACGTGAAAACCGTATTGTCCAGCGCGCCGGTCGGCAAAGTAGCGCTCCAGCGTTTCTTTAACTGTGCGGAACGCCACTTCGTCCCAGGGAATTTCGTCTTCGGCGAACAATCGCGCCTCTATGGTCTCGGTGCCAGGGTTGAACTGATCGCTGAGCAGACGGGCGCGGTAGAATAAGTGCACTTGGCCGACGCGGGCTACGTTGAGCAGGCTGAACAAGCCTTGCATTTCAAATTGTGCGCCCGCTTCTTCATCGGTTTCTCGGGCCGCCCCTTCGGAGGTGGTTTCACCTAATTCCATGAAGCCGGCAGGCAGTGTCCATTTGCCCCAGCGGGGTTCGATATTGCGCTTGCACAGTAGCACCTTGTCTCCCCAGTACGGCACGGTACCTACGACGTTGAGCGGGTTTTCATAGTGCACCGTCGCGCAAGACGTGCACACTGCACGCTCTTTGGTATCACCGTCGTCTGGCAGACGGTAGACCACCGCTATGCCGCATTGTTTGCAATGTTTGATGGGGCTGCGCAGCATGGTGAGAGTAATTAAGTTGGAAACGGCGGGCAGGACGCAAGGTCTTCGTAGTATTCCATGATCTTTGAATCAGGCTTTTAGCGCGCGAACTGCCAGGCTTTGGGTCGCACGCCCGATCAGGCCAAACTGATCGTAGAGTGCTGATTCGGCCAGTCCACAGCCGTTGGAGCCCAGCCAGGTTCGAGCATCCAGGCAGATCCATTCGCCCTGTGGGCGGCGCAGCAGGTTGATCGTCAGATCGGAGTTGACGAAACTGTAGTGCTTGTAGTCCAGCACGGCACTGATGCCATTACCCGAATCGGCCGCCACTGCCACGCGCTGGTAGGGGCTGGGAGCTTCACCCTCCGCCAATGGATGGTGCAAACGAAACCAGATGGCGCATGGTCCGTCGAAGAGGTGGCCGCGCGCCTGGCGGGTCTCCACCAGATCAGAATAGCCAACGTGCCGCCCGGCAAAAGGAAAATACGCTGGCGCGGAGTCCTGTGGCAGCGTCTGCACGGTGGGCAGTGGATGGCCCGGCAGGCCCTCGGGTAACAACAATTCACTTTCACGCTGGGCCAGGGCGGTGAATACGCCCACCACTTTGCCGCCGGCCAGCAACTCCGCCGAAAAATGTCCGGCGTTGCGCCCCACATAGACGGTGGCGACTTTGACTTCCAGGTCGCTGATGGGAACCGGGCGCAACAGGTTGGCGGTGAGTCGCGCTACATGAGTCAAACCCTGCTCCTGGGCCGCAAGCTCAATGGCGCGACACACCAGCGCGGTTGGGGGGCCTGCGTGCTGATGGTCAGGGTGCCAGGGCCCGCGTGTCAGGCCGCTGGATGCGAAGTGGCCGTCAGCTTGGGCGGTGTAGGCTGAGGTGGGGTGTGCAGACGGATGGTTCATTCAATGCGGACCTGAACACCTTGCAGACCGTCAATAGCACCCACGAGCGTGTCTCCGCGTACCACCGCGCTCACTCCCTCGGGAGTGCCAGTGAAAATCAGGTCGCCCGGCTGCAACGCCCAGGCGGCGGACAACTGCTCAATGGTCTCCGCCACGTTCCAGATCAGCTTGGCAATGTTGCTTCGCTGGCGGTCCTGGCCGTTGACCTGCAAATGGATGGCGGCAGAGTCAATGCCAAAAACCTGTGCTGCGGGGGTGATGGCTCCAATCGGCGCCGAGTGGTCAAACCCCTTGCCGATGCTCCAGGGGCGACCGTGCTTTTTCATCTCGTTCTGCAGGTCACGGCGTGTCATGTCCAAGCCAACGGCATACCCATAAATGTGCTTGGAAGCGTCGGCCGCCTGAATGTGGGAACCACCCACGCCGATGGCTACCACCAGTTCAATTTCGTGGTGAAGGTTGCTTGTCAGCGTGGGGTAGGGCATGCCCACCATTGAGCCCGGTTCTGCCACCAGCACGGCGTCGGCCGGCTTCATGAAGAAAAAGGGCGCCTCGCGGCCGGTGCCGCCCATTTCCAGCGCGTGGTCGACGTAGTTGCGACCCACGCAGTAGATGCGGTGCACCGGAAAACGGTCTGATTTGCCGACAACCGGCACGCTGACCAAGGGAGAGGGAGCGAAGACGTAGGACATGGCGGATTCCCTTCAATGGTAAAAACGGGTGGGCCGTTCAGGCCGATTTGGCGACCAGGTCGAAGTGCTCGACAACCGGAGGCGCGGCGAAGAACGGTCCGACAATTGCGCGCCACTGGGTGAAGGCCTCGGATTGGCGAAAACCTATGGTGTGGTCTTCCAACGTATCCCAGAAAACTTGCAGGATGTAGCGTTCAGGGCTTTCCAACCCCTTGTTGACCTTGTAGCCCTGAAAACCCTTGGCATTGCCAATTGCTGCGCTTAAACCCCGCTGGATGGCTTCCTCAAACGCGGCGTTCTGGCCAGGGTGGATGCGGATATCGGCGAGTTCGAGGATCATGGTGCGGGCTCCGGATCAATGGTGGGTTGTTGTGCAGGGAGTCAATGGTAACGGGCTTGTCAAAGTAAGGCTGCGTTATCCTAGTTCGCATGGCATTTCCTACACACCTATCGGCCGACTGGCTGGTACCCGACTGGCCCGCACCGGTTGGCGTGCGCGCGCTGTGCACCACGCGATGCGGCGGCTTTTCAAATTTGCCGTATGACAGCTTGAACTTGGGTTCACACGTTGGAGATGATCCGGGCACCGTGGCGCGCAACCGTGCCGTGCTGCACGCCACCGTAGTGGCCAGACCGGTGTTTTTGAACCAGGTTCATGGTACCGAGATACTGCCGCTGGACGCCGCCATTTCGGATGATCTGACGGCAGATGGCTCGTTCACGCGCAAGCGAGGCCTGGCGTGTACTGTCATGGTGGCAGACTGCCTGCCTGTACTGATGTGCGATCGGGGTGGCTCCATGGTGGCTGCTGTGCACGCGGGTTGGCGTGGGCTGGCGGGAGTCGCTGGAATCGGTGTTCTGGAGGAGGCCTGCCAGCGATTTAGGCCTCTAGCCCCCGTGGAATATGCGCAACCAGCTACTGAAATCATAGCGTGGTTGGGGCCGTGCATCGGGCCGGATGCGTTTGAAGTGGGCGTGGACGTGGTCACGGCTTTTACGCAGGACAACCCAAATGCGCTGCAATGCTTCAAATCGCAACCTGCTGGCAAATGGCTGGCCAACTTGCCAGCGCTGGCCCGTCAACGCTTGAACGCCTTGGGCATCACCCAAGTGTTTGGCAATGATGGCAGCCCACCGTGGTGCACCGTGGGCGACCCGCTACGGTTCTTTTCCCATCGACGGGACCGAGTTAGCGGGCGCCACGCTGCCTGTATCTGGCTGGAGTGATGTTTGCAGTTCTGTAGCTTCACGCGCCCGAATGGCGCGCTTGCGCGCCGGGGCGCCCATAAAGTACAAAATCAAGCCAACTGGAAAAAGACCATAGAGGACGAGGGTGATGATGGCACCCAAGAGAGTGCCGTTGGCATTGGTGGCTTCGGCCACGCTCATCATAATGACAACATATAGCCAGGCGATAGGAACGATGTACATAGCATTTGCGAGGTAATTTTCACGGCCTGTCAGGGAGACGTAGGCCGCAGTTGCGATACTATGTTCCCATAACAGTCAAATGCAACAAAGGTGACAGTGTGACGCAAAACGCTCCCGATTTTCTGACCCAGGCTGCCCAGCAGTTCCAACAATCCATGACCGAGAACTGGTCCAAGGCTGTGCAGTCGTTGCAGAGCATGGATTTGGGGGCCATAGGCTCTGGCCTCCCATCCTCTGGCGCCAAGAAGCCTGAAATCCATTTTGCACCTGAGAAACTTCAGGAGTTGCAGCAGCAGTATTTGCAGGACGCCATGGGCATGTTCAGCAAGGGTATGTCCGCCCCCAGTAGCGATAAAAGATTTTCTGGCGAGGCGTGGGGCAGCAATCCATTGGCCGCCTACTCGGCTGCTGTGTACATGCTCAATGCCCGCACCATGATGGGGTTGGCTGATGCGGTTGAGTCTGATGACAAAACCCGAAGCCGAATTCGTTTTGCCGTGGAGCAGTGGATGGCGGCGGCGGCGCCCAGCAACTTTATGGCTTTCAATGCTGATGCCCAAAAGAAAGCCATTGAGACCAAGGGCGAAAGTATCGCAAAGGGTATTCAGAATCTGGTGCATGACCTGCGTCAGGGCCATGTGTCCATGACCGACGAGAGCCTTTTTGAAGTCGGCAAGAACGTCGCCACGACCGAAGGCGCTGTGGTTTTTGAGAATGCTTTTTTTCAGCTGATCGAATACAAGCCATTGACGGCCAAGGTGTACGAGAAACCGTTCCTGATGGTGCCACCTTGTATCAACAAGTTCTACATACTGGATTTGCAGCCTGAAAATTCGTTGGTGCGCTACGCGGTGGCGCAAGGACACCGCACCTTTGTTGTGAGTTGGCGCAACCCCGATGCGTCCATGGCGACGGCAACTTGGGACGACTATATTGAACAGGCCGTTATCAAGGCCATTGGCGTCACGCAGGAAATTTCTGGCTCGGAAACCATCAATGCTCTGGGTTTTTGCGTTGGCGGAACCATGCTGGGTACCGCGATGGCCGTGCTGGCGGCGCGCGGCGAGAAGCCCGTGGCGAGTGCTACGTTCCTGACCAGCCTGCTGGACTTTACCGATACCGGCATTCTGGATGTATTCATTGATGATGCCTTTGTCGAGTATCGCGAGAAAGAGATGGGCAAGGGCGGTCTGATGAAGGGTCAGGATTTGGCCTCGACATTCAGCTTTTTGCGCCCTAACGACCTGGTCTGGAATTATGTTGTCGGTAATTACCTCAAGGGCGAAACACCGCCACCGTTTGACCTTCTGTACTGGAACTCTGACAGCACCAATTTGCCTGGCCCTTACTACGCCTGGTATCTGCGCAACACCTACCTGGAAAATAATCTGATCAAGCCTGGAAAGGCAACAGTCTGCGGTGAAAAAGTTGATTTGAATGCGCTGGATATGCCGGTCTACATTTACGGTTCGCGTGAAGACCACATCGTGCCGATTGGTGGCGCCTACGCTTCCACGCAGGTATTGCCAGGCAAGAAGCGATTTGTGATGGGCGCTTCGGGTCACATTGCCGGCGTGATTAACCCGCCGTCCAAGAACAAGCGTAGCCACTGGATTCGTACCGATGGCAAACTACCTAAATCGCAGGCCGCCTGGTTGGAAGGTGCGACCGAGCACCCCGGTAGCTGGTGGACCGATTGGTCAACTTGGCTTAAGGGTAACGCGGGTAAGCAGATTGCCGCGCCCAAAACCTATGGCAAGGGCAAGTACAAGGCCACCATGCCTGCCCCAGGCAGCTATGTCAAAGCCAAGGCATAACCGTTTTAATTTGATTCACTGAAGGACTAAAAATGGAAGACATCGTTATCGTTTCAGCCGCACGCACGGCAGTTGGCAAATTTGGTGGCACTCTGTCCAAGACGGCAGCGCCTGAATTGGGTTCAGCCGTCATCAAGAGTCTGTTCGCCCGCACAGGTCTGGGTGCTGACCAGGTCGGCGAAGTGATTTTGGGCCAGGTCCTGGCCGCGGGCGCGGGTCAAAACCCGGCGCGCCAATCCGTTATTAAGAGCGGCTTGGCCAAAGAAACTCCGGCATTGACCATCAATGCCGTGTGCGGATCAGGCCTCAAAGCGGTGATGTTGGCAGCCCAGGCCGTGGCCTGGGGCGACAGCGAGATCGTGATTGCCGGTGGTCAGGAAAACATGAGCGCCAGCCCACACGTTTTGTTGGGTAGCCGTGACGGACAACGCATGGGCGACTGGAAGATGATCGACTCCATGATCGTTGACGGCCTTTGGGACGTCTACAACCAGTACCACATGGGCATCACCGCAGAGAACGTCGCCAAGCAATATGGCATTACCCGCGACATGCAGGACGCTCTGGCGCTGGCTAGCCAGCAAAAGGCGGCCGCCGCGCAAGACGCAGGCCGTTTTGTTGACGAAATTGTGCCTTTCAGCATCGCCCAGAAGAAGGGTGATCCAATTGTTTTTTCGGCTGACGAGTTCATCAACCGCAAGTCCAATGCCGAAGTGTTGGCTGGTCTGCGTCCAGCCTTTGACAAGGCCGGTGGTGTGACTGCAGGCAATGCGTCCGGCATCAATGACGGTGCTGCTGCTGTCATGGTGATGACCGCCAAGAAGGCCGCTGCATTGGGGCTGACACCCATGGGCCGTATTGCCAGTTTCGCCACGAGTGGACTGGACCCCGCGCTGATGGGTATGGGCCCAGTGCCGGCATCACAAAAGGCACTGGCCCGCGCCGGCTGGAAGGCGCAAGACTTGGACTTGCTTGAAATCAACGAGGCCTTTGCCGCCCAAGCCTGTGCCGTTAACAACGAGATGGGTTGGGATACATCCAAGGTTAACGTCAATGGCGGCGCCATTGCTATTGGTCACCCGATCGGTGCGTCCGGTTGCCGTATCCTGGTGACCTTGTTGCATGAAATGCAGCGCCGCAATGCCAAGAAGGGCATTGCCAGTCTGTGTATTGGTGGCGGTATGGGTGTTGCCCTTACCATCGAACGATAGTTAACTGATTGAACAGAATTGTTTCGTAGTAAGTAAAACCAACGAGGAGTGAAAATGAGTCAAAAAGTAGCGTATGTGACCGGTGGCATGGGTGGTATCGGTACCGCCATTTGCCAGCGTATGCACAAAGAAGGTTTCAAAGTTATCGCCGGTTGTGGCCCAACCCGGGACCATGCCAAGTGGATTGCTGAACAGGCAGCCTTGGGCTTCACCTTCTATGCATCGGTGGGCAATGTCGGTAACTGGGATTCCACTGTTGAAGCCTTCACAAAGGCCAAGGCGGAGTACGGCAGCGTTGATGTGCTGATCAACAATGCCGGTATCACCAAGGACCGCATGTTTCTGAAGATGACGCGTGAAGATTGGGACGCCGTGATTGAAACCAACTTGAACTCCATGTTCAACGTCACCAAGCAGGTGGTTGGCGATATGGTGGAAAAGGGGTGGGGCCGCATCATCAACATCTCGTCAGTGAACGGCGTCAAGGGCCAGGCTGGACAGACTAATTACTCGGCTGCCAAGGCAGGTATGCACGGCTTCTCGATGGCACTGGCGCAAGAACTTGCAACCAAGGGCGTGACCGTCAATACGGTTAGCCCTGGCTACATCGGCACCGACATGGTGAAAGCCATTCGCCAGGAAGTGCTGGACAAGATCATTGGCACAGTGCCGGTCAAGCGCCTCGGCGAGCCCGGTGAGATTGCCTCCATTATTGCGTGGCTGGCATCGGACGAGGGCGGCTACGCCACGGGTGCCGAGTTCTCAGTCAACGGTGGCTTGCACATGGGTTGATCTCATTTTTGGGTGGGCGGTGATGCGCCCTGACTAAAAAATCCCGCTTATGCGGGATTTTTTATGCCCAATGACATGATCATGGGTGTGCATTGGCCGGTGATTTTCGTAATATCTTGACTGATCGGTCAATATCTTCGGTATGCTTGCTGTAAGTCAAGAAAACAAGTCGAAGATTGCGGCATTTATTTTTGGTTGGAACCGTCATTTGGACAAGGAAGGCGCATGAAAAGCGAGGACGATGGCATTGAGCTTGTGGAGGTAAGCTCATTGCGTCTTGGTATGTATGTCGAGCTAGACGTGGGGTGGCTGGCCCATCCGTTTCCGACCGGTAGTTTTAAACTGGCTTCTACCAAGCAAATCGAAATCATTCGCGGTTTGGGTTTGCAACGCGTACGCGTCAACATGGCCAAGAGTGCGCCCGAGCCATCCGATCCATCATCTAGTTCCACTTCCGTTGTTGATACCCAGACACTTGCGCGCAGTGAGGCGGCACAGCGCGATGCCTTGGCGCGACGCGAACGCACTGAGCTGCTTTCGGCGCAGCAGCGCAGTTTGGTGGTGTGTGAGCGGCGCTTTGGTGAGGCCGTTCGCCAATATCGAAAGACCCTGGAATTGATACCGTCGCAGCCCATGGCAGCAAAAGAGCAGTGCCAGGCTATGGTTGATGGTTTTGTTGACGAAATGCTGGCAGAGGGGGAGTCAGCCATCCGCCTGCTCTCGGAGGCTGCGGGTGACAAGTCGTCCATGCATCCTGTCAACGTCACCATTGTTTCATTGCTGCTGGGCAAGGCAATGGGTCTGGACCAGACAGAGTTGATCGACCTGGGGATGGGCGCCTTTTTGCATGATGTGGGGAAGGCCCAATTGCCTGATCGTGTGCGCTGGCTGGAAGAAAACTTTTCCACGGCGGAGTACAAGCTCTATCAGGAGCATGTGGCCCTCAGCGTGCAAGTGGGCAAAAGCATGGATTTACCAAAGGGCGCGCTAGTAGCAATTGCCCAACACCATGAGCTGACAGATGGCAGTGGATTTCCGACCCGGTTGAAGGGTGAATCCATGACAAAGGGTGCCCGTATCCTGGCACTGGTGAATCGGTATGACAACCTGTGCAACCCAAGTCGACCCGCTGCGGCCATGACCCCGCATGAGTCGCTCTCGATGATGTTCGCACAACAGAAGACCCGGTTTGATGCGGTGGCGCTGAGCGCATTTATTCGCATGATGGGGGTGTACCCACCCGGGTCCGTTGTACAACTGGTCGACGAACGCTATGCGATGGTGGTGTCGGTCAATTCTGCGCGCCCTTTGAAACCCCGTGTGCTGGTGCACGATGTCGGAGCGTCCCGACATGAGGCACTAATCCTAGACCTGGAACATGCACCCCACATCGGTATACGCCGTAGTCTCAAGCCAGCCGCATTGCCCAGCGCGGCCAGCGATTTTCTGGCGCCACGGCAACGGGTTACCTATTTTTTTGAAAGTGTGGTCGATTCCCAAATGGGCGCGCTTGCATGACACCCAACCGATGGGCGGCCTTGCTGGATGCCATGATCGAGGCCGTATGCCTGGTGGACGCAACGACGCTTCGTATCATGGTCGTCAACCAGGGACTGGTTGCGCTGGTTGGTTTGGAGAAGAGTTTGTTCATCGGAAAGCCTATCGTCGAACTGACCGTTGCGCTCGAGGATCTGTATTTTTGGGAGGATGTAGCGGCGGGGCTCGCTGATAGCATTTTGTCGGAATCCTTGGTGCGCATGGCGAACAACGTTGCCATACCGGTCGAACGCAAGGTCACCCGGGTTTGGCTCAATCCTGACGAGCCCGTCTATCTGGTTGGACTGCGTGATTTGCGTCAACAGCGCCAGGCGGAAGAACAGCTTGAAAGTCGCATGGCCGAGTTGCGGGCTACGCTGGAATCTACTGGCGACGGGATACTGGTAACCGATACGGAGGGTGCGGTGCGCCACTACAACCGGCGATTTGCCGAGTTGTGGAATGTGCCGCACGGCGTATTGGACGCCCATGATGGCCCGGCGTTGTTTGCCCACATGACGGCATGCGTTCATGATGAGCCCGTTTACCAGGATCAGCTGAGTCGAATTTCCAGTGACCCCGAGTTGCAGTGCACCGATGTTTTGTTGTTGCGCTCCGGTCGCATGCTGGAGCGTGTCACACTACCCCAAGTCAGCCGCAGTCGAGTCGTGGGGCGGGTGTATTCCTTTCGTGACCTCACTGAGCGACTCGACGCACAGAAGCGTATCGAAGCACTAGCCTACACGGACGCATTGACCGGGTTGCCCAATCGGTTGTTACTGGGGCAACGGGTTGCGGTGGCGCTGCGTGCGGCGCAGCGCAATGGTGCAACGTTTGCAATCATGTACGTCGATCTGGATCGATTCAAGAACATCAATGACTCCCTCGGACATAGTTTTGGTGACCGCGCGCTGATCGAGGCTGCATCACGCATACAGCAAACCTTGCGGGAGGTGGACACCCTGTGTCGGGTAGGGGGGGATGAATTCATTGCTTTTTTGCAGGAAGCCGATCCTATCGGCGCAGAAGTAGTGGCGCGCCGTATTCTCGAAAAACTGGCTCAACCTTTTGTGGTCGATGCGGTCAATTTTTCGTTGGGGTGCAGCATTGGCCTCGCCATGTATCCGGCCGATGCGCGAACGCTGGACGCACTGATTCAATGTGCAGATACGGCCATGTTCCGCGTCAAAGAGCGGGGTCGTGGCAACTTCCGCTTTTACCAGCCGCAAATGAATGTGGATCTGCTCTCCCGCGTGAAGCTGGACCATGCCATGCGTCAAGCGATGGAGCGAGGGTTGTTTCGCCTGCATTACCAGCCCCAGATATCCTTGTGCGACGGACGCTTGCTTGGCGTCGAGGCACTGATCCGCTGGAGTGACGCGGAGCTGGGGAATGTGTCACCGGCCACCTTTATTCCCCTGGCCGAGGAGTCCGGATTCATCATCGCCATAGGCAATTGGGTATTGAACGAGGCCGTACGGCAAGCACTGGTGTGGCAACAGTCGGGCTGCCCGGTGGTGGTATCGGTCAATGTCTCGGCGTTGCAGTTCCAGCAAGGTGATTTTGTTGAGCGGGTGGCCAAAACCATAGGGGATGCAGGACTGGCCCCGCATTTGCTGGAGTTGGAGCTAACCGAGTCCATTCTGATCAGGGACGTCAATGAGACCCTGTCACGCCTGCACGCGCTTGCAAGCCTGGGCGTAAGTTTGGCGATTGATGACTTTGGCACCGGATATTCCAGTTTGGCCTATCTCAAGAAGTTCCCGATTTCCAAGCTCAAGATCGATCGCGCCTTTGTTATGGGGCTACCAGACGATGAGGGTGACCGAGCCATCGTCAGCGCTACCATTGCCATGGCCCGCGCGCTGAAGCTGTCTGTAGTGGCAGAGGGGGTCGAAACCGCCGAGCAGCGTGACTATCTACAAAGCCTGCACTGTGAGGCGTTTCAAGGGTTTTTATGCTCGCCCGGTCTGCCCGCCACCGAGTTTGAACATTTGCAGGCAAGCTTGCCCATGCGACCTACGCGGGTCTAGCCGTGCAGGCCTTTCCATAGCATGTAGCCTGCCAGACAGTACAAGATCACGGCAAAAATCTTTTTAAGTTTGGCCACTGGTAACTTGTGCGCCATTTTTGCCCCAAGTGGCGCGGTCAATACGCTGCAGCATGCGATAACGCCTAGCGCGGGCAGCCACACGTAACCGAGTGAATGGGCTGGCAGGTTGGGAAGTGATGCTCCGCTGACGACGTACCCCACCGTGTTTGCCAGAGCGATAGGAAAGCCCAACGCGGCGCTGGTCGCTACAGCATTGATGATGGCAACATTGTGCGCCACCATGAAGGGCACACTGATAAAGCCACCACCGGCCCCCACCAAGCCAGACAGAAAGCCAATGAGACTTCCCGCTGCAAGCTGACCACTCGTTCCCGGCAACTGGCGGCTAGGCTTTGGTTTTTTGTCTAAAAACATTTGGGTAGCAGAGAAACCCACAAAAAGGGCAAAGAAGATGGCAAGCGCCGTTCCCTTGAGCAGGGCGAAAACGCCTGCGCTGGCGATTGCTCCCCCGATCACAATGCCGGGCGCCAGTCCCTTGACGATGTCCCATCGCACGGCGCCGCGCTTGTGGTGCGCGCGCACGCTGGAGATAGACGTAAACATGATGGTTGCCATGGAAGTGGCGATCGCCATTTTCACCGCCAGGTCAGCGGCCACTCCCACGGATGACAGGATGATGGTCATGAATGGCCCGATCAACATGCCCCCGCCAATACCCAGCAGCCCAGCCAAAAAGCCTGTCCCCAGGCCCAGGGTGGCAAGTTCAAAAATCAGGACAGGATCAAGCATTGGGGATGTAAAGGTGCCTGCAATGCCACTGGACTCTCATCCTGAACCGGGGTTCAGGTGGGCTAGGTCAGCGCAAGCTTTGGGTTCATCTAACGCGAGATGATCACGCTAGCAAGGCAATGTTCCAGGCCCAGGCTCAAAGAGCATTGGTACAAGGAAATATAAAGCCCGGCGAGCACTGCAGACACGGACCATTGTAGGCCCTTTGGGCAATTTATCAGAGCAGGCGGCCGTCTTCGCTCAGTGCTTCATCCAGGCGCTCCAGCAGCGAGACCAATAGTACCTGGGAGTCCATGCTGGGCTCAGGCGAACTGGCGGCTCCCGTTCCCACGGTTGGCGCGCCAGGCACTTGGGCAATGCGGTCCGGCACATCGAACGCCAGATTCAGAGCGGCCAGCACGGCAATGCGGTCTCGTGCGCGCACCTTGCCGGCGTCGCGAATCTTGCACATAGCAGTATCCACGCGCTCTACGGCTTCGAGCAGACGGGCATCGCCGCCTTCGGGGCAACCCAGCAAATAGGTTTGCCCCATGATTTGAACTTCAAGCTGTTTCATGATGGGTCTTTTTGCACCGCAGGTGCGTCGGGCAATCGGTCCAGTAAGGCATCGACCCTGGCACGTGCAGCGCCAAGCCGTGATTTGAGGGTGTCGCGCTCTTGCGTGAGGGTGTCCACCTGGTTGGTAAGCAATACGTTGGTGCGTTGCAGCTCAGCGTAACGCACCAGCAGGCGCTCAACGCGCTCCGCAATTTGGTCGATGTGGTTCTGGTTCGCCATAGACTGCCCATTGTAGGGTTTGGCAAGGCAAACTGACGTAAAATTCCTGCGTTGGTTCTCGCGGCGTGGTTCACACGCCGCAGTTCAACGGGAAGCAGGAGGGTGAGCCATTCGCGGCAAACCTAACCTGCGCTGCCCCCGCAACGGTAAGTGGACGAATCCTGCGGATTCCGTTCCCATCAACAGCCACTGGGCGCCTTGAACAAGCGCCTGGGAAGGCGATGGGAGTTGCTCCACCAGCCCGGATACCGGCCAACACGGTGGCTGCTCGCTTGCGTGCAGCCGTGACGCCCATGCGCTGTCGGGGAAGACGGCGAGGGCTCCTGGTTGAAAAGTTTCTCTACGCTTATGAAAAATTGCACCTCCCGTGCGCGCTTTGCCACGATGTCTCTGGCGTTGGGCGCAGCCTTGTCTGCACACGCTCAATTGCAACTCCCAAGTCAGGTGGTTACTGCCACACGCGTGGCCACACCGGTGACTGATGTCATCGCCGACGTCTCCGTTATCGACCGCGCCACGCTCGAACTGGCGGGCCAGTCCTCGCTGCGCGATGTGCTGGCCCAACAGGCCGGAGTCCAGATCGCTTCCAGCGGTAGTTACCGATCTAATACGGGCCTCTTCCTGCGGGGAGCGGTGAGCTCCCAAACGCTGGTGTTGATTGACGGTGTGCGCGTCGGCTCCGCCACTTCCGGTGGCGCATCGCTGGAAAATCTGCCCCTGGAACGTATTGAACGCGTTGAAATCCTGCGAGGCGCGGCCTCGGCCCTCTATGGTCCCGATGCTGTCGGTGGCGTGATTCAGATCTTTACCCGTAAGGCTAGCCAGGAACTGGAGCTGGGTGCTGGTGTCGGCGTGGGCACCGACGGCCAGCAACAGGCCCAGGCACACGTGAGCGGCAGCATTGGTGCCATCGGCTATAGCCTGGGCGTCTCGCGGGAAAAAGCAACTGGCATCAGCGCAATTGCCAACCCGGCGTCCAGTAACTACAACCCCGACGACGACGGCTTTAGCGCCACCAGTGCAGACCTCCGTCTGTCGGCCCAAATCACCCGCGAGCACGGTCTGCGCCTGAGCATGCTGCACAGTGATACTGACTACCAGTTTGACTCCATCCCCTTTCCCAATCCGTTGGGTTTGAACCGGCTCACGTCGGACGCTCGTGGCAAGACCGGGCTTGGTCACGCCGCCCTGCAATGGGATGCGCAGTGGTTGGCACAGTGGCACGCCACCCTGACCGCAGGGGTTAGCAACGAGCAATCGCTGGGTGATTATTTCCGCACCACGGATGGTGCCTATGGCGGCTCGACCCAGTTCAACACCAATCGCCGTCAGGCCAGCTGGCAGAATGACATCACGCTGGGTAAAGACGTGCTGTCGTTGATGCTCGAAGACCGCAATGAAACGGTGGACAGCAACACGGCGTACACGGTGACCAGCCGCGATGTGCGCAGCGCGCTGGCGTCCTACGCCTTCAACCGTGCCGCATGGAATGCGCTGGTGGTGGCCCGTAATGACGACAACTCGCAGTTTGGCAACTTCAGCAACTGGGCCTTGTCGGGTGGCTACGGCGTGACGGATGCTTTGCGGGCCGTGGCCAGCGTAGGCACCAGCTTTCAGGCGCCCAGCTTCAATCAGCTGTACTACCCCGGCTTTGGCAACCCGGCCCTACAACCTCAGCGCAACCGTGCCACCGAACTGGGTCTGAAATACCATCTGGACCATGTGACGTTGGGGGCTGTGGCCTATAACAACGACATCCAGGGCTTCATCGTTCCCACCACCAATTTGCAGAGCTCGCTGGCGGTTTTGCGGGGCATCACCTTCAGTGGCGACGTGCAGGCGGGCGACACCAGCTTTGCACTGTCGTACGACTATGCAGATCCGCGCTCGTACTCGACCAGTTTGGCGTCCAACGACTTGCGTTTGGTGCGCGTTGCACGCAATCTGCTCAATGCGCGGGTCACCCAGCGTCTGGGCGATGTCAGCGTTTTTGGTGAGCTACGGCTCTCCGGTGATCGCGAGGACAACAACCTGTCGTTCAGCGGGCGTGATTTATTGCCGGGCTACACCCTGCTCAACATTGGTGCGAGCTTTAGGCTGCAGAAGAATGTGTCGTTGCTGGCGCGCGTCAACAACCTGACGGATGCACAGTACCAGTTGGCCAATGGCTTCTCGATGCCGGGACGCAATCTGTTTGTGTCCATGAACTGGGCCCAGTAGCCGTGCTGCTGCCCGAAGGCCCCCAGCGCATCGTCTGCCTGACGGAGGAGACCACCGAGTGGCTCTATTCCCTCGGGCAGGAGCGGCGCATCGTGGGTATTTCGGGCTACACCGTGCGCCCGGCGCGGGCACGCGTCGAAAAGCCGCGCGTCAGTGCCTACCTGACTGCCAAGATTGACAAGATTCTGGCGCTGCGGCCGGACTGTGTGTTCGGTTTTTCTGACTTGCAGGCCGATATAGCGGCTGAGCTGATCCGCAAGGGTG
>Ga0194061_1000357_pt1 | contig 27860 bp, 26 predicted proteins | sample SepL2221m_MetaG_FD_163423 | JGI IMG/M metagenome (GOLD analysis project Ga0194061, IMG submission 163423) | Anoxic zone freshwater microbial communities from boreal shield lake in IISD Experimental Lakes Area, Ontario, Canada - Sep2016-L224-21m | ecosystem: Environmental > Aquatic > Freshwater >... | reverse complement strand
ATGCAGGCGTGCCGGCAAAAAAAGTAAAGGAAGTGTCTCAGGATTTAATACAAGGAGAAATTAATCGAATCTCCAATAATTATGTAAAGTATGCTTCTTGGTTTGAAGATCATAATGATGCACCAAAAAAATAAATGTGTTATGCGTTTAGCTATATTACTTGTTTGTGTTCTGATATTTAGTTCATGCGGACTGTTTCGTCACAACAGTGCTAAAGACATGAATGGCCTTTCCTGTAATGGATTGCATGGTAGAAATACAGGGGCTGAAAAATTATTATCGGATGATAACCTGGCAAAGAAAATGCCGAAATATAAGATGGATAAAATCAATAATTAATCTCTTCCATCTTTTCTAGTATTGTACAATAACTCACATATCGCTCTATCGATACCTCTCCACTATTCACTGCCGCTTTAATAGCACAACCGGGCTCATTAATATGCATGCAATTATTGAACTGACAATTATTGATCAAATGCCGCATTTCAGGGAAATAATGTGATAACTCTTGTTTGGGTACATCAACAATGCCAAATTCACGCAACCCAGGCGTATCAATGATCCTGCCACCAAAATCTAAATCAAACATTTCAGCAAATGTGGTTGTATGCATCCCCTTTCCACTCCAGTCACTAACTTCTGCAGTTCGTAAATTAAAATCGGGAAATACTGCATTGATAAATGTTGATTTGCCTACACCACTATGTCCGCTTAATAAACTTGTTTTATCTTTTAGTAAGGCTTTAATTTCATCAACTCCTAAATTTTCTTGAACACTCGCTAAAATTACTTTATATCCAATTGCTACATACATAGTTTTCAATTCTTCAAAAATCACCATCTCTTTACCACGATAGATATCGGCTTTATTAAAAACAATGACTGCAGGAATATGGTATGATTCACAAGCAACCAAAAAACGATCTATAAATCCTTGTGATGTTTTGGGATCTCTTAATGTGGCAAATAATACACATTGATCTAAATTACTCGCAACTATATGATGCATCCTTTTATTATGCGGAGAAATTCTTGCCACATAATTTTTTCTGGGTAAAATTTCATGAATCATAGCTGACTCTTCTTCCACATCTTCTATTTCCATTTCCACTTCATCACCTACAGCAATGGGATTAGTAGAGCTGATATTATCAATCTTGAAAATACCCTTAATCCTTGCATTAAAGGTCTTGCCTTCTGCATTTTTAGTAATGTACCAACTGCCCGTAGATTTATAAATCGATGCTCTCATTCCTAACAAAGATAATACCCCACCCTTCCCCTGCCAATAAAATACCAGTCTGCTTTAACCCAGATTTAGATAAAAATTAACCAAGCGCCAACAGTAAAGCACTGAACTGCTGCTTTCTACCCATTTTAATTTAATATCTTCGCTGCATGGCAAAGTTTGCACACGATGAGGTAGTGCCGTTCAGGCAGAGTGAGTTAGACAAAAAAGAGCAGGTGGCTCAGATGTTTAACACCATTGCATTTCGTTACGATTTTTTGAACCGTTTTTTGAGTGCAGGAATAGATAAGGGGTGGCGCAAAAAGGCAATCAATCAGTTAAAGGATTTAAATCCAAAATTGATTCTTGATGTGGCAACAGGAACAGGTGATGTTGCTATTATGACTTATAACCAATTGCATCCTGAAAAAATTATCGGCATCGATATTTCTGAAGGCATGTTGGAATTTGGAAATAAGAAGTTAGAAAATTTGCACTTGAATCAAGTGATCGAATTACAAAAAGGAGATAGTGAAACTATTCAGTTTGCAGATGAACACTTTGACGCGGTTACCGTTGCTTTTGGGGTACGTAATTTTCAACACCTTGAAAAAGGTTTGGCAGAAATGCAACGTGTATTGAAAAGTGGTGGTAAATTAGTAGTATTAGAATTTTCAAAACCAACGTTTGGGCCGGCACAGGTATTCTATAAATTTTATATGAATGTAATCGGACCAAGCATTAGTAAACTATTCGGCAGTAATAAAGCAGCATATCAATACCTGAACGATAGTGTTCAGGCATTCCCTGAGGGGCAAACATTTTTAAACCTAATGAATGAAGCAGGATTTACCCAAACTTATTTAAAAAAGCTTAGTCTAGGGATATGCACGATCTACTGCGGAAGCAAACCATAAGATTAATTATCTGTTCTTTCTTGTTGATGGCTGGGCTCAATGCTCATAGCCAAAAGGAGTTGTATCGTCAAGACCACGATAATATGGATTATTATTTTGGGCTTACTTTAAGTTATAACAGCTCTTATCTTAAAACAACTAAGAGTACGAAATTTTTGGCATCAGATAGTGTGATGGTAACCGAACCAGGTTCCAGTGGTGGCGTAGCATTGGGTCTGATGGGTACATTCCGAATCGACGACCACTTTCAATTTCGTGTAAATCCACAGTTAATTATCGGAGGCTCGAAATACATTTCTTATAATCTTACCCATACAAATCCAGGCGAATCATCCTTTCAAAAACAGGTACTCCCTTCTAATATTGTGAGCTTCCCCTTTCAGATAAAATTTAATTCAGATAGGATCGGCAATTTCAGGACTTATATGCTGGGTGGGATTAAATACGATATTGACTTAGCCAGTAATTCAACCGCTCGAAATGCAGATGATATCATCAAACTAAATCGTTATGATTTTGGTTTCGAAGCAGGTATAGGTTTTAATTTTTACCTCCCTTTTGTTACCATATCACCAGAGTTAAAGATCAGTAATGGCTTAACTAACCTACACCATCTAGACCCCGCATTAAAATTCTCCAATGTGCTAGATAAAATTCAATCAAGAATGATCGTATTCTCCATCCATTTTGAGGATTAATGAATCTGTAGAACTTTTTCTTATTTCGACATTGAGCTAGCTAAGATTCGATAAATTGCAGTTTCGAAATCTTACACATGCAAAACTATCTGATAAAGAATACCTGTATTGTTAATGAAGGCAAACGTTTCTTCGGTGATTTGCTCATGAAAAATGGCCGAATTGAAAAAATAGCGGCCAGTATTAGCCTGCCTGAAAATTGTATCGAAATTGATGGTAGCAATCAGTTTTTAATCCCTGGTGCTATAGATGATCAAGTACATTTTCGCGAACCCGGACTTACACATAAAGCCAATATTTACACAGAAGCAAAAGCAGCTGTGGCCGGTGGCGTAACCAGTTTTATGGAAATGCCCAATACAAATCCTCCCGCATTTACCCAGGAATTGCTGGAAGCTAAATATAGTATTGGCAAAGAAACATCGCTCGCTAACTATTCATTTTTTATGGGAACTTCCAATGATAACCTGGAAGAGATCTTAAAGACGAATGAAAAGAAAAATGAGGTATGTGGGATAAAGATATTCATGGGTTCCTCCACTGGAAATTTACTGGTTGATAATCCCATGGTCCTGGAGAATATTTTTGGAGGAGCTGAATTATTAATTGCTACCCATTGTGAGGAGGAACGCATTATCAAGTCAAATTTAGCCGCACTAAGTGCAACAAAAGAAAAATTAGAGATAACAGACCACCCCATTATTCGTAATGAAGAAGCTTGTTTTGAAAGTTCATTTAAAGCTATTCAGCTTGCGAAAAAATTCAATAGTCGTTTACATATTCTGCATATCAGTACAGAGAAGGAATTACAACTATTTACTAATATGATTCCTCTAAAAGAGAAGCGAATCACAACGGAGGTATGTGTACATCATTTGCATTTTACAAGTGACGACTATGCAAGATTGGGTAACCAAATAAAATGTAATCCAGCTATCAAAGCCCCACATAATAAGAAAGCATTATGGGAAGCCTTATTAGATGATCGTCTGGATATTATAGCCACAGATCACGCCCCACATACCTGGGCCGAGAAGCAAGAAGATTATGCCCACGCACATGCAGGTTTGCCGCTGGTGCAGCATCCCGTTTCTTTAATGATGCATTATGTAAATGAGGGAAAAATAAGCATCGAGAAAGTTGTTGAGAAGATGAGTCATGCCGTGGCAGAATGCTTTCAAATAAAGGAAAGGGGATTTATACGGGAAGGATACCATGCAGATCTTGTATTAGTGGATATGAATCAATCCCATACCGTAACTAAGGAGAATATACTTTATAAATGCGGCTGGAGCCCATTGGAAGGCTTTGTTTTTCCAGCCACCATCACATATACTTTTGTAAATGGGCATTTAGTTTATGGAAAAGGACAGTTCAATGAATCTAAGCAAGGAATGAGACTGCAATTTGAACGCTAAACGAATACATGCAAGTAGATAAAACCACACTAACCGATCTTTCTATCTTTCATAATGAAGAAGAACAATCTGTTTTTCATCATTTCAATTTTGCCCAAACCAATGGTGGAAGGGAATATTTTAAATATATCCTTAGCAACCCATTAGATTCTGTACATGCAATAAAGGATTGCCATATCACCATACAGGCATTAATGCATATGCGTGATAAATGGCCATTGGAATTAATTACAAATGGAACTATCATGATGATAGAAAAGTTTTACGAAACAGCCATCGATTCCTATCCTAAGCAACCTGACTTTTTTAGCAGTTTCATTTATAAATTCTTACATAGTTCTGATTATAGCATTACAAAATATACGGTTACACATGCTATTTCTTTTTTAAAAGGAATGCAAGAAATTTTATTCTTAATCGCTGAAGAAAAGAAGAGTAATCAATTACAGACTTGGTATGATCAACTGGAACACTTTCTTGAAAAGCCTATTTTGAAAGAAATTGCGGCATTGGATATTAACGCAAAATTATCGGTAAAAGATAATTTATATTATGCCAACTATTTGAGAAAACAATTCAAAAGATCCATTTTTGAATTAATAGATATTTTCTGCAAACTCGATGCATATATGAGTATGGCAATTGCTTGTAAAAAATATGCTTTTGAATTTCCAGAAGTTGAAGATTCTGAGCAACCGTTTGTACATGCAACTGGTTTATACCATTTATTATTACCTATACCAGTCGCTTATGACATCAGTTTAGATAGAAACGGAAATTTTATTTTCTTAACAGGTGCCAATATGGGAGGAAAAAGTACTTACATTAAAGCTGTAGGACTAGGCGTTTATTTAGCGCATATTGGAATGGGTGTACCCGCAAAAAGTATGCGCCTAAGTTTATTTGATGGATTACTGAGTAATATTCAAGTAGAGGATAATATTTTTAAGGGGCAAAGTTATTTTTATAACGAAGTACAACGGATCAAAAATACCTTGGAAAAAATTAGTGACGGAAAAAACTGGCTTATATTAATTGATGAATTATTCAAAGGCACCAATATTCAGGATGCTATGAAGTGCAGCACGGCTGTTATTGAAGGTCTTATTAAGATGAAATATAGTCTATTCATTCTCTCTACCCATTTATATGAAATTGGAGATGCATTAAAAAAATATGATAATATTCAGTTCCGGTATTTCGAAACAAATATGACGGAAGATAAAATAGAATTTAGCTATCAGATCAAAGATGGAATCAGCAATGATCGGATCGGCTATCTGATTTTAAAACGAGAAGGAGTGACTAAGATTTTAGAAAATTTATAATTAATAACCCCCTCTTAAAATATCTTAATCGCACTTAAATCATTTTAGTAGTGATTTAAATTTCATGCGATTGAGTTGACTAACTTTCATCTTCAGCAATTCATCATGTTAGTTAAAACATTTGGCAGTTCCGTTTTTGGCGTTGAAGCCATCAGCATCACTATTGAAGTGAATGTGAGTATGGGACAGGGTTATTCTATTGTAGGAATGCCCGATATTGCTGTTAGGGAAAGTATACAACGCACTGAAAGTGCAATTAAATCTAACGGCTATTACATGCCTCGAACGAAAGTGGTGGTGAATCTTGCACCAGCAGACATTCGAAAATCGGGTTCGGCATTTGATCTTCCTATCGCAATGGCAGTATTGGCTGCAAGTGAGCAAATTTCCCGTCCTGAACGTCTCAACGATTTTGTAATTATGGGTGAGTTAAGTCTGGATGGAAGTATACAACCCATAAAAGGAGCATTACCAATTGCTATACAAACCCGCAAAGAAGGTTTCTTTGGTTTAATAGTACCTAAAGAAAATGAAAGAGAAGCCGGTATGGTTTCCAACTTAAATGTCTATGGCGTATCTCATATCACTGAGCTAGTAGCATTTTTTGAAAACGAATCTTGTATCGAGCCAGTTGTAGTAAATACCCGTGAAGAATTCTTTCATAACCAATATGATTTCGATATCGATTTTAGTGATGTAAAAGGTCAGGAAAATATTAAACGTGCATTAGAAATAGCGGCCGCGGGTGCACATAATGCAATTCTCATAGGGCCACCAGGTGCAGGCAAAACCATGCTGGCAAAGCGTTTACCCACCATCTTACCACCGCTCAGTTTGCAAGAAGCTTTAGAAACTACCAAGATTCATAGTGTTGCCGGAAAATTACCCATCGGAAGTTCTTTGATCAGTAAGCGCCCTTTTCGTTCACCACATCATACCATTTCAGATATCGCTTTGGTGGGGGGTGGCAGTAACCCTCAACCAGGAGAAATTTCATTGGCTCATAATGGTGTGTTGTTTTTAGATGAATTACCAGAATTCAAGCGCACTGTTTTAGAAGTGATGCGTCAACCCATGGAAGAAAGAATTGTAAATATTTCACGTGCAAAAATGTCGCTCGAGTTTCCTAGCAACTTTATGTTAATTGCTTCTATGAACCCCTGTCCCTGCGGATATTTTAACCATCCAGATAAAGAATGTACTTGTTTGCCAGGCACGGTTCCGAAATATTTGAATAAGGTTTCTGGTCCGCTTTTAGACCGAATTGATTTACATGTAGAAGTTACCCCTGTACCCTATTCTGAATTAAGTAATAACCTATATAAAACTGAAAATTCAGAATCCATCAGAGCCAGGGTATTGAAAGCAAGAGAAATTCAGACTATAAGATTCAAAGAATTTACTGGTGTTTATGCCAATGCCCATATGAGTAGTAAAATGGTTCGTGAAATTTGTATCCTTAGTTCAGTGGGAGAAAATTTATTGAAGCGCTCCATGGAAAAACTCAACCTTAGTGCGAGGGCTTATGACAGAATTCTTAAAGTGAGTAGAACCATTGCTGACCTGGAAAATTCATCCGATATTAAATCAGAACATCTTGCAGAAGCCATCAATTACAGAAATTTAGATCGGGATGGTTGGACTGGTTAGGAAATAGTACTGGATTCAAACTCATCCATATTCTCAATTGGCAAAATAAATTTAAAGCTACTTCCTTTTCCTTCCTCACTTTCAACTTCGATTTTTCCTTGATGCTTTTCGATAAACTCTTTGCATAATAATAACCCAATCCCTGTACCTGTTTCATTATTTGTTCCTTTATTACTAATGGTTTCTCCAATTTTAAATAAACTAGTGAGAATTTCTGGTGACATCCCTACTCCATTATCAACAACACTTAGGGAAATAGATCGATCAGTTCTCTCAGAGGTGATACTTAAAAATCCATTTGGGTGACTGAACTTAATGGCATTAGTTAAAAAATTACGAATCACTGTACTGATCATCTCTTTATCAATATACACTTCATCGTTCTCAACTAAATTTACTTCAACTGCAATTTTCTTTTGCTTAAACATTTCTTCAGACAACTCTAAAACAACTTTTACAATTGATTTTAATTGAATTTTTGTAGGGTTAAATTCCATCCGACCACTGTTAGAAACAGACCATTCTAACAAATTCTGTACTAATTTTTTAATATTACGAGTAGCTTGATTTATGTGTTTAGCATATTCTGCAACTGAATGAAAATCATTCTTGGCTACGTTTTTTTCCAACAAATCACTTAAGCCAATAACTGTATTGATTGGGTTTCTAAGGTCATGGCTGATAATAGAAAAGAATTTGTCTTTTGTTGCATTCATTTCTAAAAGAACTTGTTCATTATTCTTATTCTCAGTGATGTCATAACAAGAACCTAAGTATCCTAAAAAAGAATTATCTAAGTCATAAAAGGGTCTGCCAAAATCACGAATCCATGCATACACTCCATATTTGTTTTTCATCCGATATTCCATTACAAATTCTTCCTTTTTTTCAAATGAAGAAACATAAGTTTTTAAACAAAGCTCAAAGTCATCTGGGTGTACTCCTTCAGTCCAGCCATTTCCTGATTCTTGAGCCATTGTTCTGCCAGTAAATTCCAACCATGTTTTATTGAAATAATTACATTTCATGTCCAAACCAGAACGCCATATAAATGCTGGAAAATTTTCAAAAATTTTGAGATACAATTCTTTAGCCTGGCTAATTTCAATGATATTTTTCTTAAGCTTTTTGTTCTCGTACTCAAGAACATTTACCCTTCCTTTTAACTGGTCAATCTCCTGTTCAGATTTCATAGTATCCATTGAATATTAAATCAAAAAGTTAGTTCTAACTCAATTAAAGAGATAGAAATAATGAAAGGAACAAATGAGATATCATTAATTGAATTGATAACTGAAAAATCTTTTTTTTAGATTTTTAGAACAAAGATTCCTGATGTAATAATTTAAAATAAAATATATGCAATTCAATATACTTAACGAATATCTACAAGTAATTGCTTTAATAGTGACGATTCTAATCTATTTCCAAAGCATCTTTGTTGGGAAGTTTGGGAAATACTGTATGACCTTCCGTCTGATACCAGAATACAGTAGATGCAATATCATCCTGTAATGGTAAGTATCTTCCTCCATCACGCCAGCCCAAAGCCTGAATCGTAACTTTTAAATTCTTTTCGAATCGAATCGGATCCGTAATATGCCAACGGTACATTCCAAAACGTTGCGCCATACTATAATGTCCATCTCCTTTGATCACTTGATGTAAACCCGCATATGCAGTAGAAAATTCTGTATAATTCGATTCCATCACACCAGCTGCATTTTTCTTTTCGGTATCAAAGTCGTACGAACCACAGAAGTAATCTTCCGTACCAGTGCCACAAATGGTGGGATATTTTCCATCATCATCCATGAAAAATTTAATTTCACCTTCTCCCCACCATCCATTATTATGGACGCCCCAGGCAATATAAGTGCCTACATATTGCCCCTTCCCTTTTACATTGTCTAACAAAACATAATCTGTTTTATTAGGAAGCGGATTCACTCTTCTGAACTGTGCATGAAAATAGGCCGCATCAGATGGCACTTCGGTTAAGACATAATCTACCTGATAAAATAGTGTCATTTCTTTTTCATCTATATTCTCCATGGTAATTTTACACTTCTTTCTAAATGGCATGGGCCAATAACAGTTAAAAGCACTTCCTGGATTTACGGTTACTGGTAAAGAATTGAGTGCAGCATATTTACCCCAACCCATACCAAAGAAATCACCCACGGGAACTTCTACGGAAGGATTTGTATCACCATCCCAATAAAACCGCAAAATAGAATTCCGCCAGTTACCAGTAGGCGTCATCCAAATATGCTGAATAGATCCAGCACTATCGATTTCTGCAATGGTGAATGTTGTTTTGGCTTTTATAACAACACATGGATTTATTTTCCAGCCTACCCCTAAGTCTCTTGCAGCGTTAGAACCAGTTCCAGTCTCGGCCATCCCACCCTTTCCCTTCGCACCATTATAGTTTTCAGGACTTATTGACCTTGTCTTTGCATTCGACAACCGAAATATGTTTCCCAGATTATTTTCAATGCCATTATGAGGCATCTGAGCAAATGAAGTATAAAATAATAGGGATAGGCAGAAAGAAAGTGTTGTTCTTTTCATAGAAGTACAATTGTATAGATAAATTTACTTTTTATTTACCTATTCAAACAATACCACCATCTTTCTGCCCTAATTTATTATTCTATCGATAATTGAGTATGCATTTCAGAACTAACGGGTTTAAGACTTTTTTTACTTGATAAAATAAACCAAACCAATGGACAAACACCCCCTACCGTGAAAATAGATCCCCCAATAATTCTTAGCCAGGTAAGCGTTTGAAATCCGGCGCTTTCAATAAAAACATTACTGCGAGCATACCAAAGTCCATTTTCAGTTACTGCCTTAAATTGCCATATACCAGCTGGGAATAAATCAAGTAGAACCATTAAGATTAAACCTATATTAATTGACCAAAACGAAATTTTAATCAATTTCACATTCCATTGCTCTGCTTTAAATAATAACTGGCAACAGAATAGTACTGCTGCTAATGCAAGGTTGCCATATACACCCATTAATGCGGCATGGCCATGGTTTACAGTTAAATAGGTACCGTGCTCATAATAATTTGCAATGGGTAGGTTAATTATAAAACCTAATACGCCTGCACCAAAAAAATTCCAAAAATTAACTGCCACTAAAAACAAAAAGACTTCAGAAAAACCAAATAGGTTTTTGTTATTCTCAGTAACTAATTGATTTCTTTCTAATATTTTAGGAAGTTTTGCAAATCTCGATGCTTCCAGTGTTAACAACACTAATGGAATTACTTGTAAAGTAGAAAAAACAGCACCTAGTGCCATTGTTCCCACAGGTTTTGCATTCCAGTAAAAATTGTGTGATATCCCTAGTAAACCAGATCCTAAAAATAAAAGTGTGGCCAAATAAATAACTCTTATCACTGATTGCTTACTCACTAAGCCCATCAACACCATAAAATAACCAATTAATACGGTAGTGAAAACTTCAAAAAATGCCTCCGCCCACATGTGCACTACCATCCATCTCCAAAAATCAGCAACTACAAAATTGGTTCTGGGAGTTGCAATAAATCCAGAAATAAACAAAAGGATAATACTAACAGTTACATAAACTAACCAATTAGGCAAAGCCCAAGGTTGTTTTAATTTCATTACAGGTTTAATGCCTCTATAAATAGTGATGGCCCAAATAATGAAAACAATACCAAGAACTATTTGCCATAGTTTACCCAACTCTACAAACTCCCATCCTTGATGTCCAAGCCAATACCATTTATTCCCTAACAACCCATGTGGGCCAAGGAAAATTCCCAAAAAACTACCAGCCACTAAAAGAATTGTGAGCCAAAAGATGATATGTATTAAATTTTCCTGCGACTTCTTTTGGACAGGAGACAAAAGCGACATCATAAAAAAAGACGCCCCAATCCAACATGCAGAAATCCATAATAAGGAAAGTTGAACATGCCAACTTCTAGTGATAGTAATGGGCAGCTGAATAGATATGTTCCAACCAAAATAATGAACAAATCCAACAAAATCATGTACCGTTAAAATACCCGCTATTACTTGAACAGCAAATAATAAAATGGCTACATAAAAAAATTGATAGGTAGCTCTTTGAATATTACTAGGCTTGAAATTGCTAATCGCCTCCCTTGTCATAAAAGATTGAGCATTATTGGTATAAGTACCATCATCCAGTTTTTCTAACTTCCCATGATAATACAATACTACTCCTAATCCAAAAATCAAGGCCAAAGAACCAATGATACTCCAGAGTATTACCGCCGCACTTGGGGTATTTCCTGCAGATGGATCGAATGGCCAGTTATGCGTATAACTGTACTTTTCACCAGGTCGTTCAACTCCACAAACCCATGATCCCCAAAAGAAAAATGCAGTTAAAGTTTTTAATTCTGTAGTGTCCGTTATATAACCAGTTGGTTTAAAAGCGCCTACTGCTGAGGGATTGCAAAATTTTTCTCGATAAAAAATTACAAGCTCATTAACTGCAAATGCTTGTGCTTCAGAAATAATAACGGTATTGTCATCCTTTTGATATCTATTTAATTTGATCTCAGTTTTTACTTGTTCTGATACCCCTTTTTCTAATAAGGAAAACTGTACATCTTTCTTTAAATTTTTAAGATAAAATTCACGCATGCTATTAGCAACCTGATGTAATGCTTCGGCAGTAAAATCGGGGCCTCGTAGTGCACCATCGCCAAACATAGTTCCATATTCCATGAGTGCGTACTTTTGAAAAACAGCTTGGCCTTTCAAAATATCTTCTTTTGAAAAAACTATTTCATTCTTGGTTGAAATATAATTTGGAATTGGAGGTGCTTCTGTATAAGTATGAATACCAATCATAGTAACACCTGCCATACTAATTACAAAAATTGCTAACAATGGTAACCACCAATTTTTGGGATTTAATAAATAAACAAGAAAATTATTTTTAGACATGCTAATTTGTTGAATTAATTATAAATAAGAAAATACCCTTTTAGTGATACAAGATTCAGTTTGTATACCGCAATTAACCCTAACTAAAAATGTAAATAGATGATTGAACGCATAATCAAGAATGTATTTCTTATATTCAAGAAAAAAAACATGAAAAGATGGAGTATTCTAGGAATAGCTTTTCTATTCTTTTTCTCAGAAACAATACAAGCACAGAAAAAAACAAAGGCTGTTGACAGCTTAGCCATATTTGATGCTTATGTACAACAAGCAGTAAAAGACTGGGGAGCCCCAGGATTAGGCATTGTAGTAGTCAAAGACAACCAAGTGATTTTTAAAAAAGGGTATGGAGTAACAACACTCGGAACCGACCATCCCGTTAATAGCCAAACACTTTTTAATTGCGCCTCTACCACTAAAGCAATGACCGCTACTTGTATGGGGATATTGGTAGACCAGGGGAAAGTAAAATGGGACGACCCTGTGATTAAATACCTTCCTGAATTCCAGTTATACGACCCTTGGGTTACCCGTGAACTAAGGGTAAGAGATTTGTTTTTGCATAACACCGGTGTAGGTAATGCAGATTTTCTTTGGAGCGATAATCATTTGACTGCTGATGAGATCCTTGAAAAAATGCGTTTAGTAAAGCCTAGTTATTCTATGCGCTCGAGTTTTATTTATCAAAATATTTTTTATCTGGCAGCAGGCAAAGTGATTGAAAAAGTAAGTGGCATTCCTTGGGCCGATTTTGTTCGTCAACAAGTTTTTCAACCGTTGGGAATGACCAATACTTTTTCTCAGATCTCCCAAGTTACCAGCACCAATATAGCAACACCACATTTTCGAATTGATAAACAAATTCAAGTAATTAGCAGAGACATCGCTGATGTGGTTGGGCCTGCTGGCTCCGTTCTTTCCTGCATTGATGATATGGGCATTTGGATCAAAACCATGATGGACAGTAGTAAAATTGCTGGTGGCAGATTATTGAAACCCGAAACCTGGAAAGAAATGTTTCGCCCTCAAACCCTTGTTACACCTGAACAGTTCTACCCTACCAAAGAATTAACCAAACCTAATTTTATGACATATGCCTTAGGATGGTTTCAACAAGATTACAGAGGAAAAAAACTAAACTTTCACACTGGAAGTTTAGCTGGTGCAGTTGCCATTAACGCTCAAATGCCAGAAGAAAATATTGCCGTATATATTTTTGGTAACCTTGATCACGTAGAAGTTAGACATGCACTCATGTTTAAAACAATCGATTATTTTGCTTTAGGCGGTAATAGAGACTGGAGTAAAGAATTCTTAAAACTCTATGGTGATATTCATGCTGCAGGTGAAAAAGCAGAAACAGATACTGATAAAAAAAGAGTGCTGAACACCCATCCTTCCCTTTCTTTAAATGAGTATGCAGGAGTATATGAAGATCCTTTATATGGCAAAGTAGTCATCAGCTTTGAAAACAATGAATTATCATTTCTTATAAATAACAATAATAACACTGGCAAATTAACCCATTGGAATTATAATAGTTTTAAAGCTGAATACAGCAAAAAGTGGTATGGGAAAAGCGACTTGCAATTTCAATTGAATACGGAAGGAAAAGTAGATGGAATAAACCTTGATGGTTTTCAATATAAAAAGTCGAAATAAAAAATGGCCCCGATTTATTGGGGCCATTTTTTTAAAAAGTTTCTTCCGCAATAAGATCCTTGACTTTACTGATCAGGATCCTTTCCTGCAACATAGAATCTCGATAACGGATTGTTACTGTATTATCTTCTTTGGTCTGATGATCAATGGTTACACAGAATGGTGTGCCAATCGCATCCTGTCTTCTGTAACGCTTACCAATGGCATCTTTCTCTTCATAAAAACATTTGAAATAAGGCTTACACTCGTTCATTAAGTCGCGCGCAATTTCTGGCAAACCATCTTTTTTGGTCAATGGAAGTATTGCCAACTTAACTGGGGCAAGCTTTGCCGGAAGATGCAATACCACTCTACTATCAGTTGTTCCATCTTCTTTGTGGATTGTTTCCTCTTCATAGGCATTCGACAAAATCAATAAGAACATTCTGTCTAAACCGATAGAAGTTTCCACTACATAAGGCACATAGTTTTGATTGATCTCAGTATCAAAATATTGCAATTTCTTTTTGCTATAAATCTGATGCTGGGTTAAATCAAAATCACTTCTTGAATGGATGCCTTCCACTTCCTTAAATCCAATAGGAAAATTAAACTCAATATCACAAGCCTCTTTAGCATAGTGTGCCAACTTCACGTGATCATGATAACGGTATTTATCGGCACTAATTCCTAAACTCAAATGCCATTGCAAACGCGCTTCTTTCCAGTATTGATACCACTGACCTTCTGTGCCAGGGCGTACAAAAAATTGCATTTCCATTTGTTCAAATTCACGCATTCGGAAAATAAACTGCCGGGCAACGATTTCGTTTCTGAAGGCTTTACCCGTTTGTGCAATTCCAAATGGAATTTTCATGCGAGCCGTTTTCTGTACATTCAAAAAATTCACAAAAATACCTTGTGCTGTTTCTGGACGTAAATAAATGGTATCTGCATCTTCTGCCACAGAACCCAATTGTGTGGAGAACATCAAATTAAATTGACGAATATCTGTCCAGTTAGCCGTGCCGCTCACACCACATACAATTTTATGGTCGATAATCAATTGCTTCAACCCAGCAAAATCATCCTTTGCTAATAATGCATCCATCGCTTCAATCAATGCTGTTGCTTCGGCTTCTTTGCCAGCTTCTTTCAATGAATCTGCTTTCGCTTCAATGATATGATCTACACGATAACGTTTATTACTATCACGGTTATCAATCATGGGATCGCTGAAATTATCAACGTGTCCGCTTGCTTTCCAGGTTGTAGGATGCATAAAAATAGCCGCATCAATACCCACGATATTCTCGTGCATTTGCGTCATACTCTTCCACCAATAATCTCGAATATTCTTTTTAAGTTCTGATCCGTAGGGACCATAATCGTATACTGCGCTTAGTCCGTCGTAGATCTCACTACTCGGAAATACAAATCCATACTCTTTGGCATGGGATATTATTGCCTGAAATAAATTGTCTTGTTGCGTGCTCATGTGACGCAAAAATAGGATTTTACAGCTATTGAAGCTTCTCATTTTCCTGATGGCGGGTAGCATCACGTATGTTTTTCTTCTCGAAATTCTTTTCCAAAGCATCAGTAAGGCTAACACCCGTTTGGTTGGCCAGGCAAATTAATACCCAAAGCACATCTGCCATTTCATCTGCCAGGTCTTTATTTTTATCAGACTCCTTAAAAGATTGCTCCCCATATTGCCGAACCATCAGTCTGCTCATTTCACCTACTTCTTCCATCAATATACCTAAGTTGGTGAGCTCGTTAAAATAACGAACTCCTACTGTTTTGATCCATTGATCTACGTCTTTTTGTGCCTGTTCGATTGTCATTTCAATAAGTTTTATTTTAAACCAGCACCACCATGCACCATTTTAATATTCATCACCGTTGCAATGGAAATTGCTCTTTGTTTAATTTTCTCAGCATTATTCCCTACAAAATTTTCATCTACTGTTTCTTTGAACATCTCGATCCAGCGATTAAAATGTGCTGATTGAAAAGGCGATTTTTCATGAAGGTCTTCATGTACTTTCATAGTATTGCCATAATATTTTCCAGTATCAAATAATACCGATTCCCAAAAATCGGTGATCACAGGTATATGTTTTTGCAAACTTAAATGTACTACTTCTGTAAAATAATGACCAATCATGGTATCCGTCAAAGCCTTACTATAAAAGCGATCCATCAATAAAAGCAGGTCTTCTCGGTTTAAAATATCGTTCTTCATCATTCTTTGTTTTTTGAATCCATCACAATTGTAACCGGACCATCATTTAATAACTGCACTTTCATATCAGCTCCAAATATGCCAGTAGGGATTTCTTTTCCTAAATCTTTTTTAAGTTGCACAATCAGGTTCTCATACATCGGAATTGCAATATCAGGTTTTGATGCTTTGAGGTAAGAGGGCCGGTTACCTTTTTTTGTGGCAGCATGCAATGTGAACTGACTCACCAATAAAATCGCAGCATCAATATCTTTCACACTCAAATTCATCACTCCTTCGGCATCATCAAAAATCCGCAGGTTTACAATTTTACTACTGATCCATTCTATATCCTCATTGGTATCAGCATCTTCCACACCCATTAATACCAATAGTCCTTTTTGAATGGCACCAGTAATAATTCCATCCACTTTCACAGAAGCTTCGCTTACTCTTTGAATAACCACTCTCATATTTGTCTATCCGATTTTAGAATTAACTTTATAGGAATGAAGATAGATATAACATCGGAGATCCTGTTTCAAACTGCACGATCAGGGGGCAAGGGCGGACAAAATGTGAACAAGGTGGAGACCATGGTGGAAGGTCGCTGGCTAGTTGCGGGTTCAAACTTATTTTCAGAAGAACAAAAACATAGAATACAAGAAAAGTTGGCCAATCGCATCTCAGCAGATGGGAATTTGTTGGTTAAATCGCAGGAGTCGAGAAGTCAGCTAGAAAATAAAGGAATTGTAATTGATAAAATGAACGACTTAATTGCAAAAGCGCTGATTCGAAAAAAAGCCAGAATGGCCACCAAACCCACCAAAGCTGCCATTGAAAGAAGAATAGAGGGAAAGAAAAAGAAGGCGGAGAATAAATCCTTCCGAAAAAAAATTGACCATCGGAACCTCTAAGGATTCCGATAGTATTAACAACACATTCTGTACTTTAGCAATCGCAAGAAAGGGAAATCCCTATCAAAATAAAAAATATAGGCATTGAGCGGAATAAAGAAATTAGCAGGGCAAACAATTTGGTATGGTGCAAGCTCTATTGCGGCTAGGTTTATTAATTATTTATTATTACCCTATCTCACTTATAAATTATCAAAGGCAATTTATGGTGAGTTTTCTTTAGTCTATTCCTTTATACCTTTTATGAATGTTGTTTTTACTTATGGCATGGAAACGGCATATTTCAGGTTCTCAAGTACAAAAGACAAAGACAGTGTTTATAATACTACCAGTATATCTTTAATTTTCTCTAGTATCGTTTTAGGGGCTTTATTAATATTAATGCGGCAACCCATTGCTAATCTTTTATCTGTAGGTGCACATCCAGAATATATCATTGTAGCTGCTGGAATTATTGCCATTGATGCACTTTGCAGTATCCCATTTGCAAGATTAAGACAAGAAAGCCGTCCTGTTAAATTTGCGCTAACTAAAATAGGAGGCATCCTTGTAAATATTGCAGCTACTTATTTTTTCATCAGTACGATCCCAAATTATTTGAATAGCCATCCTTCACATTGGCTGAACAATTATTATTCACCTAATTGGAGTGTAGGATATTTATTATTGGCCAACCTTGTTCAGAATTTATTTGTATTACTTCTTTTGAGCAAGGAGTTCTTTGGTTTCAAATGGAATTTCGATTGGTCACTATGGAAAGAATTAATGTCTTATGGCATGCCTTTAATCATTGCCGGATTTGCAGGCATGATCAATGAAACTTTCGATAGAATCATGTTGCAATGGTGGGCACCTGTTGCATCTGTTGAAGCTGCAAAAGGAGAAGTGGGAATCTATTCGGCATGTTACAAACTAGCCATGCTTATTACACTTGCTGTTCAGGCATTTAAAATGGGAGCCGAACCTTTTTTCTTTTCTCAATCGGCAGATAAAAACGCTCCAAAATTGTATGCAAGAATCATGAAGTTTTTTGTGATCACACTTTGCTTCATGTTTTTAACGGTTGCGTTGTATCTGGATGTCTGGAAGCAATTTATTCGTAATCCTGAAATGTGGGTAGGCTTGAAAGTAGTACCCATCTTATTGCTTGCAAATATGTTCCTTGGAATTTATTATAATCTTAGTGTTTGGTATAAGCTCGGACATAAAACAATGGCTGGCGCCTGGATTACTGTTGCAGGAGCAACTATTACACTTATCATCAACTATACCCTCATTCCATACTTTAGTTATATGGCCTGCGCCTGGGCTACTTTTGCATGTTATGGCAGTATGATGGTAATTAGCTTTATCTGGGGCCAAAAGGAATACCCCATCCCCTATGCTTGGAAAAAATTAGTGGCATATATCGCTATTGTTACCAGTTTTTATTTAATACAAATAGGGGTTCTGTATTTCTACAACCCCTTTTGGTTCCAGTTTGCAACTGGCACAATCTTATTATTTGTATTTAGTTGGTTTATCCTGCTTGTTGAAAAAAAGGAATTTAAGAAATTACCAGTTGTTGGAAAATATATTCATTAATTATTTTTCATTCAATAAAACCTGCTTTGCTTTTTCAAGAGCCGCTTTTGTTTCTTTTGATACATGAGGATAAGCTATTTTCAACTTTTCAAACTGTTGAAAAATAGCAAGCCCGATCAATATACGCATATACCATTTATCGTCAGCAGGTATCACATACCAAGGTGCATAATCAGTGGACGTATGGTTAAACATTTCTTCGTAAGCATCTTGATATTGATCCCAGAATCCGCGCTCCTTCATATCTGCTAAAGAAAACTTCCAATTCTTTTTCGGGTCATCAATTCGTTCTAAAAATCTTTTCTTCTGTTCTTCTTTTGATACATGTAAAAAGAATTTTAAAATAATGGTGCCATTCTCACTTAAATTCTTCTCAAAACTATTAATCTGTTCATAGCGTTTTTTCCAAAACTTTTTATTGATATCCTTTACAGTTTTAATCCCAGGCATATTCTCATTTAAAATATATTCTGGATGCACTTTAGTAACTAATACATTTTCATAATGCGAACGATTAAATATTCCAATTTCTCCTCTTGCAGGTAATTCTTTATAATGACGCCAGATATAATCATGATCCAGCTCAACAGTAGAAGGCGATTTAAAACTGGATACTTTAACTCCTGAAGGATTTAATCCGCTCATCAAATGTTTAATGGTACCATCCTTTCCTGCGGCATCCATTGCCTGTAAAACAATCAATACACTAATTTCATTATGTGCATATAATTTATCCTGCATATTGGCTAATTCAAGGATCCCTTTCTGTAACAATGATTCGGCTTTCTCTTTGTTGATAAGCTTTTTCTTTACATTAGTAGGCAAAGACTTTAACTTGATTTTCTTATTCGCTTTTATCCTAAAAGCCTCCATATTAATCAGTGGTTTTGCTGCCATATTTTATTTTTTAAAGTGGAGATAAAAGTTAGCACTAATTTTTTAATTCAAATATCTTTGCCCCATGGCAGAAGACTTAGAAATTGTTAAAGGTGATAAAAACGAACAGTATCAAAACCTGATTCCACAAATCAAAGGCCTAATTACAGGCGAACCAGACCTTATTGCCAACCTAGCCAATGTAACTGCAGCATTAAAAGAACAGTTTGGATGGTTTTGGATTGGTTTTTATATCGTTAAAAATGATGAATTGGTTCTTGGACCCTTTCAAGGTCCAGTTGCTTGTACACGAATTAAAAAAGGGAGAGGCGTATGCGGTAGTAGCTGGGAAAAAGCTGAAACAGTTATTGTTCCGGATGTAGAAAAATTTCCTGGCCATATCTCATGTAGTAGCCTATCAAAATCTGAAATAGTAGTACCCCTGCTAAAAGATGGTATTGTTTGGGGAGTACTAGATGTTGATAGCGATCAATTGGATCAGTTCGACAAAAACGACCAGTTATACCTGGAACAAATTCTTGCACTAATTGAACTTTAACCCACTGATAATCAATAGATATTATGGTATTAACAAGGCATTTATTTTTTTTAACCTAGCTTTGTGGCATTCATATAGACTCTCTACCGACTGATTATCTACTTCCGTGACAAAGTTTCATCAAGTCAAATCCGGAAAGGTTATATACCACCTGAGCAATTTCAGGTGTTCATTTTAAAATTTTATTATTTTGTTATTCGAACAATTAAGCCTCATTGAGCCCATACTAAATGCGCTCAAGAACGAAGGCTACACAACACCCACACCCATTCAAGAGCAAGCCATTCCAAGTATTTTGGAGGGAAGAGACTTATTGGGATGTGCTCAAACTGGAACTGGAAAAACAGCAGCTTTTGCAATACCTGTATTACAATTACTTTGTAAAGAAAAATATACTGGTCAACCTAAAAAGGGCGGCATCAAAGCCCTTATTTTAACACCTACCCGTGAGCTAGCCATTCAAATTGAAGAAAGCTTTGCAGCTTATGGAAAAAATTTAGGCCTTAAGCAATTAGTAATCTTTGGTGGTGTTTCGCAAGGAGCCCAAACAAATGCACTTCGCAATGGAGTGGATATTTTAATTGCAACTCCAGGAAGATTATTAGATTTAATTCAGCAACGTTTTATTAAACTTAACGATATTGAATTTTTTGTATTGGATGAAGCCGACCGTATGCTGGATATGGGTTTTATTCATGACGTTAAAAAAGTGATCACACTTTTACCAGCAAAAAGACAAACCTTGTTTTTCTCGGCTACCATGCCCGCAGAAATCAGTAGTTTGGCCAGCAGCATTTTAAACAATCCTGTAAAAGTAGAAGTAACTCCTATTTCTTCTACAGCTGAAACTATTGAACAAGCTATCTACTTTGTTGAAAAGGAAAATAAGAAATTATTATTAGCACATCTTTTAAAGGATAGCAATATTAAATCTGCATTAGTGTTCGCAAGAACCAAACATGGTGCTGATAAGATTGTGAAAGACCTGCATCGTGGAAATATTGTAGCTGAAGCCATCCATGGAAACAAATCTCAAAATGCGCGTCAACGTGCATTGTCAAATTTTAAAACAGGGCATACCAGAGTTTTAGTGGCCACGGATATTGCGGCAAGAGGTATTGATGTAGATAATCTTTCGCACGTAATTAATTTTGAATTGCCGAATGTGCCTGAAACATATGTACACCGAATTGGACGTACAGGAAGAGCAGGGGCCAGCGGTATTGCATTTTCATTTTGTGATGAAGAGGAAAAAGAATTTTTGAGAGATATTCAAAAGTTGATAGGTATTCAGATTCCAATGGTTTCAGAGCATCCTTATGCGATGTCGAATACTTCATTGAATAATATTTCTACTTCTGCAAAACAAAAACCTGTTCAACGCCATTATCAAGCAAAAGAACGAAGATCGTTTAGAGGCGGAGACCCAAGAAGATACTCAGGTAATCAATCAGCAAAAAGAGGTTAGAACAACAAAAAAGGCTAACTTTATTTTTAATAAATAGTCTAACAATGAGAAAGGAAAGATTAAAGAAAATGATGCTAAGTGGCTTAGTCGCTGGCATCATTTTATCCATCCTTTCTTATGGTGGACTTTTTGCTGCAGTAAGCATTAAATTCTTCAACCCATTTTTTGTTGAGTACTTAAGTGGCGTATTTATCTCAGATCAATCAAGAGATATCTTTTTCTACACCCATGCATTAGTAATCAGTTTTGCACTTGCATTTTTCTGGGATAGATTTAAGTCGGTCTTTAAGGGTCATATCATTATCCGCGGACTAGAATTTGGCGTTGTATATTCTCTCACAGGTTTGCTACCCATTTTATGGATGACGTATAGCCAGATTGATGTATCCATTACGATGGTTTTATCTTGGTTTGGTTTCGGATTTTTTCAATCCAGTATGGCGGGAATTATATTTGCAAAAATGAACCCTTAGTATTAACTAATGGGTTTTAGATTTAGTCTGAATTCAACTAATAATTCATCATTAGCTTTTATCACGCCACCTAATTTACTGGGCGGAGTTAAATTAAAATCAGAGAAATGTATTTTCTGATTTCCTTTTAAATGCACGTCTTGTTTTTCATCCCCTGTAAAAAGATAATTGATCTCAAACCTTTTATTCACGCCAGACAAACTAATATCAACGAATCCAGTAATTTTTGATGGATTTTTAAAATCAGGAAAACTATTGATAGAAATAAACTTAACGGCTAGTATCGGATACATTTTTGCTTTCAAAGTTTTACGAAGATCAGCAGTCATCATTCTGTTATGGCAATCAAAAGCCTGGATCTCTAAATTTAATTTTCCATTCATGGGAAGCATCTGCCCTCTTGATGTACCTCTTAACAAGGTAAGTGTATCAGGTAAATAATAATTATTGATATCGCATTGAAAGCTATTGATATTGGTGGTACCATTTACAGAAAGGCTACTTCCTTGCATTACTACCCATATTGCTTTATTGTCTGGAACATAGAATCCAGATAAGACTAAAATGAGTATTATGGCAAAAACTTGTTTCTTCATTTGTTCACCTATCCTACAATAATAAAAAGAATAGCCGAATGAAAGAACTTCATCCGGCTATTCACACCATAAAAAACCATTTTATTAGAATCCTACTATCGCTTCAATGACATATCCATTGAATTTACCAGAAGAACGGTAATCTGTAGTTGGGAAGTCTACATATTTTTGACTCACAATTTCACCTTTCAATAATACATTTTTGGTCATGAACCAACCACCTGCGAATGAAGTTCTATTAATAGATACATCATTAGCAACACCTGCTAAAGTTGCTTTTACAGCATTGTAACGAGCACCTAAGAAAAGGCTTTCATTTTTACCAAATCTGTATACTCCTTCAATAGCATATTGAGTTGCTTTTCTGTCAACTGTTTCAGTTTTAGTTCTACCTTTTGCTGATTCATAAGTAGCAAACACTTCAAAACCATTTACTTTCACAAAACCATTTAACATAGCAGTATTGATTTTTTTGCTAAAGCCAGGGTTAAAACGGCCAGAGAAAGCAACAGCTGTAGAAGCTGGAAGAGCACCTGGAGCTCCTTTTTCCATCACGTTTTGATAGTTAGAACCGGTACGGTCGCCACCAAAGATGGTTAAACCACTACCTGCCTGACTACTATTTGCATAATAGCTACCTGTTAAACGAACTCTTACATTATCATTTAATTTTTTATCAAATCCCAATTTGAAATAAATAGAAGGGTTTCTTTTTACGTTAGGGTCTGCTATTGTTGGATAAGTAGAATCGATATTACCTTTAATCATACCACTGGTTAAACCAATCATACCCAAAAGGCCATTTTTTTGAAGATATACTTCACCACCAATTTCAGTTGCAAATTCATCCATAATATAGTTGTCCATGAATGGATTGTATAAAGCCTGACCACCATCAGTTCTGCGGAAGTGTTCATCACCGTAGTTCACTTCAAAGTGACCAATTTTTACAGTTGTAATTTTCATCAAATCATCCCAGAATTGTCCTTTAAATGGAACTTTATCGAATTGGATATAACCACCTTTCACCCAAGTTTCATTGTGGTGACGAGCAGATAAATAACTAGTAACATTTAATTTAACACCATCTGCTAATTGAACATCCATGAACAAGTTAGCTTGAGCTGTCATAAATCCATTTTGCAAAGGATATAAACGGTTTGCGCCTACACCTGTGTTATTAATAGCACCTGGATTCTCGTGTTTTAAATTTTGGAACTGTTGAGTAAATCCAGCACCCCATCTAACTTTTAAGCCAGTAAAAGGAACTGTATCTGCTTTAGAAGTTTCAAATTGGTTAATCCCAGTTTGATCGTAAGGACGGAAGTTTGAAATTTTTGGTTGCTGTGCCATTAGCATTAATGGAATTGCAGCTAATGCAAGAAAGGCGATTTTTTTAAATTGGAATTTCATAAAATTTAGTTTGGTTAAAATAGTATTGTTGTTTAGGAAATATTGGATTATTTATTCAGTTTCATGTCGAACTTTAAAGTAACATCGTTACCTGTTTTAATGGTACCCATCATAAAAGTTGGGGGAGCCATACCGAATTCTTTCATACTGATCTTTTTAGATCCCATTACAGTAATTGACTTATCCGCATTTACTTTACAAGTAGCAACGATCTCTGCATCTAAAGTGGTGCCGGCAATGGTTAATTTTCCAGTTGATTTAACTGAATAATCGGTAGCATCTAAATTAGTAATGGTGGCAGTGTTAGAAGCAAAAGTGATGACAGCATTTTTATCACTTTTCAAAGCTTTGTAAGCATTTTTATCCATGGCATCATGGCCGCTTTTTAAACTTTCTGCTTTTGTTGTAAAACTGAGTCCATTAACTGCTGTAAGAGCACCAGCTGCATTTAAAGTAAAGTTTCCTTCAAATGTTCCAACTGAAGATTTCATATCCCAATCGTGAAGTGTAGAAGTGCCGCTAACAGTAAGTGATAAAGTTTTAGAACTATATTTTGCTTGTGCAAATGCACCGATACTTAAAATAAGACTAAAAGCGATGAGGCCGAGCTTTTTAAAATTGTATTTTTTACGCTTATTCATAAAATTGGTTTTTTAGTGATGTTTTCGATTCTTGATGATTAACTATCAATTTTCTTACACAAATGTCGAAACATTGAGTAAACTTTAACATGATGCGTGTCACCGCATTTTATGATTCTAATCAGGCAAAAAGATGATAATTGTCAGTTTTACATCTAAGTTAATACAGTAGAATCCGCCCCGCAAATGCGAAATCATCCTTTTATAAACAGTTGAAAAACAACAATTTTGATAGATTTTTAGAATTGGCACTAATCTGCATTGTATTTTATTATCAAATCCCCTACTTTTGCGCTCTATCAGAAAGTATCCTAAGTAATTTTCTGGTTTTGAATGGAAGCGGATGTGGCGAAATTGGCAGACGCACTAGACTTAGGATCTAGCGCCGCGAGGCGTGTGGGTTCGACCCCCTCCATCCGCACAAACTGATAATCAATTAGTTACATAAAGCTCACTTCGGTGGGCTTTATTGTTTTTTGAACCTTAGGGGCGATAAAGAATCTATGATTAGCATTTCAGCCAATCCCTTACCTTTGCCACCCAAATTTTAAGAAAACAAAAAAATAACAATGGCAACTATCACCCGCGAGAATATTGGCTTGCTGAACGACAAACTTACAGTGAAGCTGAGCAAGGAAGACTATTATGGCAATTTTGAAAAAAATTTAAAACAATACGCCAAAACAGCCAATATCCCAGGTTTCCGTAAAGGGATGGTACCCGTTGGTATGGTTAAAAAAATGCACGGACAAGGTGTTTTTCAAGACGAAGTTTTGAAGACTGTGGAAAGTGAAATGAACAAATACCTGAACGAAGAAAAGCTGGACATTTTTGCACAACCGATTCCATTAGAGAATGAGGGCAGCAAATTGGATATGAATAATCCTGGCGATGTTGATTTTGCTTTTGAAATTGGTTTAAAACCAGACTTTGAAGTAGAGGCAACAAAAATTAAAGTTACCAAATACAATGTGATTGTTACTGATGAAATGCTGAATGAAGAAATTGAAAGACTTCAAACCCGCAATGGTAACATGACGGAGCCAGAAACTGCTTCAAGCGAAGACCATGTATTGAATGTAACATTCACAGAGTTGGATGCAGCTGGCAATATGGTAGAAGGTGGTATCAACAAAGCGAATAGCCTATTGGTTAAATATTTTGCAGCAGAATTTAGACCACAATTGATGGGCAAAAAGATCGATGATGTGATTGATGTTCATTTGGCAACTGCTTTTGAAGACAAAGAAAGAGAAGTAGTACTGGCCGATTTGGGTTTAAACAAAGACGAAGCCGGTTCTGCTGACAAGACTTTTAAAATGACCATTACTAAGATCGGTTTTGTAGAGAAAGCTGCATTAGATGCTACTTTCTTTGCAACCGTATATCCTAATAACGAAGTTGTCTCTGAAGAAGATTTCCGTGCTGCAGTAAAAGCTGAAATTGAAACTCATTTCGCTCAACAAACACGCAATCAAATACACGACCAAATTTATCATCACTTGATCGACCATACCAAGATGGAATTCCCTGAAGAATTCCTGAAACGTTGGTTACAAGTGGGTGGCGATAAACCTAAAACTGTCGAAGAGGCAGAAGCAGACTATCCAACTTTTGTAGATCAGTTAAAATGGACCCTAATTAGCAGCAAGCTAATTACAGATAATCATGTGGAAGTATTGCCGGATGATATCCGTGATTTTGCTAAAATGCAACTATTCAGCTATATGGGCGGCCAGTTAGGCGCTTTGGGCGATAATCAACAGTGGGTAGATGATTATGCGAACCGAATGATGCAAGACAAAAAATTTGTAGAGGATAGCTACCACCGCATTAGCGCCGATAAACTGTTTACCAGTTTAGAAGGCCAGGTAATTGCAACAGATGAAGCCATAACGATGGAGGCTTTTGCTGAAAAATTGCACCATCACCATCACTAGAAAGTGAAAATTCAAAAGTAAAAATTCAAAATATCATAAAAAAGAGGCTGTCTCAAGCGAGCAGCCTCTTTTTTATGGCCAAAATCAGGCAAAAAATAACTGACTGATTGTCGGCAAAAAAATCTTTGCACAGTATTTGAATAATCTACCTAGTCAGAAATGGCAAAACACTTATCTTCAAAGCGAAAATCATAGCATATGAATCTTGGAAAAGAATTTGAACAATACGCGGTAAAACATAGAGGCATCAGCAGTGCTACTCTTCATAATTATCAGCAACATGGAATTACTAATTTAACTCCCTATATCATAGAGGAACGTCCGATGAATGTGGCGAGTATGGATGTATTTAGTAGGTTGATGATGGACCGTATCATTTTTTTGGGCGAAGGCATCAACGATTATGTAGCCAATATCGTTACCGCTCAATTACTGTTTTTAGAAAGCGTAGATCGTACACGCGATATTCAAATGTATATCAATAGCCCAGGTGGAAGCGTTTATGCAGGATTGGGTATTTACGATACCATGCAATTCATTAGTCCGGATGTAGCAACCATTTGTACCGGTATCGCTGCAAGTATGGGTGCGGTACTTTTATGTGCAGGTGTTGAAGGAAAGAGAACTGCTCTAAAACATAGTCGCATTATGTTACACCAACCTAGTGGGGCTATCGGCGGACAAGCAACAGATATTGAAATCACTGCTCGCGAAATCAAGAAATTAAAATTCGAATTGTACGAAGTAATTGCAGAACATACACACAAATCTGTGGAGGTAGTTGCTGCAGATTGTGATCGCGACTTTTGGATGAAAGCCATTGAGGCAAAGGAATACGGACTAGTTGATGAAGTTTTATTAACCAATCCAAGAAAAGTAAAAAAAGACTAATTAAGAACTAGCATAAAACTAAAAATATGATCAATCAGAAATATATTATCAATCCATACTTAATGGAAGAAGAGGAAGAAGAACCAAAGGAAGAGAAGCAAGAACCAGTGGGAGGATTCATGATGAAGAAAATGGAAAAACTGTTCTTCGAAAAAAGAGCCGTGTATCTATGGGGTGTGGTGGATGATAAATCTGCCCGCGATATCGTAAGCAAATTGTTGTTGCTCGATGCAGATAAGCCTGGAGAAGAAATTAAATTTTATATCAATAGTCCGGGTGGTGTAGTAACCAGCGGCATGGTGATGTACGATACGATGAAAATGATTTCAAGTCCGGTAAGCACCATTTGTATGGGCTTAGCAGCAAGTATGGGATCAATTCTTTTAAGTGCAGGAACCAAGGGCAAACGTTATATT